>SDBV01000654.1_pt1 | contig 50205 bp, 30 predicted proteins | sample 2277081 | NCBI WGS metagenome assembly SDBV01 (sample SAMN10402039, study PRJNA504765) | marine sediment metagenome | isolation source: marine sediment core GS10_PC15, 223 cmbsf | place: Arctic Ocean: Southern Knipovich Ridge | collected 2010
CGTTGCTCGAGGACGCCAGTTGGCAGGTCCGCGCCGAAGCGGCCGAGGCGCTGGGCGAGGCGATCGATTCGTCGGACACGCCCCCGTTGAAGGCCGACGCCTACGCGGCGCTGATCGAGTTGCTGAAGGATTCCGACGCGTTTGTGGTCAGCCGGGCGGTCAGCGGCCTCTCGGAGGTCGACACGGCGACGGCCGTCGAGCCGCTGGTCGAGGCCGCCAAGAGGCATCCCGACCTGGCATCGAGCATCGTCGAGACGCTCGCCGGCAACAGCAAGATGCGCGCCAAGGCGATTCCCCATCTGCGGACGTTCGCCCGGCACGAGGACCCGGCGATCCGCGCCGCGGCCCTTCGGGGTCTGCACCGCGTCGTACCCAATGCGATGGAGAAAGAGTTGGCCGCCGGCTTGAAAGACGGCGACGGGGAGGTTCGCATCGCGGCCGCCTCGGTCGTGTTCGGTGTGCTCGAAACGCAACGCAGCGCCGCGGAGTCGCGCTTCGAGAGGGGCGATTCCACGGCGATGCCCGAGATCGAATTCGACGATCCTTTCGGCGGTTCGTTTATCGTGCCGGAACGCCCCAGCTTGATGCGCAGGACCATGCGGCTGTTCGGTCTGGGCGGGCCGGAGAAGGTCGACGTCATCGAGGTAGAGCCGCAACTTGTCGAGCCGCTGCAACTCGTCGGGCCGTCGAAACCCGAGCCAGAACAAGACCCCGACAAGAAACCGGAGGACCCGAAGGAACCGGGCGAGTCGGCGGGGCAACGATGGGACCGTTGGCTGACGGACTTTTACACCGGCGAGACCCGGCCGGCGTGGATCACTCCACTGATCGGGCCGCTGGAGGAGTTGCTCGAGACGGAAGTCGCCGAAGAGCGGTTGGCCGCGGCCTTGGCGCTGATGCCGCTGGGCAAGGCCGACGAGGCGCTGCCGATCCTGCTCGAAGCGGCCCGAACCGACGCCAAGCTGACGGTGCAGGCGGCGAAGGTCTTGCCCTGGATGGTGTGGTCGGAGCGACTCCGCGTTTTTCGGCAGTTGCGGGCGTCGGCCGGCGGCGCCGACGACTTTGGCCAATTGGTCTACGCCATGACCGAGGTGACCGATCGTCGGGCCGCCGAACTGTTCTGGGAGTTGCTGGCCGACGAAGAAGCCACGATGGCTGTGGCCAACTCGCTGGAGCGAGCCCTGCGGAAGGTCTACTACGGCAAGAACTACAGTTCCCGCACGAAAATACTCCCTTCCCAACGCCGAGAGATGACCGCCGCGGCAACACCGCGGGCCACCACCGGCCCCGAGTGGCAGCGGGTGGTGGCCCTGGCCCTGTTGCTCGGCGCCGCGCCGGACGAGGCCGCCGAACTGGCCGCGGGAATGGCCGACGATCCGAACGTCGGCGAGGCACTGCAACAGGCGGCCTTTCAGGTGTTGCTGGCGGCGCAACCGAAAGCCCAAAGAAAGCAGACGGCCATCGCCGCGCTCGCCTCGGAGGACCCCGAACGCCGCAAGATGGCTTTGTCGTACCTGGTCTTCGGCACCCGGACACTAATGTACCTTCGCCGGGTGATCTCGCTGCAGTTCGACATCAGCGACGACTTTAATTCCCGTATTCTCTCTTCCGGCGGCCAGCCGATCATCCCCGAACCGCCGCCGGGGCTGGAGGCCCGGCACGTCCGGCCGCTGATCGACGACGCCGACCCACAGCTCGCCGCCTACGCGGGCTACCTGTTGGCCCTGTTCGAAGACCCTGCCGGGATCGACAAGCTGCTGGGTTATTGGCGCCGGCAGCGGAGTTCCGCCGAGGAGTACTTCGACGACAGCCTCGATAAACTCGTGTTTCGGGCGATCGCCGTGCTGGACGATCCGCAGCATATCCCCGTGCTTCAGACGATCTACGTGGGGATGGAAGAGTACGAGGTCAGCCAGTTTTATTGGACCATCCGAATCATGAGCGGCGAAGAGATCCTCCGCTTCCGCAAGAGAATCCGCGACGAGGTGGGGATGTCGAACCTTCAGTAGCCTTCACTTCGCACGACTTGACAAGGCGTCGGGAACTGATAGGCTGGTTGAAGAAGAGGGGATGCTGTGACGGCGCACGGGCTGGAGATTCCGGCCGCAGGCGAGAACTCGCGACGACCCAACGCAAGGAGACCGAAACCATGATTCGGGTTTGGCAGATTACTACCTTGAAACCACGGCAACTTTCCTTGGCAACGCTCGGGGCGATCCTGTTGCTGGCCGCCGCAATGCGTCCGTCGCCCGTCGCGGCGGCCGAGGAGTTGGCCGGCCAGTTGAAGTCGGTCGTCCACCGGGTCGTCTATGAGACCTTTGAGGAAGACAACTGGGAGTTGTTCATCTGCAACGCCGACGGTTCGCAACCGGCCAATCTCACCCGGACGCCCGGCGCGGACGAGTTGTATCCCCACGTGTCGCCCGACGGCAAGAAGATCTGCTTCGTCTGCGATGAAGGGGAAGGCCCGACGAAGATCCGCAACGTCTACTACATGAACCTCGACGGCACCGGCCGCAGGCTGGTTGCCCGCAACGCCCGGCAGCCCTGTTGGCGGGAGGATTCCGCGGCGATCGCCTATCTCAAAGGCGAGTTCGACAAGTTCGTGTACACCGACTACGCCACCAAGGGGATTTTTGTTTACGACCTGGCTTCCGGGCGTCACCGGCAACACCCCAACGGGCAGATCCAGCACCTGTACAACCTCTGCTGGTCGCCCGACGGGAAGTGGTTCCTGGCGACGGTCCACGCGGGCATGGGACACCGCCACGCGATCCTGGCGATCGAGGCCGACGGCAAAGGCGTGTTCGATTTGAAGATCCCCGGCTGCCGCCCCGACATCAGCCCCGACGGCAAGCGAGTCGCCTGGGGCCCCAGCGATTGGGCGTTGCGGGTGGGTGATCTCGACTTCTCCGCAGCGGTGCCCAAGGTGCTCAATGCCCGCGACGTGGTCACCAGCGAGAAACCGATGAAGGTCTATCACATCGACTGGTCGCCGGACGGGAAGTACGTCACCTACAGCCGCGGCCCGAGCAAGAAGCGACTGGGCCACGTCAGTGAGATCGTCGGAATACCGGCCGAGGGCTGGAACATTTACGTGGCCGATCCGAGCGAGACCAACCGATCGATGCCGCTGACCACCAACGGAAACTGCAACAAGGAACCCGACTGGGTGCCGGTGGAGAGATCGCGTTGATCGGATTTTCATGGGTTTTCAGACACTGTAGCGTCAATATCGGGCTGCACATGCGGAAACCGGCAAATCGAACCACGGATTACACAGATGACACGGATGGTAAGCGGCGAAATGCCGTGGTCTGCCTATTCTATCCGTGACATCCGTGTAATCCGTGGTTTCCTCGTGGTGGAACCCGATTTTGTTACTACAGTCTCGATTTTTATGGATTTTCATGAAGAGTTCTTGCGGACCGATGAATCCGGCGGCGTGGTGCTTGCTGGCCGCGGCGATGCTGACGGGCGCGTCGTGCCGCAAGGTCGAGCCGACCCGGGCCGCACCGCCGAAGATCATCACCACCGAGCACGGCATCGAGATGGTGTTGATTCCGGCCGGCCGGTTCAAGATGGGTAGCCGCCGCGGCGAAGCCGATGAGGCGCCGGCCCACGAAGTGGCCGTCGATGCGTTTCTGATCGACCGCTACGAAGTCACGCAGGAAGTATATCTGAAGTTCGTGCTCGACACCGGCTCGCGTTTCAAGGGAGATCAACTCCCGCGGGAAACCGTCCATTGGCACTTCGCCGCGTCGTACTGCAACGAACGTTCCCGGGCCGAAGGGCTCGAGCCATGTTACGACGAAGACACGGCGGCGTGCAATTTCGAGGCCGACGGATACCGATTGCCGACCGAAGCGGAATGGGAATACGCTTGCCGGGCAGGCAGCGAGGGGGAACACTCGTTCGGCTCCGACTCCCGCCTCTTGAAGCAGCATGCCTGGTTCGCCGGCAACGCCGGAAAGAAGACGCATCCGGTGGGCATCAAGAAGCCCAACGCCTGGGGGCTGTACGACATGCACGGTAACGTGGCCGAGTGGTGCAGCGATCCTTACGACAAGGACTACTACAAATCCAGCCCGGCGAAGAACCCTCGTGGGCCCGCCGATGGAGAGAAGTACGTGCTCCGCGGCGGCTCCTTCCTCAGTAGCGAGAAGGCCTGCCGCGCGGCGGCTCGGGCGGCCGAGAACCCGGGCTTCACCGACGCCTGCTTCCCCAGCGAGACGATCGGGTTTCGCTGCGCGAGGAAGGCGCCCAAGCAACTGAGGGCGTCCGGCAATACCGTAGGTCAGGGCTTGCCCTGACGCCGCGGAGAGCAAGCCAACACGATGTTGTTCCACACCTGGACGTTCGTACTATTCTTCCTGATCTTCTATGCGGTTTACCTCGCGCTGAAGGGGACCTGGCTGCGGACCCCTTGGCTGCTGCTGGCCTCCTACGTTTTCTACGGCTGGTGGAATCCGCTGTACTTGCTGCTGATCTTGTGGTCGACCACCGTCGACTACCTGGCGGTGGTCGGCATGGCCATGTGCCAAGGCGAGCGGCCGCAACGCTCCTACTTCTTTGGCGGATGGCTCAACCCGCTGTACCCGATGCTGCTGATGTACGCCGCCGTGATCGACTGCCTGGCCTTGCTGCGGATCGCCGACAGCCGGAGCAAGCGGCCGTGGCTGGCAGTGAGCCTTCTGAACAATCTCGCCCTGCTGGGGTTCTTCAAGTACGGCGGATTCGTCACGGACAACCTCAACGGGCTGCTTCGGTGGCTGGCAGCTCCGTATGAGATTCCCGCTCCCGACGTCCTGCTGCCGGTCGGTATCTCGTTCTTCGTCTTCCAATCGATGAGCTACACGATCGACTATTACCGGGGCAACGTCGACCGGGAGCCCAGCTTCCTCCGCTACGCCACCTTCGTCTCGCTGTTTCCGCAACTCGTGGCCGGGCCAATCGAACGGGCCAAGAACCTGCTGCCGCAACTGGGCCGCACGCCGCAGATTTCCCGGCAGGACGTGGCCGACGGGCTGTCGCTGTTCGTGGTGGGGCTGTTCAAGAAAGTGGCCCTGGCCGATTACCTGGCGCTGTACGTCGACCAGGTCTACAGTGTGCCGGACAACTACCAAGCGCCGGCCTTGATCCTCGCCAGCTTCGCCTTCGCCTGGCAGATCTACTTCGATTTCAGCGGCTATACCGACATGGCCCGCGGCGTGGGGCGGATGATGGGCATCCGGCTGATGCTGAACTTCAACAACCCCTACCTGGCCACCGGACTGGGCGACTTCTGGCAGCGGTGGCACATCAGCCTTTCGACCTGGTTCAAGGATTACGTCTACATCCCGCTGGGCGGAAACCGCCATGGCGAGATCCGCACGTACGTGAACATGTGCCTGACGATGGTCGTCTCGGGACTCTGGCACGGGGCGATGTGGACCTTCGTGATCTGGGGGGCGCTGCACGCCCTGGGACGCGTCGTTACCCGGGCGCTGGAGACGACGGCGTTCTATCGCCAGCACGTGCCGACGCCGGTCAAACAGTTGTGTACTTTTGCGTTTGTGACCTTTGCCTGGATCTTCTTTCGGGCGGAGACTCTGGACGACGCGTGGCTGATCGTCACGCGGATCTTCGCGTTCGGTTGGGCCGATCCCCGCTGCCCGATGTTGATGTTGGCCATGGTCCTTTGCGTGTGGCTCTATCAGTTCGCCTATGAGTCGAAGTTCCGCGAGACCCTAGCCCTGTCACCGGTCCGCGTGGGGCTGGTGGTGCTGATGTTGTTATACGTAGCGGTGATCGGCGGCCCGGGCGATCAACCGTTCATCTACTTCCAATTCTAAACCGCTTGCGGCTTCGCAGTACAACCGAAACACGACAAACCATGCAGCCAACAGACAACGCCAACCAAGCCGCCTCATCCGCTGCCGATGTCCCGCCGGTATCGTTCGGCTCAAACGCCGTGCGGCTCTCGCCTCGCCAGTGTGTCGTCGCCGCAGTGATCCTGGCGGCGTTGTGCTACTGGATCCCCGTCGCCTGGCGGCAGATCGAGCCGCTAGAGATCGGGTCCGATTATCGGCTGCCGTTTCGCCTCGGTTACGACTATTGGACTTTTGAGCGTTACTGCGGCGAGGTCGCTGCCGAAGACAAGACGCTGCTGATCGGCGACTCGGTCGTCTGGGGCCACTACGTGAGCAAAGCCGAGACCCTGTCGCATTATCTCAACGAAGAAGCGGGGGAAGAAGGCTTCGCCAACCTGGGCGTCGACGGCATCCATCCGGCCGCTATGGAAGGGTTGATGTGTTATTACGGCCGCGACGTCGAAAACCGGGACGTCATCCTGCACTGCAATCTGTTGTGGATCTGCTCGGAAGATCGCGATCTGCAGTCCGACAAGGAACGCACTTTCAACCACCCCCGGCTGGTCCCGCAATTCTATCCCCGCATCGCCTGCTACCGGGAATCGCTCTCGGGCAGGCTGGGCATTGTCGTCGAGCGTCACGTGCCGCTGCTGGCCTGGGCGAGCCATTTGCGAATCGCTTATTTCGACGACAGCGACCTTCCCCGATGGACCATCGACCACCCCTACAAGAACCCCGCCCGCGCCGTCACGCTCGAACTGCCTTCGCCGGACGAGCCGCCCTCGGATCGGCCGGTTGCCGAGCCGTGGACCGAGAAGGACATCGTGACGGCGAGCTTTCCCTGGGTAGAACTCGACACGTCGCTGCAATGGGGCTGCTTCAAGCGGACCGTGGCGATGCTGCGGCAGCGCGGAAACCGGGTGTTCGTGCTCGTCGGTCCGCTCAACGAGCACCTGCTCACCCCGACCAGCGCCCGGACCTACGCCCAACGCAAGGGCGAGGTGGAAGCTTGGCTGAAAGGCGAGAAGATTCCCCACTGCATCGCCTCGATGCTGCCCAGCCGCGATTACGCCGACGCCAGTCACCCGCTGGCCGAAGGCTACGCCCGGTTGGCCAAGGAACTATTCGCGCACAAGCCCTTCGTCGACTTCCTATCGTGCGGGCAAAGAAAGAAGTAGGTCCGGCTCGCCGAGCCGGACTGTCCCGCTCGGCGAGCGGGACCTACTTTGCAGCCTAGCAGGCCTTGAGCCACTGGTCCACGGCGGCGGCGGCCAGGCGGCCTTGGTTGATGGCGTGGACCACCAGCGACGCGCCGCGGACCGTGTCGCCCGCCGCGAAGACGGCCTCTTGGCTGGTCGTCCAACGATTGACCGCTACGTTGCCGCGGCCGTCGAGTTGCAGGCCGAGTTGTTCGATTAGCCCCTCATGGACCACGTGCAAGAAGCCCATGGCCAACAGCACCAGTTCGGCGGGGATGGTGAACTCGGTCCCCGGACGCTGTTTCATTTCCCAGCCCTTTCTGGAAGAGCCCTCGGTCCAGTCGACTTCGCAGCCGTAGAGTTCGGCGACCCGGCCGTCGTCGCCGCGAAGCTCCTTGGTCAACACGCTCCAGCGGCGGCGGCAGCCCTCTTGCTGAGAACTGGAGGTCCGCATGATCGCGGGCCAGTCGGGCCAGGGTGTATCGGGATTGCTGCCCTCGGGCGGCCTGGGGAGGATTTCCAGTTGGGTCACCGAAAGGGCCCCCTGGCGGATCGAGGTTCCCACGCAGTCGCTGCCGGTGTCGCCGCCGCCGATCACCACCACGTGCTTGCCGCCGGCGTGGATCACCCGGTCGCCGTCGTTGGGACCCGGATCGCCGGCCACCCGCCGGTTTTGTTGCGGGAGAAAGTCCATGGCGAGGTGCACCCCTTCCAACTCGGCCCCCGGCACGCCAAGCGGTCTGGGCTGACCGGCCCCCATGGCCAACAGGATGGCGTCGAAGGTGCGTTGCAAGTAGCGTGCCGAGAGGTCTTCTCCCACGGTCACGCCCGGCTCGAACCGTACACCTTCGGCGGCCATCTGTTCGAGGCGTCGGTCGAGGAGTTGTTTTTCCAGCTTGAAATCGGGGATCCCGTATCGCAACAGCCCGCCGATCCGATCGTCCCTCTCGAACAGCACGACTTCATGGCCCACCCGAGCCAACTGCTGGGCGGCGGCCAACCCGGCCGGCCCGGAGCCGACGATCGCCACCTTTTTGTTCGTCTTGTATTCGGCGCGGATCGGTTGGATCCATCCTTCGGCAAAGGCCCGTTCGGCGATCTGGTACTCGATGTGCTTGATATTGACCGCCTCGTCGTTGAACGCCAAGGTGCAGGCGGTCTCGCAGGGGGCAGGGCATATCCGGCCGGTGACTTCCGGGAAATTGTTCGTCGAGTGCAGGTTCTCGGCCGCCTCGCGCCAACGGCCGCGATACACCAGGTCGTTGAACTCGGGAATGCGGTTCTTCACCGGGCAGCCGATGCCGTGGCAGAAGGGAATCCCGCAGTCCATGCAGCGGGCGGCCTGTTCGTTGAGCACCCGGTTGACCAGCGGCCGATCGATTTCGTGCCAGTCCTTGATCCGCTGCGCCACCGGGCGGTATCCGACTTCCACTCGTTCGTGTTGCATGAATCCCGTTGGATTACCCACCGAACACCTCCTCGGTAGCCACCGTTTCTTCGTCCCGTGCCTGCTCGCGCTGCCGCAGCCGCTCGAGTGCCTTGCGATAATCGATCGGTATCACCTTAACGAACCGGCCGGACATCTCCTGCCAGTTATCGAGGATGGCTCGGGCCTGGCGGCTGTTGGTCCACCTGGCGTGCCGGCTGACCAAGTCGCGCAAGGTTTGCCGGTCTTCTTCCTGCCAGAGCGACTCCAGGTCGACCATGTCGAGATTGCAGAGGGTGTCGAACAACTGGCGATCGTCGTAGACGTAGGCGATTCCGCCGCTCATGCCGGCGGCGAAGTTTCGCCCGGTGCGGCCGAGCACCACCACGATCCCGCCGGTCATGTACTCGCAGCCGTGATCGCCGACGCCTTCGACCACCGCCACCGCACCGCTGTTGCGGACCGCGAACCGCTCGCCGGCCAGGCCGTTGATGAACACCTCGCCGGCGGTCGCGCCGTAGAGCAGGGTGTTGCCCACGATCACGTTGGCCTTCGGCTCGAAAGGCGAGGCGGGCGACGTCTGCACGACGATCCGTCCGCCGGAGAGCCCCTTGCCCAGGTAATCGTTGGCGTCGCCCATCAGGTCCAACGTCACGCCGGGGGCAAGAAACGCGCCGAAACTCTGGCCCGCCGAACCTTCCAACACCACGCGCAGCGTGTCGTCGGGCAAACCGCCCGGGCCATGGCGGGTGACGATCCGGTTGCTCAGGATCGTGCCCACCGCCCGATGGATGTTGCGGATCGGCATCTCGATCCGCCTTGGCTCAGCAGTTTCGATGCACTGCTCGGCCTGCTCGAGAATCTTCCAGTCGAGGTGGTCCTCGTGTACGTTGCTCTGCGGCCGGACGCACCGTAACGGGCAACCGTTGGATCGATCGGGTACGGTCAAGATGGCCGAAAAGTCCAGCCCCTTCGCCTTCCAGTGATCGATCGCCTGGCGGCAGCCCAATCGCTCCACCCGGCCGATCATCTCGTCGAACGTGCGGAAACCCAGTTCGGCCATGATCTGCCGGGCGTCCTCGGCCACGAACGTGAGGAAACGCACCAGGTGCTCCGCCTTGCCGGCAAAACGCTTCCGCAGGTCCTCGTCCTGGGTGGCGATCCCCACCGGGCAGGTCCCCAGGTGACACTTTCGCATCAGCAGACACCCCAGCGAGACCAGCGCCGAGGTGCCGAATCCGAACCGCTCGGCGCCCAACAGCGCGGCGATCACTACGTCGCGGCCGGTTTTCAGTTGGCCGTCGGTCTGCACCAGGATCCGATCCCGCAGACCGTTGAGCACCAGCGTCTGTTGGGTTTCGGCCAGCCCGATTTCCCAAGGGATTCCGGCGTGCTTGATCGAGGACAGCGGGCTGGCGCCGGTGCCGCCGTCGTGGCCGCTGATCAGCACCTCGTCGGCGTTTCCCTTGGCCACGCCCGCGGCAACCGTCCCCACACCCACCTCGGAGACCAGCTTGACCGAGACCTTCACACCGGGGTTGCTGCACTTCAGGTCGTAGATCAGTTGGGCCAGGTCCTCAATGGAATAGATGTCGTGGTGCGGCGGCGGCGAAATCAGCGACACGCCGGGCGTGGAGTGCCGCAGCCGGGCGATCTCCTCGGTGACCTTGTTGCCGGGCAATTGGCCGCCTTCGCCCGGCTTGGCGCCCTGGGCCATCTTGATCTGAAGCATCTTCGCCCGGGAAAGGTACTCGATCGTCACGCCGAACCGGCCGCTGGCCACTTGCTTGATCCCGCAGGCCGCCGAATCGCCGTTGGAGGTCGGCTGGTAGCGCCGCGGGTCCTCGCCGCCCTCGCCCGTGTTGGCCATGCCGCCCAGCCGGTTCATCGCGATGGCCAGCATTTCGTGGGCCTCTTTGCTGATCGAGCCGTGGGACATGGCCCCGGTGTAGAACCGCCGGACGATCTGCTCGGCCGGCTCGACCTCGGCAAGCGGGACCGGTTCGCCCGGCACGAACTCGAACAGTCCCCGCAACGTGCAAAGCTCCCGGCTCTGATCGTTGACCGCCCGGGCGTACTCGGCGTAGATCTGCGGATCGTCGCGGATCACCGCGTGCTGCAAGCGGGTGACGGTGGTCGGGTTCCAAAGGTGAGTCTCGCCGTCGAGCCGGTGCTGATATTCGCCGTCGTGATCCAGCTCCAGGGCGCCCGCCTCGCGCCGTCCGAACGCCGACCGGTGACGTGCCAAGGCCTCTCGGGCAATCACGTCCAGGGCGACGCCGCCGATCCGCGACGGAGTTCCGGTGAAGTATTCGTCGACCAGTTGGCGATCCAGGCCGACGGCCTCGAACTGCTGGGCCGCATGGTAGCTTCGCAGCGTAGAGATGCCCATCTTCGACATCGTCTTGAGGATCCCCTTCTTGACGGCCGTGATGTAGCGGTCGTTGAGTTGATCGCGCTGCATTTCCGGGGGAAGATCGCCGTCGTGGTGGAGTTTGCCGAGGGCCTCGAACGCCATGTAGGGGTTCACTGCGTTGGCCCCGTAGCCGCACAGCAGGCAGAAGTGCATCACTTCGCGGGGCTCGCCGCTTTCGATCACGATGCCGGCTTCGCTTCGCAATTGCCGCTTCAACAGGCCGTGGTGCAAGGCGGCGGCGGCCAGCAGACTCGGGATGGGCGCCTTGGCGGGCGAGAGGCCGCGGTCGCTGACGATCAACAGCGACGCCCCCCCGCCGATCGCCGCCTCGGCCGCATCGATTAGTTCGGCCACGCCATGGCGAAGCGCCTCGCCGGGGTTGTGGGAGGCGACTCCGTCGGCGATGGATCCACCATTGACCGTTATCGCCGACGGAGTCGCCTCCCACACAACGTCGAACAACGCCGGCAACACCGCCACCTGAAAATCTTTTCGCCCGGCAGAGCGCAAACGCTCGACGTCTCCGTCAGTCAGGATCGGGTGCGGCAGCTTCAGTTGGCGGCAATGCCCCGGCGTTTCCTCCAGCAGATTCCGCTGCTTGCCGGTGAACGTCATCAGCGACATTACCAGCCCTTCGCGCAACGGGTCGATCGGCGGGTTGGTCACTTGGGCGAATAACTGCTTGAAGTAGCCGAACAACAGCTTCGGCCGGCTGGAAAGGACCGCCAGCGGCGTATCGGTTCCCATCGACCCCAGCGGCTCCTGCCCGTTGGCCGCCATGGGGGCAAGGACCATCTGCAACTCTTCGCGGGTGTAGCCGAAGGTGCGGAGTCGGCCGGCGAGCGTTTTCGGATCGGCACAGGCCGTCTGCGACGGCTGAAACAGCCCCCGCAATTCGATCTGGTTCTGTTCGAGCCACCGCCGGTAGGGCTTCTGCCGGGAGATCTTGCCCTTGATCTCGTTGTCGCCGACGATCCGGCCCTCGTGCGTGTCGACCAGGAACATCCGCCCGGGCTGCAGGCGGCCCTTGCGGCGAATCTTCTCGGGCGGAAAGTCGATCACGCCGGCCTCGCTGGCCAATACCACCAACCCGTCGGTGGTGACCACGTAGCGGCAGGGGCGCAGCCCGTTGCGATCCAGCGTACCGCCCACCAGCCGGCCATCGGTGAAGACCATCGCCGCGGGCCCATCCCACGGTTCCATGATCGCCGCGTGATACTCGTAAAACGCCCGCTTGTCGGTAGAGATGTGATAGCTCGGCCCAAAGGCCTCGGGAATCATCATCATCAAGGCGTGCGGCGCCGAACGTCCGGCACGCACCAGCAGTTCCATGGCGTTGTCGAAGCAGGCCGAATCGCTGCCGCCCGGCTCCAGGATCGGCAGCAGCGGCGACATGTCTTCGCTCAACATGTGTTCACTCAACGCTGGGCAGACCATTTTTTTCTCGTAGGCCCGCAGGCGATTGGCGTTGCCCCGCAGCGTGTTGATCTCGCCGTTGTGTGCGATCATCCGAAACGGCTGGGCCAGCGGCCAACTGGGAAAGGTGTTGGTGCTGTAACGCTGGTGTACGATCGCCAACGCCGTGGCCACCCGCCGGTCGGACAGGTCGGGATAATAGGCGAACAATTGGGGGGCAAGGAACATCCCCTTGTAGACGATCGTCCGGCACGACATTGAGGGGATGTAGAACTTCTCGGGCCGATCGCCGAGCAACTCGCGGACACTTCGCTGGATGCGTTTTCGCGCCACGTACAGCCGGCGCTCCAACGCCGCACCTTCCTGGCCCAACCCGCCGATGAGAACCTGGCGGATGACCGGTTCGCTGGCCCGGGCCAAATCGCCCAGGCAACGGTTGTCGGTGGGGACCTCACGCCATGCCAGGACTTCCAGCCCTTCCGCTTGAATCCCGGCGGCGACGAACTCCTCGCACCGGGTACGCAGATGGGCATCTTGGGGCAGAAAAACCACGGCCACTCCGTACGCGTCCCGGGGCGGCAGCGAACAACCCAACGACTCGGCCTCGGCGGCGAAAAACTCGTGGGGAATCTGCAGCAGGATGCCGGCGCCGTCGCCGGTCGACTCGTCGGCCCCGGCGGCGCCGCGGTGCATCAGGTTCAACAAGACCTGCTTGCCGTGCTGCAAGATGGCGTGATCTCGCCGACCGGAGATATTCACGATCGCGCCCACCCCACACGCGTCGTGTTCCCACTGCGGATCGTACAAACCTCGGGCTTTAGGCGGGCTGTGATACATCGCTTTTCTTCGCGGGCTATAAGTGGTACGCCATGAACGGGGCAATATGATGCACGATGCCCCGGCATCCACTGAACTCTACGCCTTCAATCGTAACATTAGGTTCAGTAATGTCAATGGTAATTAGAATTACTATTGGTAACTATTAGAGGCCGAAATTGTCCACAGTATTGAGGTGGGCTGCCCCCCCCTGGATTCTCAATGTCAGACGAGACGATTGACGGCGGACTTGACAAACGACAAGATGTTACCGGGCGGGGTCCCAGTCCGAGTCGTCGAAAGACTGCTGACTGCACACCGTGCACGAGATTGGTCCAGAGGAGCATCGCCATGAGACGGAAGGCCGAGTCGTCGCCCACGTCGTCGCAGAAATCCACACGTCGAGAGGTCCTTGCCTTGGGCGGCAAAACGGCTTCGGGGATTGCGGTGGCCGGCTTGGTCGTTCCACGCGTCCACGCCGCCGAGGATAATACGATCCGGCTCGCCCTGATCGGCTGCGGCGGGCGCGGCAGCGGGGCGGCCGGCAACGCCCTGTCGGTTCCCGACGGTGGGCCCGTGAAGCTGTTCGCCATGGCCGACCTGTTCGAGAACCGGCTGGTCGCGTCGCACAAAGGCCTTTCGGCGCGGTTCGGCAAGAAAGTCGACGTCCCGCCCCAGCGGAGGCTGCTGGGCTTCGATGCCTACCGGCACGCCATCGATCTGCTCCGACCCGGCGACGTCGCCATGCTCACCGGCTACGCCGCCTGGCGACCTTTGCAGATGGAGTACGCGGTGGCCAAGGGAATCAACGTCTTCATGGAGAAATCGTTTGCCACCGATCCGCCGGGTGTGCGACGGATCATCGCGGCGGGCGAAGAAGCCCAGAAGAAGAACCTCAAGATCGCCGCCGGCTTGATGTGCCGCCATTCGCCGGCCCGGCACGAGCTGATCGGCCGCATCCGCGACGGCCAGCTCGGCGAACTGCAGTTGATCCGCGGCTACCGAATGCAGCCGGTCGGCCCCATGCGCCCGAAGCCCGACGACGTCAAGGAGTTGCACTGGCAGATTCGGAACTTCACCCGGTTCTTCTGGGTCTCCGGCGGGCTGTACGCCGAGATGGATATCCACCAGATCGACGAAATCTGCTGGATCAAGGACGCCTTGCCGGTTACGGCCCATGGCATCGGCGGCCGGGCGCCGGGCAACACGGATCCGGCCCAGAACCTCGACTCGCACCACGTCGAGTACACGTTCGCCGACGGGACGAAGGCGATTTTCGATGCCCGGTACCTGCGCAATTGTTTCAACGAATTCGCCACCTACGTTCACGGCAGCAAGCGTGCCGCGCAGTTCTCCGGCCATGTCCACGCACCGACCGTCCACACGTACAAGGACCGACGCGTGGCGAAGGACAACATCGATTGGCGTGCCGGCGCCGACCCGTACACTCCCTGGCAAGCCGAATGGAACGCCCTGATCGCGGCCATCCGCCACGACCGGCCGCACAATGAAGCCCGACGAGCCGCCTTGTCCAACCTGGCCGACATCATGGGCCGGGCCGCGATCCACAGCGGCAAGCTGGTCACCTGGGACGAGGCCTACCACTCCGACTTCCGGTGGTGCCCCGGCCTGGACCAACTCGGCGACGATACGGCTGCGCCCGTGGGAGCCGACGCGACGGGCCGCTATCCCGTACCGAGCCCGGGCCAGTGGGTCGAGCTGTGAGCCGAGGACGTGTTCGCCGAAATCCACGGCTTCACGATCTTAGACCGCAGGCGAGTTGGGCTCGTTGAAGGACTTCGGTGGCCTTGTTCCGGGCCGTGGCGGCCCCGTCGCCGAGGATTTCGCGGACCCGTTCGGGTTGGGCCTCCAACTCGCGGCGGCGCTGGCGCGGCTCGGCGAAAAAATCCGCCGCCAACTCGGCCAGCGCCTTCTTGACCTGGCCGTAGCCGAATCCCCCCCGACGGTACGTCTGGGCCATTGCCTCGCGCTCGGACGGCCCGGCAAACAACGAGTAGAGTTGGAACAGGTGGTCGCCCTGGGGATCTTTCGGCTCTTCCATGGGCCGGGAGTCCGTGACGATCCGCATCACTTTCTTACGCGACGCCCGGGGCTCCTCGAACACTTCCAGCGTGTTGCCGAAGCTCTTGGACATCTTCTCGCCGTCGATACCGGGCACGCGGGCGGAGCCTTCCAGGACCTTGGCCTTGGGCATCACGAACGTTTGGCCGAAGTGATGGTTGAAGCTGGCCGCCAGGTCGCGGCAGACCTCGATGTGCTGTACCTGGTCCTCGCCCACCGGGACCACGTCGGAGTCGTAGGCCAGGATGTCGGCGGCCTGCAACACGGGGTAGGTGAACAACCCGGCGTCGGCCGTCAGCCCCCGGGCTTTCTTGTCCTTGTAGGCATGGCACCGTTCGAGCAGTCCCATCGACGTGCCGGTCATCAACAGCCAGCACAACTCGCTCACCTCGGGCACGTCCGACTGTACGAACAGCGTGGCCCGATCCGGATCGAGCCCCAAGGCCAGCAGATCGAGCGCCGCATCCATTGTCAGTTGCCCAAGCCGCTGGGGATCGCGGACCGTGGTCAACGCGTGCAGGTTGGCGATGAAGTAATAGGCGTCGTCCGCCTCGTTCTGCAAGTCGATATATTGTCGGATCGCACCGAAGTAGTTTCCCAGGTGGAATCCGCCGGTCGGTTGAATGCCGGAAAGTACACGCAGGGTGGGGGGGAGGAGGGAGGGGTCAGGGGTCAGGGGTCAGGGGTCAGGGGTCAGGGGTCAGGGGTCAGGGTTTTCAACTTCGCGTGAAACGCCCGCGGACTGCGTTCCGCGGGGAGTCAGGGGTCAGAGGATAACAACGCAGCACGAATGACGAAGGCGTGAATCCGCCGTTCATCACTCATCACTTATCATTCATCATTCGTCATTCATCTTTCATCATTCATCATTCATCTTTTCCCCAATCGTTCCCACCACGTCGGCCACGCACGCCGCCCCGAGTTCGGCCACTGCGGCGGGCAGGGCGTCGAGGATCTGGATCGACACGGTTGGATTGTAGAAGTTGGCCGTGCCGATCTGTACGGCCGTGGCCCCGGCGATGAGGAACTCCATCACGTCGTCGACGGTGGCGATGCCGCCGATGCCCATCAACGGAACGTCCACGACCCGGGCCACCTGGTAAACCGCCCGCAAGGCGATCGGCTTGATCGCCGGGCCGCTGAGCCCGCCCAGCACGTTACCCAAGATAGGACGCCGCCGCCGCCAATCGACCGCCATGCCCAGGCAGGTGTTGATCAGCGAGATGGCATCGGCCCCGCCCACCTCGGCCGCCCGGGCAATCGAGTTGACGTCGGTGACGTTGGGAGTCATTTTGGCCAGCACCGGAAGCGAGCAGGCGCGGCGTACGCCGGCGACCACCTTTTCGCACATCGCCGCGTCGGTGCCGAAGTCCACTCCGCCGCTGACGTTCGGACAGGAGACATTCAACTCCAAGGCGGCTACGCCGGGACAACCGTCCAGCCGGGCGGCCATCTCGGTAAACTCGTCCCGGGTCTTGCCGGCGATACTGACGATAATCGCGGAGCCCAGCGAGGCCAGATACGGCAACTGGTTGGCGATGAAGGCCTCGATTCCGTCGTTGTCCAGCCCGATCGAGTTGAGCATGCCCCCGGTGGTTTCGACCGTCCGTGGCGGGGGATTGCCGGCGCGCGGATTCCGGGTAATGGTCTTCGGCAGGATCCCACCCAGGCGGGTCAGATCGACCAGGCCGGCCATTTCGCGGGCGTAGCCGAAGGTACCGGACGCCACGGTGATCGGATTGGCCAGCCTCAGGCGGCCGAGCTGAACCTCGAGATGGACGGAGGTGGGATCCACGGCCACGGGATTCATGTTCGTTCGATCATCGGGCGGGGGCAAGGTAGCCGTCTCGCTGGGGCAAAGCGAAGCTTCATCTCGCTCCAGCGAGATGGCTACTATAAGTGCTTCACATCATTGCCAGGTCAAAAACCGGGTCAACAATGTAGTGTAGCGGCCCGATCCGTCCCGTGTCAATTTACCCCGCTTTAGGGCATCGCCGTGACCGACGCCCCGACCGGGAAAAACCCGATCGGTTAAGACCGGACGGCCGGCGCATGGCGAGGCGTGTGCGGCGCGCGGTCTCTGCGCCTTGATCTCAGATCAAGCCACCGTGCGTGCGGTACGGCGTGCCGTGATCCGGCTGATCCAGAAACCACGTCCGCTCCCATTCGTCCAGGATCAGACGCAGGTTTTCGGACGTGAAGATCAGTTGTTGCGTCCGGCGGACCGGGTCGGCCGAATAGATCGGAAGAATGCATCCGACGCTCGTGCCGATCAGCAGCCCAAACGCTAAAGCCAATAGTAGTCTGCGCATCAGACAACTCCTCGGTGAAACGAATCATCTCGCCCGGCGGGCGTTTCAGGCCGGATCGCCGGCCCGATTCGCGTGGCCAACGACCTCGGCATGCCCGAGGCAAAGCTTACAGAACAAGTGTTTCGTGGCGGGAAAAGCGACGCGTCCGCAACGTCCGGCGAGGTCTGGTTCGGGGGACGCGGCGGCTTGGGGGGGGCGGTGTACTGCGGACGTACGAGAACCGCCTTGGGGTAATCCGGGGCCGAACGGCGCCGGCTCGAAGCGTCAGGGTGATTGCCCGGCAACGGGCGCTGAGGCCCGCCTCAGGAGTCGGCCCGGCTGGAGCCGTAAGTCGCCGAAGCGCCTAAGGTTTCGGCAACCGGTGTCGAGGAGGATTTGTTTCCAGTCCCGGCCTTTCGGGTTTTCCGGGCGACGGCCGCTGCAGCCTGCCGGTCCAGTTCCCGAACTCTCTCTTCCATTTCCTTGCCGGGCTTGAAAGTGACCACGAATTTCGCCGGCACGGGGACCTTTTTTCCGGTGCGAGGGTTGCGGGCCTCACGAGGTGCACGCCGCTTGACCTCGAAGACGCCGAAGTTGCGAAGCTCGATCCGTCTGTCCTTGACCAGGGTATCGACAATGGCGTCGAAGGTCTTCTGTACGATTTCCTTGGCCTGCAACTGTGTCATCCCGATCTCTTCGGAAATGGTCCGAACGATTTCTTTCTTAGTCACGACTCGAGTCTCCTGTGAGAGGAGGTCGTCGCAGGCACAGGACGGCGACCTGCGGACCGGCCCATTTACGCTCCAAGTGTAGGCCCCGTAACGACTAGAGTCAAGATCAATCGGTCGCACGAACTACTCGATCCAACATTTCTGGGATGAGTGTACCCCACCATTCGGTCGGTTCCCGTTGACCGGCCGAATCATCGTAAGTTCTTGTTGTCAAAGAGCTTAACCCTGTCGGGTCGGACGCCGTGAGGGCCCCATTTTCGTAAGTCCTTTCGCGACAAGGACTAACAGAAAACCTCTTGGACTGCTCCTCTGGCGGCAACACGCGACCGTGGCGCAACAGTCCCGGAAACCGTCCCCGGGTAGAACCTGTATCGGCTGCCGAATCGAAAAACTCAAGCCAGACCCTACAATCGGAAAAATCGGAAGAGTCAGCAACGGGAAACACGGGATGCTCCCCTCTTTGGAGTGCGGCGATTCATCGCCGCTTTCTTTTTCCAACCGATTCGCCGTGGCAAGGGTCATTGATCGCCAAACCAGCCAACTTGCGTCCGGTCGTGTTCAGTGGATAGGCGTCCAGTTCGTCCGGTCGCAGCCACTTTATTTCGGCCGGCGTCGCTTGTCCGTCCGGCTGGGCGACGTACCGGGCCTGGTAGCAATCCAGGGTGATGCGGAATCGGGTGACGCCGTGCTTGATCGTCTCGAGGTGATCGCCCGGCTCGATCGTTACGCCGGTCAGCTTGCGGACGTTTGCGATCAGTTGGCGACGGAGTTCGGCCGGTTGTTCGGCGTCGACGGCGAAGCGGGGAAAATCCCATAACCCGGCCCAGCGGCCACCTTCCGGACACCGCATCAGGAGCACGCGGCGGCGGCGGCGGATCAGCACGGCCGCCTCGCGGACCGGCTCCGGCGGCCGCTTCGACTTGGGCCGTGGGATCTTCGCCTGCACGCCGTGCAAGCGGGCTTCACACAGAGGCGCCACCGGGCAGGCATCGCACGGTGGGGATCGCAGCCGGCACACTTCGCTGCCCAGTTCCATCATCGCCTGGTTCAGCGCCCCCACCTGGCGCCGCGGCAGGACGATCTGGGCCATGGCCCACAGCAGCCGCTGACCCTCGGCCGACGCCGGATCGCCCCGATACCCCAGCAGCCGGCTGAATAGCCGAATGGTGTTGACTTCCAGGATGGGCACCGGCAGGTCGAAGGCGATTGAGAGCACGGCCCCGGCGGTGTAGCGTCCGATGCCGGGCAGTTTTCCGGCACAGCGGAGATCGCGTGGGAACCGGCCGCCGTGCTGATGCATCACGATCCGGGCGGCCTGGTGAAGCTGCCTTGCCCGGCGGTAGTAGCCCAGACCTTCCCACAGTCGGAGCACTTCCTGCTCGTCGGCCCGGGCCAGCGCGGCGATGGTGGGAAAGGCCCGCATGAAGCGACGGAAGTACGGTACGACGGTGGCTACCTGGGTCTGCTGGAGCATGATTTCGCTGACCCAGACCGGATACGGCCGGCCGGCCCGCCGCCAAGGCAGGTCGCGAGCGTGTCGGGCGTACCAGGTGCGCAGCCGCCGGCGAAAGGCGCGTCGCCACGCAGCGTCGGGCAAGTCGATGGAGTGGTCGGCAGAGCGTGGTGTCATCAATCGATCGTATGGTAGCCGTCTCGCTCCGCGAGACGAAGCTTCATCTCGCGGAGCGAGATGGCTACATTAAGGCAGCTTCACGCCCTTGATTTCGTAGTCGAACTCGGTGGCCACAATCACGGCGGGCGTTTTGTAGATGAACTTGTGGTTTTCCGGCGGCTGCTTCAATACGAAGATGTAGGCCACCGCGACTTCGTTCTTGGCTTGCCGGGTGAATTCCTGGCTGTCGTAGGCAATGGGCTTGCCGTCGGGGTCCTCCAGGTAGGCGTCGTTGTCGTAGATCCAGCCCAGGTGCGACGCCAACGCCCCGCCCGCCTCGTCGAACCGCACCCGCACGTCGACCTGCCACACCGTGTTGTTACGGCGGACCCGGACCAGCGTGACCGTGACGCCGGCGGTCCGCTGTTGGAGGTTCTTGGCGGTCAGCAAGTCGCTGAAGGTGAACGTCTCGACCTTGCCGGGAATCATCGCCAGGAGTTTACCGCGGAGGCTGGCGATCTCGGTCACCTGGCGCGGCGGCAGCTTCAGCGGAAGGGTCAGTTCGACGGAGGCGGCCCCGCCGGTGGGCACGTTCAGCTCGGCCCGGCTGTCGTCCAGCGCCAGCGGGTCGCCGTGCTGATCGATCGCGCTGAGGTCGGCCATTCGTTGGGTCAGCCGGATCGGCTTCAGTCGCGGCTCCCAGGCCACCGCCAGCGTCAGCCGCAGCGACTCGCCCGCCGGGTCGCGCAGATCGCGCGAGGCGATGATGCGGATCGGCTCGAACCGCAACGGCCCGCTGTATTCGACCCCTTCGCTGCGCGGCAATTGCCCGGTGCTGCGGGCCACCAGGCTGATGGCCCCTTGCTCGCCGAAGCCGTAGACGCTCAGTTCGGCCCGGTCGAGGATCCCATCCAGGGCCTCCCAGAAGGGCACGTCGTCGAAGTCGAGTTGAAGCGGCGGATCGGTGGTCGGTTGTCCGAACTGGCGGCGGAAGTCGACGATCTTGTTTCCCGACTGTTTCTCCAGCGCCGCGATGGCCTCGGACAAGGGCACCGCCTCGCCGTGGAGCGTGATCCGCGAGGGCCTGACCGCCGATTCGGCCACGGCCTGCTGGAGTTTCTGCCGGACGCGGCCGAGGCGTTGTTTCACCTCGGCCGGCGTGCGGTCGCTGATCCGCGGCAGCAGGTCGAGCACCGGCGGTCCCAGCTTCAGCAGGTCTTGCTCGGCCGTCTCGCGCTGGGCCAGTTGCGGCGCGTTGAGCTGGCGAACCAGGCGGCGGACCTCGAGTTGAAGATCCACGTCCGCCGTAGCGGCCTGTGCCAGCAGCACGCCGCCGCCCAGCAATAGGGAACCGAACATGGTGATGTCTCCTGCGGAAAGGCTCGTAGTGGCCCGATTTATCGGGTCCAAACCGCGAAGGACCGCATGAATGCAGTCACTACGAGCGGTTTATAAGTATAACGGGACTTCTCCCACCGCAACGTCCTACCGTCATTTTAGGCTTTTTCCGGTGCCGCATCCAGCCGCGGCAATTGCATACTAGACTTGTGATGGCATCCGGCAGGCAAGAATAGTAGCCGTCTCGCTCGGCGAGACGAGGCCTTATTCAGCTCCCGCAGCACGAACCTGCATCTCGCGGAGCGAGATGGCTACAGTAAGCGAGATGGCTGCAAAGAACCGAAGGCACCGATTGCGATGCGAATGGCTCCGGCGGCGATACTGGCGATGGTCTTGTGGCCAACCTCCACCCGGGCCGCCGGGCCGGGGCTGGGGATGCTGGAGCTGACCCTCGATGGGCAAAAAGTCGAAGGCATGCCCCTGGCGTGGGATTCGCAATGGGTGCACCTGCTGGGTCGCGACGGCCGGCTCTGGCAGTTCGACCTCGACGAGGCCGTCGATTTCCGAAAGACCTCCGGCCGCTTCCAGGGCTATTCGGTTTCCTCGCTTCGGGCGTCGCTGCTGCGGGACTTGGGCAAGGGGTTCGAGGTCACCGGGACCACCCATTACCTGGTGGCCCATCGCCGCGGACAGCGTAACCAGTGGGCACAGCGGTTCGAAGACTTGTATCGGTCGTTCGTGCACTACTTTTCGGTCCGCGGTTTCAAGATCAGCAAGCCGCCGTTTCCGTTGATCGGCATCGTCTGTCGCGACCAGCGTGAATTCCAGCGTTACGCGGCCAAACAGGGCGTGGCGGCCGGATCGGGCGTGCTGGGGGTCTACTCGCCGACGTCGAACCGGATCATCCTCTACGACTTCGGCAACGCCGAAGATTCACCGTACTGGCGGCAAAACGCCGCGGTGATCATCCACGAGGCCACGCACCAGGCGGCGTTCAACACGGGCGTACATAGCCGCTACACGCCGCCGCCGCTGTGGGTCGCCGAGGGGCTGGCCACGATGTTCGAGGCACCCGGCGTCAGCGACGCCCGGCGTCATACGCGGCCGGGCGACCGGATCAACCGCTACCGGCTGCGCGACTTCCGCCGGCTGGTGGCGCCGCGGCTGCGGCCCGAACTGCTGAAGGCCCTGGTCGCCTCCGACGAATCGTTTCGCTCCTCCTCTTTCGCCTACGCCGAGGCCTGGGCATTGAGCTATTACCTGGTCGAAACGCAGCCGCGCAAGTATTCCGGCTACCTGGCCCGAACCGCCGCCCGCCCGCCGTTTAGCGAGTACACGGCCGCCGAGCGGACGGCCGACTTCACGGCCGTCTTCGGCGACGACTGGCGGATGCTGCAGGCCCGATTGACGCGATTCATGGCGGAGGTGGAGTAGGCCCTCCGATTCGACCGCCCCAACCGTCACGACCGGCCGGCCGCTTTTGACGCCTTCGGCGACGTGGCGTATAGATATAGATGGGAATGGTTCACTGCATTCCCCTCCAATTGGCGGTATTTGTTGGGTCGCCGCGTGCGCTGGAGTTGCGCAGCCGGCATAGCGTGAGGATAACGTTCTTGGAATTGACGGCAATGGAAGCTTCTCCCCTCCCGACCTCCGAAAGTGAAAACTGGGCCGAACGGTTCAGCGAATCGCTCGCGCTTCAACGCGGGCGACTCCGCGATTTTCTCGGCGCCCAGCAGGAGCGAGTCCGCAACGTCGAGGCGGAGCTGGATCGGCAGCTTCAGCAACTGGCCGAGGAGTTGGCCCAAAACCGCGACCAGACCCGCCGGGCCACCGAAGAGATCCAACGGCGCGGCGAGCAGCTTACCCGGGAAACGGAATCCCTGGAAGAGTTCAAGCAGGAGCTGGCCGCCCGGCAGGCCCAGTGGCAACAGCTCCAGCAACGCTCCGACCAGCAGCAGCAAAGCTTCGGCGAGCAGATCCAACGCCAACAGGACGAACTGGACCGTCGCCAACAGGAGTTCCTCCAACGACGCAGCGAAATCGACGAGGCCGAGACGAAACTGCACCACGACCGGCACGCGCTGCTGCTGCAGCGCGAGGAGCATACCGCCGAAGTCGAACAGCTCGCCAAGCTGAGCGAGGACCTTCGAGCGAAACAGGCCGAGTTCGACGACCGCAGCCGCCAACTCACCAACGCCCGGGCCGAGGTCGATGCAGGGAATCAGCAACTGGCCGACGCCCGGGCCGAACTCGACGACCAACGCCAACGCCTCGAAGAGCAGCAGGAAGAAGTCGGCCGGCGTGCGGAACTCCAGCAGCAACTCGAGGCCGCCGAGAACCGCGCCGCGAAGTTGGCGACCGAGTTGGAGCCGCTTCAGGACCGGTGCCATCGGCTCGAGCAGGAAGCGGCCCAACAGCCGGCCGCCGGCGCGGATCCCGAGGAGCTGGAAAACCTCAAGGCGGAACGCGAGATACTCTGCTCGCGGCTGGCCGAAGCCGAGCAGCGACTGGCCAAAGCACCTGCCGAGAGCGCAGCGACGGACGACGATCTCCGCCGCCGTTACGAGATGGCCATGGAAGACGTTCGCGAACTAAAGTCCGAGAACGCCGAGCTCAAGGAACAGGCCGCACGATCTCCCGCCGCCACGACGCGCGCCCCGGCCGCCGAAGCCGCCACGGACTGGGAAGCCGAGAAGGCACGCGTGCTGGCCTCGCTGGAAGCCGATTTCGACGAAGAAGACGAAGAAGACCAGGCCCAGCGGCTGAAAATCGAGGAGTTGACCGAGAAGACCGATCAGGTGGTCGCCGAGAAGGACCAGGAAATCGAAGAACTCCAACAACTCCTTCAGCAGCAGAGCACCAAGGTGGGCACCATGGCAGTGGGGGCGGCCGCGCTCGGCGAGATCCTCGACGACGACGCCATCGTCCAAGAAGAACGAGAAAGCCTCAAGAAAATGCAGGAGGAGTGGCGAGAAAAGCTCCGCAAGGCCGAGGTCGACATCTCCGTCGAGCGGGCCAAGATCGCCCGGGAAAGGGCCGGTATCGAAGACAAGCTTCGGCAGTTGGAAGAGCGAGGCGGCGATCCCAACGCCCAGCCGGACGATTCAGCCAAATCGGGAAAACCGGTCCGCGGCCGCTGGCTCGCCCGGCTCGGTCTGTCCGACGTGGAAGAAGAGTAGGCTTTGTCGGAAAACTCCATTGTAGCCATCTCGCTCCGCGAGATGGGGCCTCGTCTCGCGGAGCGAGACGGCTACATTGCTTACGGCTCGAACCGCAGCTTCAGCACCCAGGCGTCCCAGTCCTGCTGGAACTTGGCCATGTCGTCGCGTCCCAACACGGCCTTCAGCGTTTCATAGCCGGTGGGGTCTTTGTCGCAATTGGCCCGAAAGCGGTGGTAGAACTTCCGCAGCAGCCCGTGCTCTTGGAGATAGTAGCACAAGTATCGGGCGTGGGCGTAATTGGTGCCTCGGTCCTGGCGATAGAACTCGTCGTCGGTGGTCGAGCAGAGCGTCCCGAACGACGGCACTTGCTTTTGGCGGATCGCCTTTTGCAGGCCGCCCCGGGCGTTGGGCGGCCAGCCTCCGGTCAGCCGCCAGTTGGTCAGCCCGATGATCTGCCCGTCCTGGTCGGTGCCGCTCTGTTCGTAGAGCGAGCCGAGACCTTCGTTGAGCCAGGCGGGACATTCGGGGAAGTTGGCGGCCACGAAGGGATGCACGATCTCGTGCACCAGCGTTCCGCCGCCCGTGTGGATGTCCATCACCAACGCCTTGTCGGCGTGGGAAAAGTATCCGTACGGCGTGCTCGGCGTATGGTTGAAAACCTGCTTGGTGTGTTTGCGGTAGCTGGTTTCGTCCTTAAACAGCCAGATGTCGAGAATCTCCGCGGGGTCCTTGGGGAAGTAGGCCCGCTTCAGCCGATCGACCGCCCATTTCACCGTCTTTTCCGCACGGTACTTGACCCTCGCCGGCGACTCGTCGCCGATGACCACGAAGGGGGGCTGAATGACGATGGTGAAACCCTTGGCGGGAACCTTCTTCTTCAACTGAATGATATGTTGGGCGTAGTCGGCGGCGGTGAAGGTGGCGGCCGTCTTGCCCGGTTCGAGTTGGCCCGGCTGAAGCCGCAGCCGAATCACGGTCCATTGTTTGGCGTCGTATTTCAGCGGCCACAGTCCAAGCAGGGTCGCCCGCTGCATCCGCCGATAGGCCCCGTCGGTTTCCGCCGGTTCGTGATAGATCACCTCGTCGGTGTCGGCGTCGTAACCCAGGACCAGCCGAAAGTGTTCGGTAGTGTTGGGGTTCGAGTCGTAGCGTGTGCAGATGATCGAGGGGACGCCGGCCAGCAAATCGGCGTGCAAGGCCTTCCATTGGGCCTGAATCTGTTCGGCCCGTTTACTCACGGCGACCTGGTGCCAGACCGAGCCGATCCGAAAGCCGATGTTATTGAGTGCCGCGGCCAACTCCTTGGTGTGACATCCACGCCCCCGAAGCGGATCGAGACCCGATTGGTCGAACACGTAGTCCTGATCCACCGGCCGGCCGAGCTTCTGCAAGCACATCGCCGCACAGGCCTCGCCACAAAAGTCGGGCTTCTGGCGAACGTGGGGAACGTCTTCGATCAGCACGCTCTTGTAGACCGCGGCCGGTGGGGCCGGGGCAACGGGCTTTCGCACGGCGACGGCCGGTTCTTTGACGCCACCGACGGGCTTCTCGACACCGGTGCTCGACAGGGCCGGCCCGGTGGACTCTTGGTTGACACCGCCGCTGTGGACCGCCGCAGCCAGGGCGGCCGCGCCCGAAACCACTACGGCAACCAGGATCCATCGTCGGCAAGGCATGGTCGACCTCGATTAGGGCCTGAAGACTCTCCGGACCGCGGAAAAAGTAGGGTGACTGACGCCAGGCTTGGCGCGCGCCGATTTCCCATCGGACGTGATCACCACTCTTAGGACGCAATGGGTTGACGAAAAGTTTCGCCCTTTGCGATGATGCGTTATATGTTCACATTGGCGGAGCCTTAACAACAGGCGGGGTCGCACCTCGGAAGAGAACTATACGCGGGACTCTGCCGGGCAGTTCCTCGAAGTACGACCTGCCTGCTGTAACCATCACTTACGCAAGGAGTTAGGATCATGCAACGCTGTCTCTCGATGCTCGGAATGGCGGCCGCCGCAGTACTGTTGGGTGGATGCGAACCGTCAGCTTTAGGTGGTAGTCCTCCCGGCTCGGCAGTGGCCGCCAAGAAGTCCGTCACCGTTTTTCCCGTCGTCATCAAGCCGGAACTCTCCGTCGGCAAGGCCAAGGATGGCACGCAGATCGACTTTGCAAAACGGCTGGCAGGCGTGGTGGGATTGATGTTGGAGAAGGCGGGCATCGAGGACGTTGAAATCGCCGAGACCAGGTTCAACTCGCCTGATACGGATGACGTTGGGCAGATCGCGGCCGCGTTGGCCAAGTTGGTGCGCGAGAGACCGATCAAGACCGACTTCGCATTCTACGGCGAAATCCTCGGCACCCCAAAGACCGGCCCCACGGAGATTCGCACCGTGATTGTGGACCGGCAAGGCAAGGTGATCCTTGCCGATCGCGACGACTCGAAGACCTACGCCCGCACCAGCGACATGACTCCTAAAGACCCGATGTCGTGCTGCGTGTTCATCGCCCGCAAGGCTCAGAAGCTGTGGGGGCTTGCCGATCCGTTGCGTGAGGACGCCCCCAGCGGAAAGATGGCGGCACGCATGCGGAAGCAATCGGGCCTGCCTCCGGAAGAGGAATTCGCCGCCATCAAAGAACGCTTCGACGCGATTGCCGACACCGCCAAGTTCGCCGTGTATCCCGTCAAGATCGGTTCAGAAACGGACAAGCAATGCGCCGCCCAACTGGTCGAGATGCTCAACCAGCAGAACATCTGTCGGGCCGTTGTCGCCGACGCCGAGGTGAAGTTGAAGATCCAGGGCGATCCCAACGAGCAAAAGGTCCTCTGGGACACGGCCCGCGCATTTCGCGACTTCGTCCGCAAGAATAAACCTACGGAGGACTACACCGTGTTGGCGGACTACGCCATCCACCGTTCCTCTTCAGGCGAGACGCAGGTGAGATACGTCCACGTGATCGCCTGCGACCGGGCGGGCGATTGGGTGATCGTCGATTTCCAGAACTCGCACCACCCAGATTTCCAGGCCATCGGACCCAAGTCACGAGAGGACTGCAACCGGCTGGTGATCCGACGTGCCAGAGCGGCCTTTTCCGGCCAATAGGTTCACCTCTTATGTACGGCTTTTCCTGGTTCCCAAGCTCCAGCTTGGGAACCAATCGGCTTGACAGCACATGGAAACCGAACACCGGTTCCCAAGCTGGAGCTTGGGAACCAGAGGGGCAATCATTCCAAGAAGAAAGGGAACCTGTGCTATGACTCGCCGATTGTTGCTCGTTCTGACGTTGACGACAGCCGTGGGATCCAGCGGGTCCCGACTGGGGGCCGACGATGCGGGGACCGCCAAGAAGACTCCCCAGGCCTGGACCTACGATGAGGCCTTGCAGCAGATGCACCTCAATCCCCAGGACGTCTACTTGCAGTACGTCGTTTTGCAACTCGCCCGAAACGAGGGCAAGGCCGCCGCCGCACACAACGCGATCGAGTCGCTCAACCGGCGGTCCAGACGGGGCCGACAGCCGGGCCGGGAAGTCGACCTGTTCGCCATGTTCACCGGCGCCCTGGCCGTTCAGGAGGCGTTGCAGTTGGACACCATGCGGGCCGTCCCCGGTGCGTCGGGCGTCGTCGTCGGGAACGTGGACCGCGAGAACGTCAAGATGGCCGATCTGATCGGTCCGACCGTCAAGAGCCATCCCTGGGGAAAGATGCTGGCCGCCGCGCAGCTCTCGGGCAACAAGCCCAAGGTCTCGGCGCTGGCGTTGTGCGTCCCCGAAGACCAATACTTCGTCCTCTTCCGCAGCCTGACCAAGCTGCTCGAAGGCGTCGACGTGGGAGACCTTTGGGGGGCCCATCTGCTGAAGCAGACCACCAAGTCGGCCAAGACCCAACGGACCAGCCAGCGACTGAAGCGGCAACTGGCGATGAAGACCGATCCGCTTACGCGGCCGTTCTACGACATGGTGGTGCAGGAGGTGGCCATCACCGGCAGCGACCTCTATTTCCGCGAAGGCAGCGACGTGACGATGCTGTTCACGATCAAGCAGCCGCAGGTGTTCCGGCTCCGCATGGACGGCTTCTTGGCCGAAGCCTTGAAATCCCGGCCCGACGCGGTGCAATCGACCGGCCAGATCCAAGGCGTCCCGTACGTTCAGGTGTCCACGCCCGATCGGTCGATCCACGTCTTCTCCGCCTATCCCAAGCCGAACCTGCACGTGCGGAGCAACTCCCGGGCCGCCATCGGGCGGGTGTTGGCGGCGATCGCCGGCGACGGCGAGGTGGGCCGGCTCGGCGAGGCGACCGAGTTCAAGTACATCCGCACCCTGATGGTCCGCGGCGATAAGCGGGAAGACGGCTTCATCTACCTTTCCGACCCGTTCATTCGCCGGCTGGTGGGCCCGGAGCTGAAACTGACCGAGCGCCGGCGGATGCTCTGCTACAACCATCTGCGGATGATCGGCCATGCGGCCATGCTCCATCGCACCCAGTTCGGCAAGCGTGCCGAGTCGCTCGAGCAACTGGCCGAGCACGGCTGCGTGCCGGGGCAGTTCGGCCGCTCCCCGCTGCGTTGTCCGTGCGGCGGCAACTACAAGCTCTCGGCCGACGGCGCCACGGGCGTCTGTTCCCATCACGGCCACGCGCATCAACTGGTCCCTTGCCTGGAGATCCCGCTTCAGCGTGTGACCGAGGCGGAAGCCAAAGAGTACAAGCAGTTCCTCGCCAGCTACAGCCAGTATTGGCGGAGGTTCTTCGACCCGATCGCCGTTCGCCTGCAAATGACGCCCCAGCAGTACCGGGCCGAGACGATCATCCTGCCGCTGATCGACAACACGGTCTACAGCGGTCTGGCGATGGTCTTAGGCGGCGAGCCGGAGCCGCTGGACGCCCTGCCGGTGCCCAAGCGGAACATCTTCAGTGTGGTCACCCGGCTGAACAAAGAGGCCCTGTTGCAGCAGTATCGCAACGAGTTGGACTTCCCCGTCGATTTGCGATTCCTGGGAGTCCGCGGATCGCCCGATTTCGCGACGACCACCGAGCAGTTCCTCGCCAAGGGAATCGGCAACCAGATCGGCATGCACGTGTACGACGCCTCGCCGTTTTTCGATTTCAACCTGACGGGTTTTCTGGGCGAGATGGTCGGCCAATTCCGCGGTGGAGCGGGCTGGATCGATGACGAGATCATCCCCATCAGCTTCCTGATCGCTTCGCTCAACGCCCCGGTGTATATCGCCGTGCCGGTCAGCGACGCCCAGATCGTCGACCGGTTCCTCGACCAGTTGGACACCATGCTGGCCGCGTTGGCCCGGCAGCCGTCGCAGGGCGGTTGGTTCAACTTCGATTACGACTTCTACAAGGTCCCCTTGGAAAACAAGGACCAGCGGATCCGGTGTTACGCCGTACACTTCGGCCCGATCAAGTGGCGGCTGTTCTTCGGCCGCGTGGGCGACGGGTTGTACATTGCCAGCAAGCGGTTCATCTTCGACGACCTGGCGGCGGCGGCCGATCAGCAGCCGACCGACCCGGGGCCCACCGCCCACGCCATGGTCCGCATCCGCCCGGAGCATTGGCGGGAAGTGCTGCCGGCGTTTCAGCTCGGCTGGGCCGAGAGCAGCCGGGTGGCGTGTCTGAACAACCTGGGTCCACTTTCGTCGGTCGCCCGGGCGCTGAGCGCGTCGGGCGACGGCCGGCCGAAGCCCCAGCAGGTCCATCGCCAGGCCGATCGGCTGCACGCGGTCCACTTCTTCTGCGGCGACGGCGGCCGTTACGAGGTCTCGCCCGACGGCAAGCAGGTCACGTGCAGCGTCCACGGTTCGGCGTGGACGCCGCGGCAGCTACGGGCCCCCGCCGCCGGAAGCCCCATGGACCGGCTGATGAAAGACTTCGGCGGCGCCACCGCCGAGCTAACCTTCCTGGAGGACGGCCTGCACGCCGTGGTTACCATCGACCGAAAATAGCCGCTGGCGGGGTCGCTGCGAAATCGTTGCCGGTCCGTAGTGACCGCATTCATGCGGTCCTGACAATCACGACAACTTGGTAAGCTTCTCTTCAAGATCGACGACGGGAGTGAATCGCCAACTCTTTCCCACCTTCTCGGCCTGGAGCAATCCACGCTTTGCCAAATCGAGCAGGTCCGTTCGAGCCGTCTGGTACACGACGCCGTGGCTCAATCGGTGGGACTGGATGGTGTACAGTTGATGGGGGTGACGCAGCGCGTGGCCAATCAGCGCGCGCTGTCGATGGTTGAGTATCACGAGGCCACGCAACTCGCTCTCAAATGCGCGCAACTGCCCGGTCTTGCGTTTGATGTACTGGTGGACTTCCCGGATCGCTCGGCGGATCATGTCCAGGTGGTAAAGAATGAAGTACGTCAGATCGTTCTCGTCCGTTTCCGTGTAGAGAAAGGCCCGGCCATACTTGACCGGTCCTTTGCGGATGACCTGTGATATCGAGATGAATTCGCAAAGCCAGTAGCGGTGGCGCAACATCGACCAATAGAACAAGGCCCGGGCAGTACGACCGTTGCCGTCGACGAACGGATGGTCGTAAGATAGCCAGAAGTGCAGGATCATCGACCGAACGGCCGGATGCACAAACGCGTCGGGCGTCTTGCCGTTGGCAAACTCACACATGTCAGCCATCCGGTCTTCGAGTTGCGACGCGGGCGGGGGTTCGTGATACACTTCGCCGTAGAGGTCATCGATTACCACTTTTTCATCATCCCGCCGGAACCGTCCGGCCGCCGACGGGTCGTCCAAGGTTCGATTGGTGACCATCCGGTGGATTTCCAATACCAGTTCCTTCGTCAAGGGCCGGTCTCTCAGGTCCCCGATCCGCCGCATGGTAAGGAAATTGTTGAGGATCATGCGCTCGCTGCGGTCGTGGGCCGGTCGGCCGGCGCGAATCATTTCCTTGGCGACCCTCCGCGTCGTCGCGGCACCTTCGAGTTGGCTGGAGGTGATGGCTTCCTCGATCAACGATCGGACGTAGTATCGATCTTTAGTTTCCGGATTGGTGATTTGTTCCGGCATTTGAATCAACCCGCCTGCCTCCAAGTCCACTTGATGCAATCGCTCTGGAATTGGGTCCGTCAGCGCGTATTGAAACGGGTGACCATACTCGTCTAGCAGCGGAACTTCTTTGTACAAGTCGTGCCGGGCGGATTTCAGCCTCAGCCACCATTCACGATGCGATAAGTCCGCGGGCGGTTGCTGATAGCGCAGCTTGTCCCAGTGGAGATACTTCCCACCCACCAGAGGGCCGCGAGGAGCCCCGAAAACGGCCGCGAGTCGATTCTGCTGGCGCGTCTCTTCCAGGAGATCATCCATATCTGGAGGTGTTTTGGGCTTTCTCATTCCCTATCTTTCTATGCCAGCTACAGTTACATCCTACTAATGATGTACTAATTCATTCACAATTAGCATATCACGCAGCCTCAGGGCGTGTCAACATACTAATTCTGAGAATCTTAGTTCAAAATTAGTACTTGCATCGACAGAGCGGGCCAATGGCCCAAACGGCCACAGCTCCAAAAGAAAGCGGTGGGAATCGCGTTGACGGCGAATCCTTTCATGATTGCGGCCAGACGATGCCCAGGTCGGGATCGTCCGCTAGTATTGGGTCCTTGTGCTGCCGGGACAAGCCCCATCGAAAGAATCGGCGGAGAAGCCGGACCACATAAACGGGACAGACCACAAAAACGGGAGGGCCGCTGCAATCCGGCCCTCCCGCGGCTCATCTTCCGAGTGAATCAAATCAGGCGTAGGGGTTGTATACGCCCGGCATGGGGATCGGATAGTTGCCGTCCTCGCCCTTCTGCACGGGCGCCGGTACGTCCCATCCCAACTGCTGGGGCATCTCGCTGGTGCCCTTGGCGACCAGGTCGTCCCACTTGATGGCCTTGCCGGAGTAGTTGGCCATGCGGCCCAGCACGGCGGTCATGCTGCTGTTGGCGCCGTAATAGCCTTCGTTGTAGCGTTTTCCGGCCCGCAGGGTGGCGATGAAGTCGATTTGCTCCTGCTGGTGTCCACCGGGGCTTTTACCGTCAAATCGCCACTCGTTCGCTCCGGCGATGCGGCCGTTGCAGCTCGAGATGCCTTCGGTGCCGTGGGCGGCCTCGGAGACGCTGTTGAAACAACGCCCCATGTGCCGGCACTGGCTGTACATCTTGGTGCCGTCGGCGTAGGTGAACTCGACGAAGTGGTGATCGAAGATCTGGCCGGTGCCCTTGTTGTTGCCCAGGTACCGGGCCGTGCAGCCGCCCATGCCGTTGGCCTCGACCGGATGCTGGTCGCCCATCACCCAGTTGCCGACGTCGATGTTGTGGATGTGCTGCTCGCTGATGTTGTCGCCGCTGACCCAGGCGAAATGGTACCAGTTGTGCACCTGGTACTGCATTTCGGTCATGCCCGGCTCGCGGCCGCGATTCCAGATTCCGCCGCCGTTCCAGTAGACGCGGGTGAACATGACCTTGCCGATGGCGCCGTCGTGGATCCGCTTGATGGTCTCGATGTACCTCGGCTCGTGGCGGCGCTGCAAGCCGACGCCGACCAGCAGGTTCTTTTGGTCGGCGAGCTTGCTGGCTTCGATCAAGGTGTTGTAGCCGGGGGCGTCCACACAGCAGGGCTTCTCCATGAAGACGTGCTTGCCGGCTTCGATGGCCGCCTTGTACTGCATGGGGCGGAATCCGGGCGGCGTGGCCAGGATCACCACGTCGGCGTCGGTGGCGATGGCGTCTTTGTAGGCGTTCAGACCGAGAAACACGCGGTCCGGGGGGACGTCCACCTGGTTGGCGTATTTCTTCTTCAGGCCGCCCACGGAATTGCCGGCCCGGTTCTCGAACGCGTCGGCCACGGCCACCAGCTTGACGTTGTCGTCGGCGTTCATCTGGTGGGCGGCGGCGCCGCTACCGCGGTTGCCGGCGCCGATCAGGGCCACCTTGATCACGTCGCTGCCCGCGGCATGGGCCGATCGCGCGATGTTCAGATTTCCGGCCAGCGCAGCGCCGGCCGCAACGGCCGTGGAACCTTTCAGGAAGTCCCGGCGTGAAGGTTTCTTCTTGTCGCTCATCCACGAATCTCCTTGAACTGGGGAAACAAAAAACCAATGCTGAAATATGAATGATGAAGTATGAATGACGAAGTTTAAATGCATACCCCGCGGATCAACCGCCGGTCATCATTCATACTTCATCATTCATACTTCATCATTCATCATTCATCATTCCTTATACGTCACCTACTCTTTGCCCGCCTGGGCCTCTCGGTATTCCGCGATCGCCTCATAGTCCCACTCGTAGGCCTTGGCCTCTTCGACCGTGGGCACCCGCAGCGGACGCACCACGCGAATGCCCGGGCAGTAGCTCTCCGTATGGTACCAAATGCTCTGCGGGAACTGCGGGTCCTGCTCCTTCCACGCTTCGGTGGAGGCCAGCCGGGCGGCGCTGCGGAGCCGATCGGGATCGTCGTCCCAGGTCCCGCCGCGGGCTACCCGGGGAAATAGCGTCTTGGGTATCGCCAGCGGGTTTTTTACCGGGTTGCTTTCATGCTGCTTATAGTAGTCCGCCACGTACTGGTCGAGCACCCATTCCGACACGTTGCCGTGCATATCGTGCAGTCCCCAGGGATTGGGCTTTTTCTTGCCGATCTTCTGATACTGCCCGTCGGCGTTGTCGAAGTACCAGGCGTAATCGTCCAGATCTCCCGGGTCGTCGCCGAAGGAGTAGGCCGTGGTGGTCCCGGCCCGGCAGGCGTGTTCCCATTCCGCCTCGGTCGGCAACCGATAGAAACGGCCGGTCTTGGCCGAGAGCCAGCGGCAATAACCGGTCGCCGCAAGCTGGCTCATGCAGATCGCCGGAAAGTCCCTGCGGCCAAAGCCAAACGTCATGTCGGAATAGGGGGCGGTAGGTCGGGCGATGGCGTCGATCAGCTTCTCGCGTGCCGAGGGCTCCGTGCCGGCCGCCGTGTGAAGCGTCTCGCGGCGGTGCTTGTCCAGGCTGAGACCGTATAGCTCGTACTCCTCCCAGGTCACCTCGAATTTGCCCATCCAGAACGGCTCGATCTCGACCTCGTGCCGGGGTCCCTCGTCGTCTTTGCGGTCTTTCTCGCCGGCCGGACTGCCCATCAAGGACTTGCCGCCGGCAATCGGCACCATCTCGAACTTTACGTCGGTATCCGGCAACACCTCGGCGTACGCCTTCATGCTCGACGCGTCCTGGGCCGTCGAATCGGCCAACTCGGTCGCTTCGGGGAGCCACTTGATGGTGATGTCCTTGGTCGGATCGAGCTTCCCGTCCGCGGTCGTGTTCTCGACAGGCGTGTCTTCCGCGGGTGTATCTTCCGCAGGAGCATCTTCCGCAGGAGCATCTTCCGCAGGAGCATCTTCCGCAGGAGCATCTTCCGCAGGAGCATCTTCCGCAGGAGCATCTTCCGTAGGCGTATCTTCCGCAGCCGGATCCTCCACCGGAACGTCTTCCGTCTCAGTGGCCACCACAGGCTCATCATCGCCGGGGACACCCTCTGCATCGGGGGTATCCGTCGTCTGCTCCGTGGGGCTCGCGTCCTCAACAACAGGCGGCGGCGAAGACGGATCGTCTTTTGACGCCGTTTCGGTGGCGCTCGGCGAGCAGCCGGCCAGTACCAAAACTGCCAGCCCACACGCCAACCATAAAGGCAGTTGCACTCGACACCGGTTGCAAAGTACGCTAGTCATTCAGGGACACCTCTGAAAGTTCTTAAGAAAATGGGATCGGACATCCAGGCACCAGGCTTTACCCGGGAGGGACCGCCCACATGGGACGATTGATGGTTGCGTGGCTGTTGGGGGTGGGGGTAGCGGCTGCCGGGCCCGACGGACCGGCCTTACACCGGTTCCAGTTTACCCAATTGGAAATGGCCGAGACCGTACCCGTAAAGATTGTATTGTATGCTCCGGATGCCCCCACCGCAACACGCGCCGCCAACGCGGCCTTCGCCAGAATCCATGCCCTCAATGAGGTGCTCAGCGACTACGACCCGAAAAGCGAGCTGAGACGGCTCGGCACCGCCACCGAAGGGGGGGGCGTGGATGTTAGCGAGGACCTCTGGCGAGTCCTCCGCCATGCCCGGGCCCTTTCCGAGCGGTCCGACGGGGCGTTTGACGTCACGATCGGGCCGGTGGTCCGCTTGTGGCGGCGAGCCCGGCGCCAACGACAACTCCCTTCCGCGGAGCGAATGCGGGCCGCACGCCAACTGGTCGACTACCGCCTGGTGCGTCTGGACCCCCAAGCTCGCACCGTCGCGCTGGGCAGGCCCGGCGTGCAGCTCGACCTGGGCGGGATCGCCAAGGGATACATGGTCGACGAAGCCCTGGCGGTGCTGAAGAAACTGGGCATCAATCGGGCGCTGGTCGACGCCGGCGGCGACATGGTCCTGGGAGATCCTCCGCCGGACAGACCCGGCTGGCGGATCGGCATCGCGCCGCTTCAGGCCGACGGCCCACCCGACCACGTCCTCTCGCTGTGTCGCCTCGCGGTGGCCACTTCCGGCGACACGTGGCAATTCGTCGAGATCGACGGCCGCCGCTACTCCCACATCGTCGACCCGCGCACCGGCCTGGGACTGACCGATCACAGCAGCGTGACGGTGGTCGCCGCCGACGGCATGACCGCCGACGGCCTCGCCTCGGCCGTCAGTGTATTGGGACCCGAGAAGGGGCTGAAGCTGATCGAAGACACGCCCGGCGCGGCGGCGCTGATCATGAGGGCCCCAAAAGGCCAGGTGGAGACGTTAGAATCGAGGCGATGGAAGACGTTGACGAGCACCGCTGCGGGCCAACCGTGAACAAAGACATGGCATCGAATGACGAATCAGCAGCGTCCGGACATCGGACGCCGTCGAGAGCGGACGCCTCCTCGGGCGTCATCTTCGACGTCAAACGCTACGCCATCCACGACGGGCCGGGCATCCGAACCACCGTCTTTCTCAAGGGATGTCCCTTGCGATGCCGCTGGTGCCACAATCCGGAAGGCCTGTCGCCGCGGCCGGAACATTCGTTGCGCGTAAGCCGCTGTACCGGTTGCGGACGCTGCGTCGAGGCCTGTCCTCGCGGGGCGCTCTCGCGGTCCGGCCAGCGGTGGTCGGTCGACCCGGCCAAGTGCGAGTTCTGCCGGGCATGCGTCGACGCCTGCCCCACCGGGGCCTGGGAGATCCTGGGGCGTCGGGCCACCGTGGCCGAGTTGATCGCCGAGATCGAGCGCGACGTGGTCTTCTTTGACGAGTCGGGCGGCGGAGTAACCTTCTCCGGCGGAGAGCCCCTGGCCCAAGCGGCCTTCCTCGAGCAACTCCTAAGAGAGTGCCGGGCCAGAGAGATCCACACCGCCGTGGACACGAGTTGCTACGGCCCGTGGGAGGCCTTCGAATCGATCGCCCCGTACGTCGACTTGTTCTTGTGCGACCTGAAACACATGGACCGTGGCGCCCACGAGCAGTTGACGGGCGTATCCAACGAATCGATCCTTCAAAACGTGCAACGCCTGGCGGAACTGAAAAAGAACATCATCATCCGGATCCCCGTCATTCCCGGGGCAAATGACAGCCACGAGAACATCACGGCGACCGGCGAGTTCGTCTCGTCGCTGGGGGTCGTCGCGCGGGTCGATATTCTTGCCCACAACAAAGCGGCCCGAACGAAAACGGCCCGACTCGCAGAACGCCCCGAGCTGCTGCCCGTGGAGCCGCCTTCGGCGGAGGACATGCAGAGGATCGCCAAGAAGCTCGAAGGATTCGGGTTGAGCGTCGAGATCGGCGGATAGGCCCCCATCGGGCCGGCCTCAGGGTTCGACGCTCGTAGTGACCCGATTCATCGGGTCAAACCGTGAGAAGCCGCATGACGAAGCGGTTCGGTTTGCAGTCCCTCTTCCGCCCCCAAGGCCGTCCACGGAAGAAACCACAGAACAACGGTTCCTGACAGCTTTTCTCCTTCCTTCCAGACGTGCCGGGGCGGATGTTTGCGTGCGCAAAACGCACCACTCCCCACCTTGGGCTGTTCAGAGATCTGACAATGCGATACGATATCGCATGTCTGCTTGCTGGCATTGCCTGGCAACATTAGCGGCTCTGGGCGCGAGAGTCGCGAAGCCGGGCTGTGGCTGGAGCAAGACCAGAAGAACAATTCTGCGTGCTTTGTGGTTATCGCTCTAGCCGACGAAGGAGGTCCAGGGTTATGCCCCGCACAAGCGGCGAGTTCAAGTTCCATCGCCACGATAGTATCGGGGCAAATGCCGCGGAACAGGACGAGAAGTTCCTCGAAACGTGCTTCTATGACACTGGAGATGCCAAGGTGCTTCTGGAATTGGAGCGACCAGAAGCCATCGTGCTAGGCCGGACTGGGATTGGCAAGACCGCATTGCTCAACCATGTGTTGGGCAAGGCTCGTGGCGCATTTGAGTTGCCGCCAAGTCTGTTGTCGTTCGAGCATATTGCAAATACGGTGATACTGCCTTTCTTGGAGGACAATGGAGTCAATTTGACGGTTTTCTTGAAGCTGCTTTGGCGTCACGTCATTGCAGTCCAGATCCTGCGTCGCCTGTATCCCGATGGCAAGCCCAAGCTGTTGTCTCGCATGGCGAGTATCTTCCGCAAGAACTCGGATGAGGAGAAGGCCCTGAAATACCTCAATGATTATGGCGAGGATTTCTGGCTTTCGGCTGATGAACAAATCAAGGAAATCGTCGAACACTTGGAAACGGACATTGCAGCCAGCGTCAACGCTGAAGTAAGTGCCAAGCTCGCTCCATTTCTTGGAGCCGGCGCCAAGAGCAGTGCAGAGCTTTCCAGAAGCTTGACGAAAACGCAGAAGTCTGAACTCGTGCAAAGGGGAAGACACGTCATTCATGAGCGCCAGCTTCCACTGCTTCAGACCATACTGGGCGTGATCGACGCATTGTTGACCGCCGAGAACGAGGATATGTACATTGTCATTGACCGCCTGGACGAAGAATGGGTTGAAGGCTCCCTCCGCTACAAGCTCCTCAGCGCGCTGATCAGTAGTGTTCGCGATTTCAATCACCATGTCAAGAATCTCAAAGTACTGGTGGGGTTGCGGACGGATTTGTACCAACGGATCTTTCAGGAGTGTCGCGAAGCAGGTCATCAGGAGGAGAAGTTTCGGTCTCTCTGTCTTGCCATCGAGTGGACTGAAGATGACCTGATAGAGATGATGAACCGAAGAATACGGGACCTTGTGAGTGATCGATACACAAAGGCGACTATTTCGCATAGTCAACTGTTTCCTCGTAACGTGTCGGCAGGTGGTCAGAGTTCGAAGAGCACTCCCATCAAACAGTACCTCGTAACACGCACGTGGAAACGCCCTCGCGACATCATAGAATTTGTGAACACGTGCATCAAGACAGCCACAGACAAGTCGCGCTTCACAAAAACGACGCTGCAGGCTGCCGAGCGGGTCTATTCACAGTCAAGATTCCAATCATTGATAGATGAATGGAACGACAACTACCCGGGAATTGAACACTTCATTTTGTTCCTGAAAGGCCGAAGCCCATCCTTCCGCTTGGGTGACATTGACAAGAAGGAATGGCTGGAGTTCACGTTCGACTTTCTGCAGCAAGAAATGCCCGGCTGTCTCAATGAACTTGCAAGAGACGCGTTTGAGAAGGAAAGGGACCAGGGCATTGTGGGCTACAGGAACGAGGTGATCCAGATCCTGTATCATATCGGGGTGTGCGGTCTCAAGACGGATCCTCACCTCGAAACACATTGGGCACACATTGGCCAACACAGGGTTTCTTCGTCGGAAATATCTGATAACAGTGTTATTACAATTCATCCGGCGTTGTGGCGGCGACTTGGCATTGACCCGACTGGTGCATAAAGAGGGGGAAAAGGGAGGGGGAAAAGGCGTGAGGAACCGTTATTGAGGAAGGGGTGGGGTTTTGATGGAATCGCGGGCAGGGGACGACCTTTGAGAACGGCGGGCGGGTTGGTATACCATCTGCTGAATCGGGCGAACGCTCGAATGCAGATCTTTGACAAGCCCAACCATTGGCATCTGGTGGTCTGGCCGCGGGAGAACGGCGACCGTTCGACTTTTGTCGGCCGGCTTACGCTGACCCATACGCAACGCTGGCACGCCGACCGCCATTCGGTCGACTCGGGGCACGTGGTTCAAGGGCGACTGAAGTCGTGTTGTGCGAGTGGCCGATCGGCATGCCCAACGACTGGCTGCGGCGACTGAACCGGGCCCCGAGCCAACGCGAGTTGGAGGCCTTGCGTGGCTGTGCGAACCGCGGCCAGCCCTCTGGGAGGAATCGGCGGAGTTCAGTAGGATGGGCATTGCTCACGTTGCTTGACTGTCGCCGGCCTCTTGTCTAGGATAGGGTTATTGGGGTTCGAGGGGACGGGAAGAATCTAATGGACTTCTTTCAGATCATCTGGGACGATGACCACGACCCCAACGGCAACGTGGAGCATATTGCGGAACACGGACTGACGATTGAGGACGTGGAACACGTGCTCGCCAATCCTACAAGCGAAGGGATTAGCACCTCCAGTGGACTGCCGGTTGTTTGGGGATACACCGCGGACCAGGTTTACATCATCGCGGTTTACGAACAAGTCAACGAAGGTACCATTCGAGTGATCACCGCTTACGAAGTACGCGAACCGTAGAGAGAAGGTTGCCATGAGCGAGGAAAGACTCAAGCGAATCGTTCGGTCCGGCAATCTCAGCCCGGAGGAAGTTGCCCGCGACGAGGAGATTCGCCGCCAGGTGCAGCAGGAGTTTCCGCCCGCCCGTTCGCTGTCGCCGCCGGCGGATTCCATCAGCGAGACGTTGAAACGGGCCATTCGAGAAAGCGGCCGGCCGCCTCAACAGGTCGCCAACGAGGCCGGAGTCTCGCAAGCCTTGATCGACCAGTTCCTCTCCGGCCGACGCGACATCCCCATGATCGCCGCCGATCGACTGGCCAGTGTCCTGGGCCTGAAACTCACCGTCGGTTAGTCAAGCAGTTCAGGGCTCGCCCTGACGAGATCAAGGTAGTCGTTCTGGAGATTGTCAGGGCGAGCCCTGACCTACCCGGCCGTTTCGATCAGGAGTGTCCGCAGACCCATCCTTGGTGCTCCGCGGGGCTGTTGAGTTCCGCACGCGGGACGCCGAACCGATCGGCCAGGTTGTTGGCGATCGTTAGATAGGTTTCGTGCGTGCCGGCGTCCAACTCCTCGGATTCGACCTTCTCGAAAGCCGCCAGCAGCGCCTGCTGATCTGCTTCCGTGAAGGCCTGGTTGGCCATCGAGTACAGGCAGTGGTCCTCTTTCTCGATGTGCTCTCGCAACAGGTCGATGTAGCCCTGCCCGTGATGGGCGAACTCTTTAAGCGAGGCGGTGTCTCCCGCGGCGGCGCCGGCGACAGCCTCGTTCATACCGAGAACGTGGGCCCGGCCCTGGTCGTGCTCGCGGATCATCACGCCGGTGGGCCCCTCCTCGCGAGGGAACCCCTTGGCCTCCATCGCCGGGAACAAATGGGTTTCTTCCTTTCCGTGATGGCAGCGATCGGCGAACATGCGGAAAAACGCGATCGCGTCGCGGGCCGGCTGCTCGGGCAGCTTGCCGTGGGAATCGGACTGCCGGATCATCTCTTCCAGACAACTGAGCACCTGCTCGATCACGCGGTGTTCGTTGCTGAGGATTTCGGTCGGTTTCATCGAAGAGTCTCCTTTGGAGGTAGTGTTCAGTTTCTATACTACGCTGCGGTCATCGACGGGGCCTTGATCCAGGTCAAGTAGGTCAGCGCTCGCCCTGACAAAACCGAGAAACGGAGAAACCGAGAACCGAGGGCGTCATTTTGGAAACCGTCAGGGCAAGCCCTGACCTACTTGCCCTCCCGCTTGCGGAGGGTGGCCCGCCCCGTCAGGCAGTCGACGGGACTTGACCGGCTGCGCTCGGCAGGGCATAATCACTTCTCCATCCTTCGGACGAACCCCCCCTGATTTCCAACCTCCAGGAGACTCCCCATGCTGTGTTCCCGCCGAGTTGTTGGCATCCTGTTGCCGACCGTTGCATTGGCCCTTTTTCTTCAAGGCATCGCCGCGGCCGAGACGCCCGACTGGCCGCACTTCCGCGGCCCCGATTGCGATGGAAAGTGTACCGAAACCGGTTTGCTGCAGGAGTGGCCCGAGGGCGGCCCGGAGTTGCTCTGGAAGCTCGAAGGCCTGGGCAACGGATACTCGAGCGTTTCGATCGCCGAGGGCAAAATCTTTACCATGGGCGATCGCGAGACGGCGGACGGCTCGGAGTCGCAGTTTGTGATCGCCTACGACCTGGCCAGCCAGCGGGAGCTTTGGACCGCCCGGGTCGGCCCGCCGCACAGGGACGGGCCGCGCTGTACGCCCACGATCGACGACGGCCTGGCCTACGCCATCGGCACCGCCGGCGACCTGGTGTGCCTGGACGCGACCACCGGCTCGGTCCGTTGGAGGAAGAGCTTTTCGGACGACTTCGGCGGCAAGATGATGACCGGCTGGAAGTACAGCGAGTCGCCGCTGATCGACGGCGAGAAACTCGTGTGCACACCCGGCGGCCCGGACGCCACCTTCGTGGCCCTGAACAAGAGAACCGGCGAGTTGATCTGGAAATGCGCCCTGCCGGAGATCGGCAAGCGGGGCAAGGACGGCGCCGGCTACTCCTCGATGGTGGTCGCCGAAATCGACGGCCTCCGCCAGTACATCCAGATCCTCGGCCGCGGCGCCGTGGGGGTGGCCGCCGACACGGGCAAGTGTCTCTGGGGCTACAACCGCGTGGCCAACGGCATCGCCAACATTCCCACGCCGGTGGTTCGCGGGAATTACGTCTTCGTCACCACCAGCTACAAGACCGGCTCCGCCTTGCTGAAACTCACCCGCCAAGGCGACGGCATGAAGGTCGAGGAGGTGTATTTCCTTGGGCCGGAGACGTTCGAGAACCATCACGGCGGCGTGGTGCTGCTGGGCGATTATCTCTACGGCGGCGACGGCCAGAACAACGGGACGCCCGTTTGTCTGGAGCTGATGACCGGCAAGATTGTCTGGAAGCCGAAGGCCCCGGCGGGCGGTTCGGCCGCGATGTTGTACGCCGACGGCCGGTTGATTTTCCGCTACGACAAGGGCCCGATCTTTTTGGTCGAGGCCACGCCGGAAGCCTTCAACGTCAAGGGCAGCTTCACCCCGCCCAAGGGCGGCGGCCCCGCCTGGCCCCATCCGGTGATCCACGACGGCAAGCTCTACCTACGGCACAAGGACCTATTGATGTGCTACGACGTGCGGGGTCACTGAGATCGCTTGCGCGGACTGGCTGCCGAATCGTCGTGCAGCGGCTGACCTACGCACGCTTGCGGGCTGAAATAAAGAAAGCCCCGACTGCGGGACGCGGCCGTGGGTTGGGCAGGAAGACTCAGTATCGCTTCGTCAGATAAGCGCAACTATATCGCGTGGGGGTCAGTTTTCCGTGGCCCCGAGCGGCGACGGTCGCCGGAGGCCATTCGCCGAAAGTAGTGCGATTATCGGGCGTTGGCAGTTGGAAGCTGGAGTCCCGAAATACCGTCGTTATACGGTGTGTCTCATGATCCACGGTTTCTTGAGACAAACGGGGGGCCTGCCAAGCAGGGCCCAAACTCCGGGTTTTCAAGTAGTTTGGATGTCGGCTGAGTATCTTGACCCTACGTTCACCGAGGACGAGCGAGGCGTCATCGTCCGCCAACACCACCGTAAGGTTCGCCACTCGCCGACAATTCGCGCACGGCGGCCGGCAAAGCTGCATCGCGACTCATTCCGGCTGAACGGTCAGGAACTGGAGTGGTTCCTGGCCGAGGCTCGCCGCGAGAAATCGGTCGATTGTTGTTCGAGTACAAGAACTTCGTTTATCTGACGAGTCTCTAGAACTCGAAGTCTCTCTTGATTTGCTAAAGTGACTCGGACTCGAAGTACATCTCGTCGATAGAGATAGAGTCTGCTGTCGAATCGCCTCGTGACCGATTTGTGTCCCGAACTCGGACAAACACCGTGCCGGAAATCCCACTGTCGATGCTATATGTCTGGAGGTCCGTGGGGCTCGAACTGTCGATGCTCGTGATGGTAGTCCAATTGACTCCGTCGGTGGAATGCTCGAACACAAAACTCTCGGCACCTAGCGTTTGGGCGTTTAGATTGAACGTCACCGAGCGGCCACCGGATACGTCGAATGTCCACGTGTGCTCCATACGGCTTCGCTTATTGCCGGCATACAGGTCCTCAGTGATCGTTTCCGACGCGCCGTCATTGACGTGCGTGTTGACGTAATCGCCATCCGCGGTCCCAAACCGCGTAGATTCCATAAGGGCATAGTCTGAAATCGTTGTTGACGTGCCATCATCATCGGTTATCTCGACAATCGCCGCATGCGAGGCACCGATCTGATAAGCAGCATCGGCAACGAGCGCTAACACGATATCTTCGGTCCCCTCATCAGCCGTGTCGTCAAATGGTGTGATCCGCACGGTTGCGGACGGTAGACCAGCCGGAATCGTCACGATTCCCGTCAGTGGCGAGCCGACATTGTAGTCGGCTCCATTCGTGGCGCTGCCCGCGATGGAATAAACGATGTCCAATGCCGCGGTTGTGTCTCCAGATCGCGTAAAGGTGAAGACTCCGTCGTCGCTTGGCTCGGCCGCCGATGCGTCCGTCGCTTGCAAGGAAACCAACGGCAGAATCGGACCACTGTTCACGGTCTGGATGAACAGTTCATCGATGTAGACGGTGTCCAAATTGCCTCGTCCGGTCGTGCTTCGATCGGTATCTATAACTCGTATGAAGACTGTCCCGCTCAGACTACTCGGAAGGTCGACGGTCTGCACGATGTCGTCATCCAACGTCTTGGTCACAGTGAGAATTGAAGTGAAATTGGCGCCGTCCGCAGAATACTCGAACGCGAAGTCATCGCCATCGCCACTGGAATCGTGATGCGCTGCCACGGAAAAGCGAACGGCTTGGCCGATTGGGACGTTAAACGTCCAGTAGTGTTCGAGATAGTTAATTCGATTAGCCGGCTTTCCACCGGAATGTCGCTCCTGAATCGCCTCGTAGACATTGTCGCTATTCTTCGTTGCTTCCAAATCGTTGGTGATGACATTCCCATCAATCGTCGTTTCCGAGATCGCGAACGTGTTCGTGATTGGTTCGGGCAAGACCGTTATGCTTACATTGGCCGTGTCGCGGCCTCCCGTTCCATCGGACAACGTGTACGTAAATCCATCCGTGCCATCGAATCCGGTATTCGGCGTGTACGTTAACGTACCGTCTTGATTGTCCACCACACTACCATTCGCCGGCTGGTTGATGCCAACGATCGAGATCGGATCGCCGTCTTGGTCATCGTCATTGCCGAGCAACGTCGCGACGGCAATAACTAACGGTGTGTTGGCGTCGGTGGATGCCGCATCATCACTTGCCGTTGGCGTGTTTGTCGACGAAGGATTGACACGCTCATACAGTAGTAGCGGTTGGTCCGAACTTGAGTTGGGTGCTTCGCTCAACGTGTAATAATGCTCAGCTGACGAATCGAACGCGATTGCTTCGCCTTGAAATTCTTCTGTATACGGCGGATTGGTCACATTGGCAGCCGAGAGAAGCGCCTCCCAAATATCTTCGGTGGCCGGATCTCGATCGTATAGATACACGGTTGTTCGGCTTTTTATCAGAATCTCCCGACCATCACTCGAGACATCGCCGCCCACGGCCGTGGGCCAATTCATATCCCCTTTGTGCTCCAGCACAATCGTTTGATCGCCGGCAGCTGGAGCTGCTGCCCAATAGATGCTGTTATTCTCCGAGGACGACTTGGTAACGATATACAAATCGCCGCTTGCCGGATCGATCAACAGTGTCTCGGCGTTATGCGGACCGTCGGGATACGTGAGCGTCAGCGTATCGACATTGGACAAGGCTTGCGACTGATCACCACCGTTGGCGGCGACCGTCGGCTCCGGTACGCGATAGACCTTGATGTTGCCTCGGGACTCTCCGTTATCACCAATGTCGGCGACAAAGAGGTTGTTCCCAGGGCCCACGGCAATATCTTCGTAGTCCGTGGCACTTGCGCCGGAAAGGACGAATTCGCCCAGCAACTGCGCTTGCTCATTGATGGCATACACTTTGTTTGTGTCGCCTGAATCATTGTGCGCCCACAGAACACCGGGGTTCGAGCGACTTGCCACGATTCCCGAGACTTCATTCATCGGACTTGCCGGAACATACCCCTGGACAAGGCCATCGAGAAATGTGCCCGTCAACAAGAGTCGGCTTTCCAACGTCTCAATCCCAGCGCCGATTATCCGTTTCCGTCGCGGGGATTTTCTTTTTGAACCGGCCAATGAGTCGCTTCGACCAAAGAATGTCATCTCGGAGTCTCCTGTGGTGCCAACGTCCAATACCTTGTTCTATTATGCTCGAACTCTCGTGATGTGGTAACGTAATCTCAAGGCGTGGCCGAACGCCAAGCCGAATGCATAGCCTTGTTGCTGGGCTCGAGTCGCTTGCTCCGCGTCGTGTTGTTCCTTGCGCGGCAGACGTTCGGGTCCCGCCTCATAGCGGGAAACCTTCCCAAACGGCATAACCTTGAGTCTAGCAGAGTTCGGCGGCGTTACAACGGTCTTCTTGTGTCCCGCAAGAAATCGCAAGCTCTGTGGGAATCGGGCCGGAAATGCTCACTCGTGACGAGGTTGGCACGAATTGGACTCCCAAGCAGACCGTCCCCGATCAGAATTCGCTAACCAGGCAGCGGCCAGTTCAAGATGCAGCGGCACAATACCGTCACGCTGGAAAATGTCTCTCGGCAAGAGCCTTAGCCAAGCCGTTGATGGCAGTCCCGGAATACGTTCGTTTCCCGACGCAGACGCCGCAACGCCTTTCTAGGACGTAAGTTCTGTCTGGGGCGTCCGATATTGCCATCTCGTAATTCAAAACACCGTAAAGCCGTGGGACGCACCAGTTTACGGGACAGCGGCAACGGGGTCCAAGTCCTCCCGCTGTGGACTTCCAAAAGTCCAAAACTCCGAAACTGGAGTGTATCACATAACGTCCTTTATGCTATAGTCTCATCATGCTGACGGCCCTTCCTATGGAGGCCGAAACGATGGCACGGATGTTGACCATACCCCGCCGGGTGAAGGGCCCCTTCGGTGAAAAGATCTACTCGTCCGCATCGGTTCGCACCAGCACCGGCGCGGCCGCCCCGTCGCAGACTACTCGGAAACCGACGTTGTAGACCTTCTGCCAAGGCGGATAGCTCAAACGGTAGGCGGAACGGCACCGCTTGGGGCGATCGCGCCATGAGCCGCCGCGGACTACGATCCGGTCGCTGCCGCTGAGGTCGTTTCGGCCGTCGTCGGCCCGGTAGGGATAGGGCCGGTAGGCGGAGCGGGTCCATTCCCAGGCGTTGCCGTGCAGGTCGTGCAGGCCCCAGGCGTTGGGGCGGTAGGAGCCGACGTCGGCCGTGACCAGCGAACCGTCGTCGACGGCGGCGTTTCGGGGCACCATGTCGGCCGTGTGCCGGCCGTCGGTGTCGTAGGCCAACTCGCGGATGGTGGCGTCGGCCATGTTGGCAAACTCGGCGAAGTCCGTCTGAACGTCGCCGTACCACAGCGGCGCAGAGGAGCCGGCCCGACAGGCGTATTCCCATTGCGCCTCGGTGGGCAACGTCACCTGCCGGCCGATCTTCTGGGACAACCAGCGGCAGAACGCGGCGGCCTCCTGCTGCGAGATCCGAACCACCGGCTGCCGGGGATGATTCAGCCGCCAGCCGAGGTGCCGTTCGCTGAAGATCCACGATCCCTTGTGCTCGAATCGGCTGTTGTGGCTGGGGTCGAACATGGCGTATTGCTGGTTGGTGATCTCGAACTTACCCATCCAGAACGGCTTCTCGATTTTCACCGCCGCGACGGAGCGTTCGTCGACCTGGCCGTCGGGGTCGCCCATCACGAACTGGCCGGCCGGGACCAGCACCATCTCGAAGCTGACGCCGTCGCCCAGATCGATCGATCGGGCGGCCGGTCCGGCGGCGGCCTGGCGGCGCCGGGCCTGCTCGGCGCCCAAGGGCCAGCCGGCCACCTTGGGGATCTCGACCGCCACCTGCGCCACCTGCTTGGGCCGAACCGGACGGACGGGCTCCTCTGCCAGATCGGGAATCGCCTCGGGGTCGTCGTCGAGGTTGGCGTAGAGTTTCCGCAGTTGGATGCGGCGGCCGCGGTCCCGCTGCGTCTTCTCTACGCCCACGGTGTCCCGCCAGGTGCCGTGGCAGGGGGCGTTCAGATCGATCCAGGTAAACAGCCGGTCCCACGATTGCTCGTCCAGTTCCACGCCATGGTGTCCCTTTTGGAGGATTTGCACCAGCTCGGACGTCTCCGCGTGGAACTCGCCGGGGTTCAGCAGCCGGATGTCGCTCTCCAGCCCGCCCACCCGGACGTAACGCCGCAACTCGAAGTAGGAGGGCTCGAACACGCCGCTCCATTTCTTGAACAGCTCCTGCTTGCTGACGCCGGTGATCACGTGCGGCTGAGGATTGCCGCCTTTGAGGGTGACGAACTTTCCCTGGTCGCCGCGGAGGTCGGCGATCGTGGTTCCGTCTTGGCGCGGCTTGCCGTCGTGGCAGCTCACGCAGTACTTATCCAGGACCGGCTGGACTTCGCGCACGAAACTGAACCCCCGGACCGGCCCGTGCCAGGGCTCGATACGCACGGGCGTCTTCTTGGCGGCGATCGTGTCGTGGCTGGCCGGCGTGGTGTTTTGCCGCTCGTGGCAGCCGACGCAGGAGACGATCTCTCCCGGCATGGCGGTGGTCCAGCTCCGCATCAATTGCATGGCCTGGCCCTTGGCATTGAGTGGCTGGATGGAGATCGGCGTATTGGCCGGGACGCGGAACATGGCCGAGCCGTCGGTTTCCACGGGAACCGTACCCAACACGCGTTTCGGCTCCCAGGGTCCGTCGGCGCCGACCCGATGGCTGATCCCCGCCAGCTTCTGGTAGGCGAAGTGATAGGTGAACAGCCGCAACTGCTTGATGTTCCCTCGGGGAACGCCCTTGAGTCCGGGGCCTGCGTAGACGTCTTCCATGTAGATCAACGCACTGCGGGCCCGCAGATCGACCTTGTCGGGAATCAGGCGCGGTGTTTCTCTCCGGCGAAACGGAATCGGTTCCAGCAGGGCGTAATCCTCCTGCTGCTTGACCAGCACCATGTTGTCGAAGACGTCGACCAGGTAAATCCCCCACAGATCGGCGGGCGTGAGCTTGGCCGAAACCAGGATGTACTTCTCACTCAAGGGGAACGGGTGGAGGAACTTGGGCCAACTCTCTTCGGTCAGCCGGTCCTCGATCAGCGGCTCGACCGCCTGGCCGCGGCCGGGGATTCGCTGGAGGATGCCGTCGGCCGCGTTACGGCCCCGGGCCGGGTCGAGTATCACCAATTCGCCCACGCGGCCGACGTGGTGGCCGGTCACGATGCCCACGACCTTGGTGGGATGATCGGGGACCGGCCGGGCATAGAAGATGCTGTTGGGCCAGTAGCCTCCGCTGCCGTAGAACTCCCGCTGGTTGGTACCGTCGGGATTCATCGTGAACAGATATCGCCCCCAGATGTGCGGAATGTCGGTGTATTCCCAGCGGAGATACAACACCCGGCCGTCGTTGGTGATCGTGGGACAGTAGTTGTGGTCCTGGTCGAAACACAACTGGCGGATGTTGCTGCCGTCGGCGTCCATCCGGTAGGTCATCGCCACGTTGACCGACGTGTTGCACGGTACACCCTGCAGCGGGGCCGTGGAGACGAAGATGATCCTCCCGTCCGGCAGATAGACCGGGTCGTAGTTGTGGATGTCGGGGTGCTCGCCGAAGGTCCGCTGGCGGACGCTCTTGCCGGAGGCGTCCATCTCGAAGATCTGCCAGGTGACGTTCTCGTCGGGCATGGCGAACAGGATCCGGTCGGCGTCGTAGTGCAACTCGACGTCGGAGACGAGTTTCTCCGTCGCAGGCTCGTAAAGCGTGCGGACCAGCGGATCGGACCGCAACCGGGTGATCACGGCGATTTCGTTCTCCCAGCCCTCGCGGTTGGGGATGCGGTCTTGCTGCCAGGAGCTCTGCCGCGGCAGTCCCAGGAATTCGCCCAGTCCCTTGCCTTGGCCTCTCGGTCGGCGGGCATCGCCGTTGGGCTTCCGCTTGACCACCAGCAACCGGTCGAAGTCCAGCAACGGATTGGCCAGCAGGGCCTCACGCTGGAAAGCCAGGATCTGCTCGGCCGCTTTCCGGGCGGCCGGGTCGCCTTGCGCAAGTCCCTGGAGAATTCTCGGCAATTGCTTCTCGTAGGCCGCCAGCCGCCGCAGATACTCCTGGCCCTCGGCGTACTCATCCGGATAGGTCTTGCAGAGATCCCGGATCGCCAGGCGCACGGCCTCGATGCTGAGGTGCTGCAAGGGATCAGCCGGCGTGGTCGCCTGCTCAGCGGCCGGCAGAGTTGTCGTCATCAAGAGCGAAAAACACAGTGCCCAAATGGAACGCGTCATCGTGCACACTCCTTCTGAATTGGTTTTGGCTGAACCATGCCCTAATGGTAGGCAACGGCCACCCTTGATGGTAAGTGGCAACGGCCTCGGAGTCAACATAGGGGCAAGCGGCTACCCCCCTCCAATAGATGGCGGCGGCCGCTGCGGAGTTTCCGGCGGTTTGGGTGATCACCGACCGGGATCCGGGACCGGCGGCGCAAGGCGCGTGGGTGCAAGCACCTTAGGTTTACCCAGGTTTTCTTGAGTAATTTTTTCAAGATGTCAGGCAGGAAGCGGTAAATGCTAGCATGATTAAGTTCTTGTGGCTCAAGGGACTAGGTT
>SDBV01000655.1_pt1 | contig 50173 bp, 37 predicted proteins | sample 2277081 | NCBI WGS metagenome assembly SDBV01 (sample SAMN10402039, study PRJNA504765) | marine sediment metagenome | isolation source: marine sediment core GS10_PC15, 223 cmbsf | place: Arctic Ocean: Southern Knipovich Ridge | collected 2010
CAAGATATCAAGCGTAAGAATGCTGGGCGTCGGCAAAAAACTCAAATGGTCGCATAATGAAGAAGGATTGAGCATTACGCTTCCCAAGTCGAAACCTTGCGAGCACGCTTTCGCGCTAAAGATTACTTTTTGAGACGAGATCAGAAGAACATGAACACATTCAAAGAGGAGATAATCATGAGTTTCTCGAGCCGGACATTTAGAAACATCTTGCTAGCGTGTGTTGTGGCCGTGGTATCCATGAATGCGTACGCGCAGGAAGCTGTTCCTTTAGCCTCGAAGGCTAACGAACAAGATATTGCCGCCTGGAGGGCACCTCGTTTTGGGATGTTTATCCATTGGGGGCCGGTAAGCTTGAAGGGGACCGAAATCGGATGGTCGCGCGGCAGGGAAATCCCTATCGAAGAGTACGACCAACTTTACACCAAGTTCAACCCGACCGGGTTCGATGCGAACGAGTGGGTACAGTTAGCCAAAGACACCGGCATGAAATACCTCATCATCACCTCAAAACACCATGACGGTTTCAGTCTTTGGCCGTCGAAATACACCGACTACGATATCGGCAACACCCCTTTCGGACGGGACGTGCTCAAGGAACTTTCTGAAGCTTGCCGAAAACAGGACATTGCGTTTGGGACCTACTATTCGGTGTGCGATTGGTATCATCCTTACTACCCCAAAGGAAGTCCGGGCGGAAAAACGGACAAACCAAACCCAAATCTGGACAGATATGTCGAATTCCTGCGAAATCAGGTAACTGAACTGATTCAAAACTACGGCCCGCTGTCTACAATGTGGTTTGACGTCCCAAGAGAGATCGGGCCCGAGCACGGCATACCGACAGTCGAGATGGTCCGCAAACTTCAACCAAACATCGTAATCAACAGCCGCGCATATTTCGCCGATATGTCGAAACAGAAAGGCGCGAGCCGCCAGGACATCGTGGGCGACTACAGCACGCCCGAGCAGCACGTGGGGGCCTTCAGCCGCTCAAGGCCGTGGGAAACTTGCATGACGCTGTGCAAACAGTGGGCGTGGAAGCCGAACGACAACATGAAATCCGTTGAGCAATGCGTCCAGGCGCTGCTGTACACAGTGGGCGGGGACGGCAACCTGCTGTTTAATGTAGGCCCCATGCCGGACGGGCGAATCGAAGCGCGGCAAATCGAGCGGCTGCATGAGATGGGCCAATGGGTGAAAAAGCACGGCGACGGCATCTATGGAACACGTGGCGGCCCCTTCAAACCTGACAAAGAATGGGGGGCCTCGACCTGCAAGGACAACAACATATACTTGTACGTCATGAAATGGCCGGAGACGGGGGCGCTGCAACTGCCGGCAATCGATATGAAGGTAACTGGCGCGGATGCGTTGGCCGGTGGAAAGTTGCGTTTCAAACAGACCAAGGCGGGTATAAGCATCGGGATGCCCGAAGAACACCGCCAACAGATAGCGACAGTGATTAAACTTACGGTTAAAGGTAAGGCCTTCGACATTGAGCCTGTCGATGTTGTTGCAAAAGAGGCGAAGGCTAAATAGTTTCTGTTCAGGACGCTTTACACTACGATGTGGCACGCTCTAAATTCTTATTTAGGGCGTGTCTTCGTTCATGCGGCCAGCTTTTCTTTGGAGACTTAAGACACGCCCTAAATAAGAATTTAGAGCGTGCCACATTGCTTGGTTTCATTGTTCACGCTTGGGTGTCTTCGCCGGGTTTGTCTTCGTCTTCGGTGATAACCGCCGTGCCGTAGGCGAGCAATTCCGCTGCGCCCTGCATTGTGCTCGCAGTGCCGAAACGTGCCCCGACAATTGCGTTTGCATTCAGCCTTTCCGCGTCGCAAATCATGCGGTCTATGGCCTGTTCACGCGATTCGGCCAGCATCTTGGTATATTCCGTGACTTCTCCGCCCACCATGTTGCGAAATGCCGCAAGGATGTCTTTGCCGGCGTGGCGGCACCGCACCGTGTTGCCTCGGACCAAGCCGAGAGTTTTTATGATTTTCTTTCCCGCGATGTCTGCTGATGTGACGACTATCACAGTTTGACCTCCTTGCTGTACCGGTCGGTTTTTGAGGAGCGGATTCGCTCGCGGAGTACCGATATGAACACTACCACCAATCCTATCACTGGCGCCGCGACAAGCAGCTTGATAGCCGCCGATCCCCAGTCCTCAGTTACAAACAAATAAATACCCACAACCGCCAGCGCAACCGCGCCAAGGATGAACACTAACCATCCTGTTTTCCGTTCGAGCCGGTTGTACACGTTGTTCTCGAAATCGTCCCAAGCCTCATCGGGAGGCTGCTGCAAACGCAACTGCGACGAGGCCTTGACAAGAAGTCTCATCTCGTCAAACTCCTTGCGGCATCCTTCACACGACGCCACATGGACGTCCACCTGCTCTTTCTGTTTTTCATCCAGTTCTCCGTCGAGATAACCGGATATCAACACATGTATGTGTTCGCAATCATCCGCCATGGTCGCTTGTCCTCAAAAATCAAATTTGCCGGTTAGTTCTTTCTTCAAACTGCGCCGCGCCGCATAAAGGCGCGACATAACAGTACCTTGTGGAATCTCCAGGCATTCGGCAATCTCAGAATAAGACTGTTCCTGGAAGTGTCTAAGGAGAAGTATTTCACGGTGCTCCTCGTTCAGCAAACCGATGGCAGCGGCAATCGCCTGACGCAATTCCGCCAGCTCGGCGTCCTTTTCAGGGTCGCCCAAGTCGCTTCTGGCCTCGTATCCCGATTCGAGCAGCTTGTCCAACGAAGTTTCCTTACGAATCTTTCTTTTTTTCAAATGGTTCAGACACGCATTTCTTATTATGCGATGCAGCCATGGATAAAACGGTTTGCCAACGGCAAAGCCCGGCATGGCCTTGAATGCCCTCACAAACGAGTCCTGGGCCAATTCCAATGCGTCCTCACGGTTACGAACAAAACCGTAAGCGACCCCGTAAGCCCTTCTCTGATAAGCCGTTACAAGCTCACCAAAGGCCCTACGGTCGCCACTGGCGGCCTTTTCAACCACCAAAGCCTCATCGTCAAATGTGATTGCACTCATCGCTGTCCCTGATGAATACACCTGTGTACTGGATTTATTCACGTTCTTATTCTCGGATTCCAGATTTCTTTTTCGTTTCGGCAAATGGACATCCTAATCAGCTACCTGGCCGATCAATTTCCCGTAAAGTTCCTCGTATTGCTCAACTGAGCAAAAAAGGGACTGACGCAAGCGAAGCGAGTCTTCGAGCGAAGACGTGTCTGTCCCTTTTCTTGCGGGCCTTATCCAAAAGCGCCAAAGCTTCAACGAATATTTGCGATTAATTCCTCGTAAAGTTGCTCGTATTGCTTGACTATCTTTTCTCTGTCGAAAAGTGTTCTGGCTCGTTCTTTGCCTGCCTCTCCCATTTTCAGCGCCAACTCTTCATTCGTCAATATGCCTACAGCAAGCTTCGCCATCGTCTCCGTGTCGCCGACCTCGCAAAGGTAGCCTGTCACATCGTGCTCCACGACTTCGCATATCCCGCCGCTCGCGGTACCGAGCACGGGTACTCCGCACGCCATCGCTTCAAGCGGCACCAATCCGAAACTCTCGTGCTCGCTGGGTTGGAAAACCAGGTCCGCGCATGAAATCAACGACGCGACGTCGTCGTGATTGCCCAGATACTTGATTCGCGATGAAAGGCCGAGTTGTTTGGCCACGCCCACCGCCGAAAGCCGCTCCGGGCCGTCCCCCACCATCACCAGTCTCGAGGGCACCTGCTCGGATATCTTCTTAAAAACCCTAACAACGTCAGTTACCCTTTTCACAGGGCGGAAATTCGAGATGTGCATAACGATCTTCTCACCTTCTTCGCACAAGCCAAGACAATTCTTCTCCCCATTGGCGAACTTCTCAAAATTCAGGAAGTTGTATATGGTCTTGGGCGGTTTGGACAGCCCAAACTCCCGCTGGGTCTCCTCCGCCAGCCAGTTCGATACCGCCGTCACCGCATCACTGGCTTCCATCGCGTATTTGGTCAATCTGTAAAAAGATGGGTCAGCACCTACGAGCGTTATGTCAGTGCCATGCAGTGTCGTGACAATCTTGAATTTCTTCTCATCAGGAAGCATATCGCGCGCAATTATTGCGCTGGCCGCGTGCGGGATGGCATAGTGCGCGTGCCAAATCTGAATATCGTTTTCGTCGGCCACTTCGGAGATTTTGTTGGCCAAAGCAAGCGAGGCGGGACTCTGCTGAAACAGAGGGTATGAAATGACGCTCACATAATGGGCGTACACGTTCTTGTGAAAGCTGCCTAGACGAAAAGGTTGCTCGTACGTTACAAAGTGTACCTCATGCCCTCTTTCAGCAAGGCTGGTTCCGAGTTCGGTGGCCAATATGCCGCTGCCGCCGGTCGTGGGATGGCATGATATACCTATCTTCATGGCCCAGCCTCCAGCCCAGGCAAGCTTTTCAAAGCTACGGGGCCATCCGAGAACAGCGTTTCGCCATAATCAACACCAATCTGGTTTCCCCAGTACGCAGCCTTGGACCTTATCGAGTCCCAAAAAAGCTTGCTGGAAATTCGCGTCTTGCCGCCGTCGTAGTCGGGATTGTAAAACTGCGAACGGTAGGCGCGCAAAGCTTCTATCTTGGTCTCAAACTCTGCCGAAACGTCTATTATCATGCTCGCCGCTTCTTTGCGTTCATAATACGGACTATAGTAAAAAACGGTAGGCGTTCTGTACGGTTCCTGCTCAGTTTCGATTCGCGCAAGTCCGGAAAAGTAGTTTGCGTCTCGCACCAGCGCGTGCGCCGCCCTATGGTCAGGGTGTCTGTCACCGTCCATGGGAGCCAGTAGTACTTTCGGTCGAAAAAGGCGAATGAAGGGGATGACCTTGCGCTGTAATTCCTTGGTATTGGCAACCGCCGCGTCCTCGAGCTCTGCATTACGGCGTTCGCTGACGCCTAGGATTTCGGCCGCGTTCTGCGCTTCAATAAGCCGCTCGTCCACCGTCCCTCGCGTGCTCATTTCGGCGCGCGTAAGATCAAGTAAAGCTACCCTGGTTCCGTTATTGGTCAGTTTGCGGACCAGTCCGCCTATTCCCAGCTCCACATCGTCGGCATGCGCGCCTATTGCAAGTACGTCTACGGTCACAGTTCAACCTCATTCATTTCAAAAGACTCGATATCAAGTTCCGAAATAAGCCGCGGAACAAGCCCCCATCCGTGTTCAAATAGATACGACAACACATTATACACTCGTTCCTGTGGCAAACGAAACGGCGCGAGTGAATTGCAGAGCCGTTCGAGCTGTTTTGACAGTGTCTCCGTTCTTTCGGTGTCGCTGTGCAATATCCTGTGTTCGATTCTGTCGAACTCGGAGTCCATCCGGCGGCGGACCGCTGACATCATGTCAGCCGCCGTTTTGTCCTTTGCCGCCAGGTCCTTTTCGAGATCGTTCATCGCGCGTTCTATGTCGCCTCGTCTGCCTTTCACCACATCGCAGGCAGGGTTGCCGTCAAGACTTTGCAGAACAATATCTATAAGCTCGTCGTGGCTCTTGGTCAACTGAGAAAGATCGACGCCCAGTTTCTTGCGCAGCTTGTTAAGTTTGAGCGTGGTTAAAGTACATCGCGCGCGAGGATAAACAACCGGCATGGGTAATTCAAAGAACTCGAATAGGGCCTTGAACTGCGCCCAGTAAGAAATCTCACCCGGCCCGGCCACATATGCGACTGCGGGAAACAGTTTCTGCTGCACGATACATCGCAGAGCGACGTTCTGACTGAAACGCTCGGGAGTCTCGTGAAGCATTTCGAGCATCTGGTCAGCGGAGTACTCCTGGTCTTCTTCAGGCAGGAAGAACTTGTTGTGCTCGTAGGTGACCTTTCTGCGTCTTTGCAGCGCCCCCTCCCCCACTTCGAGAAAGAAACAGCACTCATTAGGCGCTTTGGTCAATTGCTGTTTGAAACCCAGCGCTTTGAGCTGTTCCCCGGCCTCATTCAACAACGCCGTGGCCTTTAGTGGGTTCCGAATTTCGCGTTCTATAACAGGCGCAGCCAGCTTCCGCGCAACCGGCAGATGGGGCGAAAAGATCACCAGGCCAGTGCCCACAAAAAGACGCGCAAGAATACGCTCGGTCCACTCGGAAAAAGAACCAGATTTGTCCAACGACTCATGAAGAAAAGTCTTTATTTCATCCGTGAACTCCGAACCGGGTACGCTCGACGCAGCTTCGTCTATAAGCTTACGCAAGGAGTCCTCCAAGGGGACGCGGTACAGGGACAGGCCCTCAATGTCGCCCTCTGGTGAGTATGAAAGGGACAAGGGCTCGTGCTTACGGCTAAGTAAGGTCGCGGTTTTGGCTTCCTCGAAATCGTGATCCTCGCTTCCCATCCAAAAAACGGGCACATGCTTGACCCCGTTGTCTTCGCTCAACTTGTTTGCCAGGGCGATGGTCGTGACCGCCTTGTAGATAGTATAAAGAGGCCCTGTGAAAAGTCCCGGCTGCTGGCCTGTTATGACCACCGGTTCCTTACCCTGGATAGACGCAGTGCCGCCCAATTCGATTTGGTATTCGGACAGTTTTTTCGCGAAGTCCGGGTCCCACCGGACATCATCGTGTGCGGCGTCGATCACGTTCTCCGGAGAATGGCCGAGAAAGCCCCGAAGATCCTCGTCCCCGGCAATATATTCCTTAAAAACGTCTCGCATGTTACCAATCTAAAGTCCCGCCTTGCGGCCAACCATTATCATCCGCGGCAAATCGCCGCTGATTCCCTCACCCGCGTAATCGCCATAACCTGCCTCTGGCATCAGACCGCCCTCTGTAAGCAGATCGCTAAACTCGTCAACGGCATACAACTGGACTGATTCGCTGAACTTGGCAATTTCAACCTTGTCCTTCGACACCCTCGTGTTCTTGTTTACACGTCTCGCACCGGAGTCAATCCAGCGCTCATCCTCTATAAGGTATCCGTCCTGGGTTCTTGTGGACGCGGGAATCAGCGTATCTATAACGTATTCGGAATTGAAATAGTCTATGAAGAAACGCCCCCCCGGTTTCAAAAGTCTCGACACCTCACGCACCACCGACAGGTTTTCTTCTCTCGAAGGGAAATAACCGAAACTCGTAAAAAAGCTCACTACAACGTCGAAGCCACCACGCAACGGCACATGCCGCATATCGGCACGGACCAGCGGTGTATTCGGACAATTCCCCTTGGCAATCCTCAAAAGGTCGGGCGAATAGTCCAAACCAACTACATTGGGCGAACGTTGAAGGAGGTGAACAATATGCCGGCCAGTCCCACAACATAGGTCCAGCACCTTATCGTCCCTGCAAAGAGACAGCTTATCACCGGCAAATTCCGCCTCCGGCCTCGCAGCCTCCACGCTCCGATGCGAATAGATGATCGGATACAACTCACCAAAAGCCGTCACATACCAGTCACTATCCACCAAGTTCCGCCCCATGCACCTCACCTCAACTGATTGGATTAATCACAAGGCTTAATCCTAACCAATTAGGCTGTCTTCAAACAATTAATTGTTCACCATGAAGAACATGAAGATTTTTACCACGGAGTTCACGGAGACACGGAGAAGAATTATGAAGGAGAAAACATTCGCGTGCATTAGCGTACATTCGCGGTTAATTTAATAAAGAAGAAGAGCTAACCGCGAATGTACGCGAATGTTTTTTTCGTCCACTCGCCTTTAAGTGATTAGGGTGTGTTTCGGTGTTGTTTATTACGCGCTAAGAAATCCCTGGGAATTCAGATGCGTAAGCCCTGTGGCGGTTGGATGTCCGCCGTAGCTTTGGTGTAAACTTAAAGTAAGGATCGGTAACATCAAAAAGGGCGGAACATGTCTCATTCCATTCTCACGCCTAAGCGGGTTGCGCTCTGCCTGGGGGCAATTGCTTTGGTTTTGTTTGGCGTGTACTTGGCCGGCGCACTCCGGAGAGCGCGTCAGGAAGCGATTTCGGTCATCTGCGTACACCATCTGAAATTCGTCTCCATGGGCCTGAAAATGTACGCCGAGGAACACGAAAACCGTTTTCCGGACAAGCTGTCGGACCTCTATCCCGAGTACCTCACCGATCCAGAGTGCCTAATTTGCCCCAACCTTGGCGGATACCACAAAAAGGGCAAGGGAAAAGAATATCCCTTTTCAGAAACGCCCACGGCAGAGGAAATCGACACGCTCTGCAGTTACGTGTACGTTCCCGGCTACGGCCTCGGCGACGACAAGGACATAGTGGTTGCATATGAGAAAGTGGACAATCACCAAGGGAAGGGTCGCGCGCTGTTATACCTCGACGGCCGCGCCTTCAGAAAACGCCCCGAAGACTGGCCCGCTAGTCCAGCTGATAATCTCTAGTTACGTCAAGACGACTGTGCTGGATAAGAGGAGCACTTAATGATTGAGTTTCTTGTTCGCTTTGCAATCCCGTGAGATTTTCTGGCAAAATGCGGCATCTGTCAAGCATAAATTCAAGCGTTCAGAATACCATAACGGATGATCTTTCTATGTCCGGTACCGTTGATTATCCTTGAGCGAAATCATTAGGAAGGAACCCATTATGAACAAGATCTCAAGACGAAAATTCATAGCTGCATCTCTGGGAACTGGCGCCATGGGTGGCGCGCTTGCCGCTGTCGGCGCCCCCGAGAAAAAGGGCGCGGATGAAAGCAGCCAGGTCGCTCCAAATACCACAGGAATGAATGTCGTATTCATCATGACCGATTTACAGCCGTACTTCATGGTGGGGGCTTACGGAAACAAGGCCGTTGATACGCCCAACCTCGACAAGCTTGCTGACGATGGAATCCTCTTCAAGCGCGCCTATACCTCTTCCCCACTCTGCACACCCGCTCGCGCGGGGATATTCTCGGGTTTACATCCCCAAGTCACTGGCGCGTGGTGCAACAACACGGCAACCAGCAAGAATATACCTCTAATGGGTACGATCTTCCGCGACGCAGGCTATCGCGCGGCCTACACAGGCAAATGGCATCTCGAAGGAGGCAACTATTTCGGTGACGGCGAGCCTGACGGCGGATTTGAGCCGGATTGGTGGTATGACGGCAGGCGGTATGCCGAGGACATCGGTAAGGAGATGTTTGCCGCCTACAGAAAAGCGAAGACGAGCGACACGCTCCGTAAATGGGGTTTCACCATCGATAAGATTTGGGGACACCGCGTCAGCAACCGCGCAATCGATTTTTTGGAGAAGGTCGGCGACGATCCATTCGTTCTGGCCGTGTCCTACGACGAGCCACACAGCCCATACGTTGCCCCGCCCGAATACTGGGACGATTTCAAGCCTGACAGTATCCAGAAACGCCCGAACTACAATGCATCCACTGAGAACAAACCGGAATTACAGCAAGTGCAGCAAAAGGAAAACGGCGATCAGAATTGGAAATCCTTCAAAAAGGAAAAGGTGCGGTATTCGGGTTGCAACCGTTTCATCGACCGCGAAATCGGACGCGTTATCGACACCGTTGACCGACTCCATAAAGACGACACCGTCATCATCTACACAAGCGACCACGGCACCCATTTTCGCGCACACGGCCTGCTCTCAAAAGGCCCCACGATGTTTGAAGAGACAGCGCGCATCCCATTCATAATGCGCACACCAGGCGGTTCAAAGGGTGTTGTCTACGATCATGTAGTGAGCCACGTGGACATCCTGCCCACCATGCTTGAGGTAACCGGAGTAGAAGCGCCAGGAAGACTTGCTGGAAAAAGTTTGGCTCCGCTCGCAAAGGATCCTAATCAAAAAATCAATGATGACGTCCTGATAAGTTTCAATCGCTTCTCTAAAAACCACGAGGCTTACGGGGAACTTTATCCAATCCGCGCAATCACCGACGGACGCTACAAACTCGCCATAAACCTCTTCGACACCGACGAGCTTTATGACCTGCAAAAAGACCCCTATGAAATGGCCAACTTAATCGAAAGCAGCGAGGTGGCCGAAATCAGGAACGACCTGCACGACAGGCTTCTGCGCCAAATGCACGACATGCGCGATCCATTCCGAGGAATCCTATGGGAAAACAGAAAATGGCGTCACATACGAAATCCGTTCTACTACAATGAGAATCGGAAGAAATAACGCCAACCGCGAACGTCAATCCGCGCCAGCATCAGGTATGTTCCAAGGGCACGGGGTTTAGTTTACCTCAAAAGGCCAGATGAGTGGGATGATAAAAGTCGCCACGATCATCAGTATCAGGGTAAGCGGCAGGCCCACGCGTACAAAATCCGAAAACTTATACCCGCCGGGACCGTATACCATCAGGTTCGTCTGGTAGCCCAAAGGCGTGACGAAAGTTGAGGTGGCCGCGAAAGTGCAGGCCATTATGAAGGGGCGTGCGTCCACCCCAAGCTGCCCTGCAATTCCCAGCGCAACCGGAAACATGAGTATGACGGCGGCGCGGTTCGTTACCATCTCGTTGAAGATCGTCGTCAGGACGTAGACGAGGGCCAGCATGCCGTGAGGCCCAAGCCTCCCCGCAACATTCACCAGAGAGTTCGCAACCACCTGTGCCCCTCCCGACTCATCAAGAGCCTTGCCCACAGCCAGCGCCGCGCCAAAGGTGAGCAGGGTCTGCCAATCGACGCTTTGGCGCGCGGCGGTCGCCGAAATGCAACGGGTCCCCACCATGAGACCCGCTACCAGGAATATTGTGAGTACGACGCTCTGCGGGTAGGCGCTCATCATGACTACAAGGAATCCCAGCAGGATAAGGGATATGGCCGCCTTGTCGTGCCGCACGGGGCGTGACTCATCAACGTCGCTGACCAGGTAGAAGTCTGGATTGTTGCGATGGGCGCGGCTGAAATGCGCACCCGCCTGGAGAAGAAGCGTGTCGCCTGGCCGCAAAACGATGTCGCCAATGCGGCCTTCTATGCGCTCGCCGCCCCGGTGTGCGGCAATGACGGCCGCATTGTAGGTGGCGCGGAAATCACCTTCGCGGATCGTTTTCCCGACCAACGGGGACGTTGTCGAGATCACGGCCTCGCAAAGCGACTTACCACGGCGCTCAGCCGCGCGCATTTCATAACCCTCATCGGCCACGGGGACAAGTCCGGGGATACGTTCAAGATCGACGATGGTGCCGACTACGCCGGAGAAGGTAAGAATGTCGGCCTCGTTGAGGTACTCCTCCGGCCCAACCGGCGCGATCACCTGTTCCCCTCGGACCACCTCTATGAGGAAGAGGCCCGGCAGATGGCGAAGTCCGGCATCGGCCACACTTTGGCCAATCAGCCTGCACTTGGGCTGGATTTCCATGTTGACCAGGTACTCCCTGGGCGACTGTCCGATCTTCTCCAGGAGGTCCCGGCGGTCGGGCAAAAGCCTGCGGCCGATAAACAGCAAATACAGAATTCCGATAATTGCAAAAGGGACCCCCACCTTGCTGAGTTCAAACATCGTGATCGGACGCAATGCCGATACTACCTGGCCCAGTTCCTCCAGCCTGATCCGCTCCTCGCTTATTAGCCCGTTGACGACCAGGTTGGTGCTGGTGCCGATAAGCGTGCATGTTCCTCCCAGGATAGCCAAGTACGAAAGCGGAATGAGAAGCCGCGAGGGCGACACGTTATGTTTGCGGCACCAGTCGCTCAGCACCGGCACAAGCATGACCACAATGGGCGTGTTGTTCAGGAAAGCCGACATGAAAGTTACGGGCAGGGCCATCCGCAGCAGGGCCACCCGCTCCGTCTTGGCATTGCCGAAAACCCAGCGGCCCACCATCTCCAACGCGCCCGTCTCCCGCATGGCCTCGGCCACCACAAACAGGCCCGCAATGGCCAGCAGGCCTTGGTTCGTAAAACCGCCAAACACCTGTGCGGGCGTGATGATGCCCGCCACGCCCAGCAACACCGCGCCACCCAGCAGAACCGCGTCCGTAGGACCCCGGCGAAGAACAAGCCCCGCAAGAATGGCGGTGATGACCGCAAATGTAAACCAAATCTCCCAGGTCAATGCACGATCCCTATGTTATAAAGCCGTTTGTCATCCCCAATTCTATCGAGAGGGCGCACTATTGTAGCATCTGGCATTCCCAATTGCGAAGCAAGGCGACCCGGCGCCCTATACGTCCCTCTACCTCTTTAGGGGGCTTTGTTCCGGCCTGATTAGTGTAAACCTAGGCAGAACACGCAGTTGTAAATGGTAAACTGAGTAAATGCCCGGTGAAGTGCATGTGGATTCCCTCGTTCCCATGCTCCAGCGTGGGAATGCATACATCTGATGCTCCAGCGTCAGAAGGGCAGGCAGACAAACAACAACGAACGAGAAAGAGCCTCGAAGTGTGTCTTACGAAACAAGGTGTGTTTGGTTGACAAGGTGTATTTGGAGTTTTGGGGCTGTTTCGCGAGGCGAGTGGTGTTTAGTGGACATAATTGGTCTTGTAATATTAAAAATGATGGATATTACACGACAGATACGCATTATACATATATGGGTTTCTTGAGGGCTGGGGTTTAGTCAAAAGGACGTAATGCGAAAATTGTGAGGCATTGGGGGTTTTTCGGGATGCTTGATTCACTATTGAAAAAGGAAGAACATCAAAAGGATTCTTTTTTTGACCGCGGATCTCTTAGCGCGGTATAACCGCAACCAAAGAATGAGTGACCACCATGAAGAACATGAAGAAAGTTTTTGGTTCATCTGAGAAAAGCGTACTTTTGAGTGTAAAACGTTATCTCAGAAGGAAAAAGAATCCGATTTGGGATTCTATGTTTTGGCAAAAGGGTTTTGTTTTTGTTGATAATTAGGCGATAGATTGGTGCGCACAAGGTGCTGGCGAGTAATGGTGGATTATATTTCGCCCCTACAGGGCTGGACATTCTTAATGTCTATTACCCAGGGCTTCGCCCTGGGCTGGTATATTACGGGCCTTCAGCCCTAAGAATTGGTGATGTGAAATTATGCGTGATAAGGCTTCGGAATCTGTTGAGGGAAAAAGAACAAGTCTTGAAAAAGTACGCTTATATCGGATGAGCCCTAATTTCTCCTTGCACCCACGCTCCAGTCGTACATCTCGTCCATAAAGTCCATGACGTCCACAACTCAACCCACAAACCCCATGTCCTTAGCAGCCCCCCATTGCCTTCGGCACAGATTCAAAAAACGACATAAACCTCATCGACGCGTCCCCCACCGTCTTTCCCGCGAAGGGGCCTGTCGATTTAGTGCGACATATACCTCATACACTAAAAGCCCGGCTTCGCAAAATGGCGCAGGAGCGACGTTCTGGGTCTGCCTTGAAGTACAAGTCGACCTCAAATCCTCGTAATGTTCCTCTTGGGCATTAAATCGACAGGCCCGAAGGCGGGAATCCAGGATCTAACCCACTACAGCTCAACCAGTTACAACGATAGCGTCCATAAATCTAAACCCCCATGTCCTTAGCAGCCCCCCCCCCAAATCTCTGTGGTGAAGAAAAACTTCTTCAAGTTCTTTTTCGTGCAGTTTTATCATTTTATCTTCTTCATCAAAAACTATGTCCCAAGAATAACCCATATTAAAAATACATACCTGTCAAGTAATATATATCATTATGATTATAAAATAACATTATATGTAAACTAAACACAACTCGTTTCGCTAAAAGCGACTCAAGAATCAGCCAAAAGCCAGCAGTTTGTCTGGGGGCTCCGTCAGGAGACCCGTCAACCAATTCCCCCTTGTTTCGTAGAATAGCCTTAACACGATCCGCCTCGATTGATCAGAACTCAGCCGTCAGAAAACCTCACCGTTTCGCCCAATTTTTGGCCCTTGAAATGACAATTTCCGGCGCACATCAAATGGAACCTAAGCCGTGTTTCTGGAACAATTTGACTCCCATTTCCCACTTTGACTATACTACGTCGCTTCATGGAAACCCTTGGTTTCGCGCGAAATCTGTCCAAGACAGCTTCGCTTCTTTGTGATATGGAGATTCCGTCGCTATAAGTATCTTATGCGACATAGAGTTAGACACGAACAGTTAGACTAGAGGAGAACATTGTGAAAAGGACATTTCAACCGTCCAATATTAAGAGGAAGCGCAACCACGGCTTTCTATCGCGCATGTCGACCGTTGGAGGGCGCAACGTAATACGCCGCCGCCGCCGCAGAGGACGCAAACGTCTTTCGGCCTAGAAACATTAGCTTAAAAGTGATGGACCTGCAAGTGCCTGGCAAAGAGAAATTCCCAAAAGATGAACATCTTAGACGAAAAAGAGATTTTCAAGCTGTCTTCAAAAACGGAAAAAAGGGAGTCGGCCAGGCATTCATTTGTTACATGTTCAAACGGCAAGGTCAAGGACGCAAACTCGGGTTGGCCGTATCGCGCAAAGTGGGAAACGCAGTAGTGCGAAATCGTGTAAAACGTTTCATTCGAGAAACATATCGCACAAATAGAGAAAATCTGGACAACAACTTACACTTGATTGTCATCGCGAAACCCAGCGCAGCGGCTTTAAATTTCGGACAGAGCAGCAAGGAATTAACCGAACTGCTCGATAAAGGCAGAGCTTTCAATGGCTAGTTTAATGATTGGCCTGATTCGACTTTACCAAAAGTGGATTTCTCCACTTCTGGGAAAGCACTGCCGATTCCACCCGTCGTGTTCTCAGTACGCTATCGAAGCCATAGAAAAGCGAGGCGCAATCCTTGGATTGGCCTACACGCTGTGGCGAATTCTAAGATGCCAGCCCCTTTGCAAGGGCGGATTCGATCCCGTACGATAGAGCCGCTTTAGAACAGCAGGTCCGTCCATCAACTTGGGAGGCCAGGTTTTGGATGGAAAAAACGACAAAGACATGATGCGCAATCAGAAGATTGCCATCGTGCTCATGTCTATTACAATCTTCGTATGGTTCAAGTTCTTCATGCCAGCGCCACCGCCGCGCCAGCCTGCAGACACTGGAACTGTGTCTGGAACCGATTCAGGCACCCAGCAAGATGGCGCACCGTCAACCGCACAACCAGGCCAACCGGCTGCCCAAACCGCGCCGGCACTCGAAGGCAGATGGGCAGGACTCGCTCCGATTCCTGTGCAGACCGACCCAGCCGAAGACGAAGTAGAAATCAAAAACAGCCAGCTTGCACTTACATTCACCCAAATTGGGGCCAGACTCAAAAGCGCCAACGTTGTGCTGCACGACAAAGGCGGCGACACCAGACAGCTTATCCCTGGCCATGAAGCCGATAAGCCAGACACAAAAACCGTATACCCGCTCGGACTTCGATTCACTGACGAGGACCTCGGGGACGGACTCGACTGGAGGCGCTTCGACGTAACCAACAAGACCGAATCGTCCGTCACATTCAGCCTCACAGTGCCCGAAATGCTCATAGTGTCCAAGACCTACAGTCTCGATGAAGGCTCAAACGTCCTGAACGCACGCATAGACGTACAAAACCTCACACAGCAATCCGCGCTCTTCGGCAAAGACATAGCGCCCGCTTACTACCTCAACTGGGGACCAAACGTCGACTCCGGCGATCTCAAGAAAATACTTCAACAAGCCATTGTCTGGTCAAAAGACGGAAATATCGAATCCCTCGCCACCAAAAAGCTAGACCCGTCAAAAGGCAGCAACAAGATAGTGGCCCCGGAATGGGCAGCAATACGCAGCGCATACTACGTCGTGGCATTGAAACACGAACCCAAGCCCGACCAAGACCTTCTTGACGTTCAATACTCTGGCTCAAAGGAGAAATTCAGACTCGGTCACCTCGTTCCACGTTTCGATCTACAACCGCAAGCAACGCACTCCGAAGCATTCAAGATATATATAGGACCCAATAAACGCAATTGGCTCGCCAAAGGCTGGACTGGTCTCGAAGAAATTCAACTCTTCTTCGGCAAACACTTCATGAATCCAGGCGGCATATTCACGGTTATAGCAAAATGGTTGCTGGCACTAATGAACTGGTTTCACGACCACGTGTTCGCAAACTATGGCGTGGCGATTATCTTCACCACACTAATCGTGCGAACAATCACACTGCCTCTGACAATTAAGAGCGCAAGAAGCATGAAGAAAATGCAAATGCTCGGCCCGGAACTGGCCGCAATTAAAGAGAAATACCCCGACGAGCCGCAAGAGCAACAGCGCAAGCAGATGGAACTGTACAAGGAACGCGGCATTAACCCACTGGGCGGATGCTTCCCCATGCTCCTGCAAATGCCCATCTTCATTACCCTGTACCGGGTCTTCTCAAGCGCATACGAACTCTACCGCGCACCGTTTGTACTGTGGATAACAGACCTTTCTGCCCCGGACCGAATGCTGCACCTGCCGTTCATGAAAATGATCCCCTTCATTCCCGAACATTACCAGTACATAAACCTACTGCCAATTCTGTTCGGTGCTTCAATGATCATCCAACAGAAGTTCATGCCAACTTCAGGCCCGCCACAAACACAGCAGCAGAAAATGATGATGACCCTCATGCCAATCATCATGGTAGTTATATTTTATAGCCTGGCTTCAGGTTTAAGTTTATATTTCCTGACAAGCACGGTTCTGGGAATGATTCAACACAGATTCGTTCACGTTGACAAAGAACCCGAACCACCAAAGAAAAAGAAAGGGGCCGTAGGTAAAGGGCAGCATTTTTACACCGCTGCCAAGGCGCGCCAGAGACAGAAAAAGAAAAAGAAATAGCCCTAAACCCAGATAATGCATCCAGCGCGCAAATAATGAATACCGAGAGGCCCAACAACCTCGCAAAGGAGAGATGATAAGATGAGAGAAGTCCAAGCAAGCGCAAAAACGCGTAAAGAAGCAATACAGAAAGGTCTCAATGAACTCGGGGTCGAGCTGCACGAAGTGGACATCGAAATCGTCGATGAAGGAAGCAAAGGTCTTTTCGGATTCGGCGCACGCGACGTCAAAGTCCGTGTAAGCGCTGAACACTTGCCAGACATACCAAAAGAGAAACCCCAAAGAAGCGAGAGCAGACAAGGCCAGAGAAACGGCAATAGAAAACCCGATGACTCCCGAGGCCGAAGAAGACGCAGCAGCAGACCCGCTCCCCCCAGGAAAGCGCAAGCCTCGCAAGGCAACAGCAGAGATAGGGACAGAGACAGGGATCGGTATCAAGACAGAGGCCGCAAAAGAATTGAAGAGCCACAAAGCAAACCAATCGACGCTGAAAAGGCCGGCATTCTGGCAAACGAAGCCGCCGCTCTTCTAAAAGAGATTATCGAAAAGATGGGTATCGAAGCCAGTGTGTCCAGCGAAGTGAACGAGGAAGGTGTTCGCCTCAACGTAGAATCTCCTGACTCCGCAATTCTCATCGGAAGAAAAGGGCGCAACCTAAATGCCATGCAATATCTCATCAACCGCATGGTTCAGCATCCGGACAACGAAGAAGCAAGCGTCGGGCGTCTAATAGTAGACGTTGAGGATTATCTTCAGCGCAGAAAGGACTCCCTCGAAGACCTCGCCCTGAGACTAGCGGCAAGGGCGAAGGAAACATCGAGAAAGGTGCGCCTGAAACCCCTAAACCCACAAGAAAGGCGCATCATTCACGTCACACTTCAAGACGACCCCGACGTACGAACATTCAGCGTCGGCGACACGCTTGTCAGAAGCGTTATCATCGTCCCAAAAGGTGCCGAAAGAGATGATGATGGACAATCAAGAAGACGGCGCGGCGGCCAAGGCGGACGCGGCGGACGTGGTGGGCGCGGCAGGGGCAGGAGAGATTATCAAGATTCACGCCCTAACCGCGACAGTGACTCAAATTCCGATTCTAAACAAGACGCGGATGTCTCTACTGAAAATTCTAATGACTCCGCTCAGGACAGTTCCACGGAATAGGCGCAGAAAACTGAGCAAAAACGGGACTGATGCAAGCGAAGCGAGTCTTCGAGCGGAGACGTGCCTGTCCCGTTTCTTGCGGCTCTTGACCAAAAGGGCCGCGGTTTTGGCGAATATTTACGTGAAGGCCGCAATATGAAGCTAAAAAGCGCTGAGGATACAATTGCCGCAATCTCCACCCCGCCAGGGGAAGGGGGTATCGGCATAGTCCGCTTAAGCGGCCCCAAGGCAATAGGAATCAGCGCCAATATTTTCTCTTCATCGCGAGGACGCGACATATCCAAATTCAGACAGCGCATATTTCACGGCCAAATTCATGATGACGAAGGCCTGCCGGTGGACGATGTACTGCTTCACATTATGCGGGCCCCCAACAGCTACACGCGAGAAGACGTCGTCGAAATAAACTGTCACGGGGGAACGGCACCCCTGAACGCCGTGCTTGAGTTGATTCTCAAACACGGCGCACGCTTGGCCGAAGCAGGCGAATTCACAAAACGCGCATTCCTCAACGGACGAATCGACCTCGTACAAGCCGAAGCAGTAATGGACGTCATACAAGCCCGCACTCGTGGCAGCCTGAGGGCAGCTGTCGAAGCGTCCCATGGTTCTTTATCAAAATCCATCAAATCGATGCACGACATCTTGATAGATGCACTCGCAAGAGTCGAGGCATCTGTTGATTTCCCCGAGGAAGACCTGCCAGAACTAGTCAACGATTCCCTGCGGGCAACACTAGAAAAAGCCCACGAAAACATGCTCGAACTGCTAGACACCGCAAAGCTCGGACGCCTATACCGGGAAGGTGCGTCCGTCGTAATAGCAGGAAGGCCAAACGTCGGAAAATCAAGTCTATTCAACGCATTGCTCCGAGACGCACGAGCCATCGTCTCCAAAGATCCAGGAACCACACGCGACAGGATCGAAGAAACAATAACCATCTCGGGAATTCCGGTGCGATTAACCGACACCGCAGGACTAAGAACTTCACACGATGAGGTCGAAAAAATCGGCGTCGATATCGCCAGAAACGTAGCAAAAACGGCCGACATAATACTATTGGTCATGGATTCATCAAAAGCCCCCTCCCAAAAAGAAGCCGAACTTGCTGCCGAACTCGTTCAGCTTGGGGCGCCAATGATATTGGTCTTGAACAAGATAGACATTTCAAAGGAAAGCACCGCGCCGGATTGGGACATCTCATTTTCCAGCACAGCAAGAGTTTCGGCGCTTACAAACGAGGGCATCCACGAACTCGAGGACGATCTCGCCAAAACATTGTCCGGTGGAGATCTCATCGAACCCAAACAAGCCATGCTATCACGTCTCCATCAATGCGACAGTTTAAGACGCGCCGCCGAATCGTTAAAGCAGATGTTGAGCAACTTTAGCGCCTCCCCTGAGTTTCTGAGCATAGATCTGCGCGAAGCACTAGACGCACTCGGCGAGATAACCGGAGAAACAACCACAGAAGACATCTTGGACAAAGTCTTCGCAACTTTTTGCATCGGAAAATAGAATACGGCAAAGCTCGGCTGTATACAAAAGGAATGGAGGCTCTGGATGAGGGAAATCCGAGAGCCTCCGCGGAAGGAGAAACGCCTTATATAGCGCTGACCAATAAGATTCTACCACAGCTTTGCTAAAAATGCAAGTCGTGTACTACCAACTACTTACACTTATATTGCTTATAGCAATTTTGCCAGTTTAGACATTAAAAAGAAGTTATCTTTCGTACCGCAATTCACCAGAATGTGGACAGGATTTCAAAGGGTTTTCACGTAAAGGTTTAGACGGAATCTACTCAATGACAAAGCGTATCTTGATAGTCGGAAAAGGACAAGACAGTAGACAGATCGCTGACAAAACTAAAAATATTGATATGAAAATCTTATTTGTTGACCATATCAATAATAGCAGTTATACAGATCTTAATGCTGAAAGTGCACCCGCAGATTTGCCAGATTTGTGCTCGATTATCGAGTCGGCCCGTCTTCTCAAAGCTGACGGAATCTACTGCGCTTCGCCAAATGCGGAGCGCGCCGTAGTTCAATCCGCCGCCGAACTCGCTTTGCCCGGAATGTCTCCGAAGCTCTACGAAACTATTCAGAGTCGCACGGCAATCAACCGCATACTCGCTGACAAAGGCGTGCCCTGCGCGGAATTCAAAAGCGCCAAAAGCTTCGGCAAGGCGCAAGCCATACTCAGAGAGATTGAAATGCCGTCCCTCATTATGGCTGACAAAGGTTCCCGGCGCGAAATTATCTGCCGCATCGACCATGCCGAAGACCTGCCGCTGGCATTTTCACGAGTCGCCAAAGCCTCTGAAAGCAAGAACGTTTTGATTGGTGGCCCCCCAAATGCCAGTTTCTTCTCGGCATATGGCCTCGTTCACGAAGGCCAATACTTCCCCTGTGGCGTGGCCCAGCACACCTATTCATCTTCCCTGTACAGGACATTGTTGGGAATTCACACACCGCCTTCTACCGAATTGCCACCTCAATGCAAACTGCAAGAACTGGCCGCGGCCACTATCGAGGCACTCAATATGAACATCGGATCAGTGTGTATAGAATTCGCCGCCGACGAAAATGATGCCGTCGTTATGGATGTATCAGTAAGCGCTAACCATACACTGCTACACCATGAGCTTTTATCGCACGCTTACGGAATGAACATCATCGGCGACTGCTTGCGTCTCGCTATCGGCGAAAAGCCAAAACGAAAGCCAATTCACCAAAAAGCCTGCGCAATCTACACGCTCGATGCCAGCACCGGCGTCGTTGAAGAAGTAAACGGCGTTGAAGAAGCTTCGAAAATCCCTAACGTTGAATGCATAGTGTGCAAAGTCAAACCCGGAGACCTAATAAGGCACGCAGTCGATCCAAACATAATGACAAGTCCCGGCCACGTCATTGCCGCGGCCCCCACCGTCAAGGAAGCCATTTCCGCAGCCAAACAGGCTCGCGCCATCTGTAAAATCACCGCAACAGCATACAGTCGAAATGATGAGGACACATTGTAAATATTCGATAAACCCATGTCTGAGCGCGAAAAACTGAGCAAAAAAGGGACTGACGCAAGCGAAGCGAGTCTTCGAGCGAAGACGTGTCTGTCCCTTTTCTTGCGGGCCTTGTCCAAAAGTTCTACGGGTCTAACGAATACTTACGACACATGAATGACGAGCCAGGACGAAACGACTTTGACATTTAGTGCCGATTCAACATACATTAATTGAGCCTTTGGGTGTCATTCAGCTTTCCCATCCGCATACGGAATAAAACTTATTAAGAGAAGGGGACGGAAATGGAACGAGGAGCATGGAAATCCAACTTCGGATTTATTATCGCGGCAATCGGCTCAGCCGTAGGACTGGGCAACATCTGGCGCTTCAGCTACCTTTGCCATAAAAACGGCGGCGGCACTTTCCTCATCCCCTACCTCATAGCCCTTGTCACAGTCGGCATTCCCATCATGATCCTCGAATTCGGGATAGGCCACAAAATGAAGGGCTCGGCCCCAGCCTCCATGCGCAAAGTAAACGCAAAATGGGAATGGCTCGGATGGTGGCCAGTCATTTTCGTCATGTTCGGAATAAACCTATACTACGTAGTCGTCATTGCATGGTGCGCCCTCTACATGCTGTTTTCGCTAAAGGACACATTCCCCTGGGAAGGGGACACCGCCGCGTTTTTCCTAAAAGACTTTTTGGGTAAATCCGAAACCGTCACTGACATTGGAATTGCGTCTGTAAGGCCGCAGATTCTGATTATGACCATAGTGATATGGTTCGTACTGTGGCTCATTTGCGCAAGGAGAATAGATAAAGGCATAGAAGTAGCCTGCAAGATTTTCATGCCCATTCTGTTCTTATTAACATGCGTGCTTGTTTTCTGGGGATTGCAACTCGATGGCGCAGGAGAAGGGCTTAAACAGTACATGAAGCCCGACTGGTCGAAGCTGGGCGAGATCCAGGTCTGGAGAGACGCTTTCGGTCAGATTTTCTTCACCCTATCCATTGGTTTCGGAATAATGATTGCCTACGCAAGTTATCTGCCAAGAAAAGCCAACCTGGTCAAGAGCGCCTTCATAACCAGCATTGTTAACTGCTCTTACTCCGTGTTCGCAGGCACGGCGGTATTCTGTGTCTTGGGTTACATGGCAAAAGCCAAAGGCGTTCCCGTGGATGAAGTTGTGGATGGTGGCCCAGGACTATGCTTCGTCATATATCCGGAAGCCATTTCCCTACTGCCCGGCCCCAACAATCTCTTCGGCTTCCTTTTCTTCCTTACACTGGTCTTGGCAGGCATCACGTCGGCCATTTCCATAGTAGAAGCATTTGTGGCGGCCGTAATAGACAAATTCGGCTGGAACAGGATTTCCGTAGTATCGGTTTCATGCTTGGTCGGATTGCTTGGCAGCGTAATCTTTACAACAAAGTCGGGACTGTTGTGGTTGGACATAGTCGACCACTTCCTTAACAACTACGGCCTCGTGACAGTTGGCCTTCTCGAATGCGTACTCATCACCTGGTACTACAAGATTGATAAAATGCACTTTCACTTGTCCGACGCAAACGAGGGCGCATACCCGAAAAGTTGGGACACATGGTGGGAATTGACCATCACATACATAGCCCCAATCGTGCTGACAATTATGATCGCATGGGGCATAATAGACGAATTAAAGACGCCCTACGAAGGATATTCGCCAGAAAGCTTAATATCGATAGGTTTAGGTGTGATCGTGTTAACTTTCCTTGCAAGCATCTTTTTCTCTGTACTGACCAAACACCGCAATTCAAATGGCTTGGACACACAGTCAGAAAACAACGAGTAAAAGCAACTGTAAAACCGCCTGCGGAAAGTGGGAGAGCGGCCTGTTTTTTTGCTTCAGTCAGGCCATAACTTGATTTTAGCAAAGGAATTATGTTACTTTTAAATACCTAATCCGAGTAAATTCCTATCCAAGGTTTTTGAATTAATGAAAATACATCCATCAGCAATGATAGATCCGCAGGCTGAGCTTGCCAGCGATGTCGAAGTTCAGCCCTACACAATAATCGGCCCGCATGTGCGAATTGCTTCCGGGGCGGTCATTGGACCGCACAGTGTGATAGACGGCAGAACCGAAATAGGCAAGAACACCGTCGTATACAGCGGCGCGCAAATAGGCGTTATTTGTCAAGACCTTAAGCACAAAAAGGGACTCATAGGACGCGCGAAAATCGGCGACAACTGCATAATTCGCGAACACGTAACCATAAGCGCAAGCACCATGAGCACTTACGACGACGACCACAGGCAAACGTCGCTGGGCAACGGCTGTTTGCTAATGGCTTACGCCCACGTAGCGCATGATTGCCATCTCGGCAACGATGTTTTCATGGCCAACTGCGCTTCATTGGCAGGACATGTCGACATTGAAGACAAGGCTATTATCAGTGGCCTTGTAGGAATACACCAAGAATGCGTCATAGGAAAGATGTCATTCATTTCAGGCCTTACGCGCGTTGTCAAAGACGTGCCGCCGTTTATGATCGTCGAGGGCAATCCGCCGCGCTGCTGTGGTCCCAACAACGTAGGTTTGCGGCGCAACGGAATTTCAAAAGAATCGCGCGTAAAAATCAAGACCATTTACAAAATCATGTACAGAATGGATCTAAACACTACACAAGCCTTGCACGAAATCGAAACTGCGGTCCAGGACTGTGACGAGCGCGCCCACTTTCTCGATTTCGTGCGAAAATCCATTAGGGGCATCACAAGATAATCGCGGCATAGTTTAGCAACTCTTGCATCTTCGATATCGACCTTTATTCCTTTGATTCGCTGTCCGCACACGAATCGTAAAAAAACTAGGGGAAACGCATGTCTAAAGTACGCACAGGAGTAATAGGTGTCGGCCATCTCGGCTATCATCACGCCCGAATCTACTCCGCTCTGGAACAAACAAACCTGGTCGGAATAGTGGATGTGGACGGCGAGAATGCACACAAAGCCAGCAGCGACTTTGACGTGCCCGCTTTCGACAACGTGGAAGCGCTCATAAAGTCGGGTGTAGACGCCGTGTCGCTCGCAGTACCCACAACCCTGCACTTTGAACTTTCAATGCAACTGCTCGAAGCAGGAATAGACGTGTTGGTCGAAAAACCAATTGCGGTGGAAACCGAACAAGCCGAAAAAATGGTCGAAAAGGCATCCGAACTCGAACGAATACTCCAAGTAGGCCACATCGAGCGTTTCAACGGGGCCGTAATCGCACTCTTCGAAGCGATAAGCAAACCGCAATTCATCGAATGCCACCGACTCAGTCCATATCCCAACCGCGGCGACGACGTAAGCGCCGTACTTGACCTGATGATCCACGACCTGGACATTATTCTCGCCCTGGACGGCACGGAAGCCGTCTCGGTAGAGGCAATGGGCGTACCCGTCTTTTCAAAATACGAGGACATAGCGAACGCGCGTATCACATTCAAGTCCGGATGCGTCGCAAACATAACATGCAGCCGCATATCGCTTGACAAAATGCGTAAAATCCGTGTCTTCGCACATGACACATACGTGTCAACCGATTACTCGGCAAAACAGGTGATCGCATACAAGAAAAAACCGGGCGAACTCAAAGACGGAATGTCGCCAATGGAACTCATATCGATAGAAACTCTCGATGTTAAGGACGACGAGCCGCTAAAACTTGAGTTGGAGTCATTCCTGGAATGCGTATCTCAAAGAAAGCGGCCACTGGTCGCGGGTGAGGATGGATTGGCGGCACTGAAACTGGCACAGCAGGTTACCGACATTATGCGAGGACACTTGTGACGCGCATCTTTTTCTCGGCGGGAGAAACCTCCGGCGACCTACACGGCGCAAACCTAATCAAAGCCCTGCGCGAACTCGAACCGGCCATCGAATGCGAAGGACTCGGGGGGAAGCGCATGGCGGACGCCGGAATGTCGCTCAGATGCGACCTGGCCGAAAAAGGCATCATGGGTTTTAGCGAAGTAGTCAAATCGCTCGCATTCATAAGGCGCCTCATGTCAGATACCGTGGAGCGGCTCCGCGAATTCCGACCCGACTGCCTGGTGGTTATAGACTACCCCGGATTCAACATGCGCCTTGCAAAAACCGCCAAAAACATGGGAATTCCGGTTGTTTACTACATCAGCCCGCAAATTTGGGCATGGAAGACGAAGCGCATTCACACAATCGCATCGATTGCCAAGAAGGTACTCGTCATACTGCCTTTTGAAGAAAAGCTTTACAAAGACATCGGCGTGGACTGCACATACGTTGGCCATCCCCTGCTTGATCATCTCGATTCACTTGAGCCGTCCGACAGGTTCAAAGACGAATTCGCAGTCGCCCTTCTTCCCGGCAGTCGTGAGCAGGAAATAAGAAAGCTCCTGCCTCCCATGCTCGATGTGGCAAAAGGCATACGAGACAAATACCCCGGCGCTAAACTTGCTATTCCATGCGTTGACAAGATGCGCCAGACTCAAGTAGAGTCATTGGCGAGGGATTTTCCGCTCGAGACCACGGTCGGCCCAATTTACGACATCGTGGGCAATGCAAAACTCGCTTTGGTAGCGTCCGGTACGGCAACACTCGAAACCGCCTTACTGGGCGTACCACTGATTGTGCTGTACAAAACCAGTGCGCTCACCTACTGGATAGCGCGCTACTTAATCAAAATAAAACACATTTCACTCGTAAACATCCTGGCAGAAAAAGAAATCGTGCCTGAATTCATTCAAAATGATGCCTCCGCCGACAAAATTCTTCCGGTCGCACTGCAATTATTGGGTGACGAAGAAGTACAGGCGAAGATGAAGAAAAGCCTGGGCGATGTTCGCCAAATACTCGGCTCGTACGGCGCTTCAAAACGAGCCGCTGTCGAGATTCTAGACGCCGCCGGAGCCTCCGCCAATGGCTAAACGCATATTCTTGATAGACGGCACGGCATTCGTTTACCGCTCGTTCTTTGCCATAAAGGGATTAACAGGTCCCCAAGGACAGCCAACAAACGCCGTGTTCGGTTTTACACGCGTCATGCTGAAAATCATGCGGGAAATGGATCCCTCTCATATAGCTGTTGTTTTCGATGCGCCTGGCAAAACCTTCCGCAACGAAATGTATCCCGACTACAAAGCAACAAGGCCGCCAACTCCAAAAGAGCTTATCGAGCAAATCCCATGGGTGGACAAAGTCGTACAGGCCCTGAACATCAAAATGATAAGAATCCCAGGTGTTGAGGCCGACGACGTTCTTGGAACCTTGGCAAGAAAGGCCAAAGATGAAGGCTTCGACGCAGTAATCGTCACAGGCGACAAGGACATGTTCCAGCTGGTTTCAGAAGGAGTGTCGGTTTTCGACCCAAACCGGGGCGATTCCGGCCAGTACTATAAAGACAAAGACGTCGTGGAAAAAATGGGGGTCACCCCAAAGCAAGTGATTGACTTCCTGGCGCTGATGGGCGACAGTTCCGACAACATACCAGGTGTACCCGGAATCGGCAAAAAAACAGCCGCTAAATTGCTCGAAAAATACGGCTCAATCGAAGGTGTCTACGAAAACCTGGATGATCTCAAGGGTAAACAGCGCCAGAACATCGAGGAAAACAAGGACAAAGCCTTTCTCAGCCGGGACCTGGCAACCATTAAGACCGACGTGGAAGTCGACACGTCAATCGAGGAGTGCCAAACCCTCGATTTCGACAATTCAAAACTCGCCGAACTCTTCGAGGAATTGGGTTTTCGCTCACTATCGGAAGAATTCATGGAGCCCCAACCGCCCGAAGAGACTGACTATCAACTGGTCCTGGACATGGACACCCTCGAACGCGTAATAAACGAAATGCGCACAGCGGGGACATTTGCGATTGACACTGAAACCACCTCCACCGACTCGATGAAAGCAAATCTGGTGGGAATATCTGTCAGTTGCAAGAAAGGCACAGGATACTACATCCCGGTTGCCCACACACCGGAGGCGCTCATGCTGCGTGAGCACCCCGAAGACCTCTTTCCGCAGAAGGTGGTCGAGCAACTTTCAAAGGAAGATGTGCTCGATGCCATGCGTCCACTGTTGGCGGATCCGGCAATTGCAAAGGTCGGACAAAACATCAAATATGACATAAATGTGCTCAAACGGGCAGGCGGCATTAACATAGCCGGAATCGTCATGGACACAATGGTCGCTTCTTACTTGACAGCCCCGTCCCTTATGAGGCATAATTTAGATGAGTTAAGCCTTCAGCACCTCAAACGAAAAACAATCCCTATTGCCAGTTTGATTGGCAAGGGGTCAAAAGCAGTCACCTTCGACACTGTCCAAGTGGATAAAGCATGCGAATATGCATGCGAAGACGCGGACATCACATTTCGACTGGCCGAAGTATTTCAAACGCTTTTGAGGGAAAGAGACCTCGAAAACCTTTTTCGCGAGGTCGAGCTTCCTCTTATTGGAGTGCTGGCAAGGATGGAAACCGCGGGGATCGCAATACAGCGTGCGGTTTTCGATAGTCTTTTGATAGAAATTGAATCGCGAATCAAAGAACTCGAACGGGATATATTCGACCTCGTCGGCGAAACTTTCAACATTAATTCGCCAAAGCAACTCCAAGAAATCCTGTTCGACAAAATGGGATTAAAGCCCATTAGAAAAACAAAGACCGGGTATTCTACGGACGTCACCGTTCTGGAAGAGCTTTCCAGGGTACACGTGATGCCCAAAATGGTTCTCGAATACAGGACCCTCGAGAAACTGCGCGGAACATATGTCGAGGCGCTGCCAAAGCTCGTCAATCCGGAAACAAATAGAATTCATACATCGTTTAATCAAGCTGTCGCAGCTACGGGCCGGCTATCTAGTAGCGACCCAAATCTGCAAAACATTCCAGTTAGAACGGAAATTGGCCGAAGAATAAGACAGGGCTTTATTCCGGGGGAAGAAAACTTAAAGTTGATTTCGGCGGACTATTCTCAAATTGAATTGAGAGTTCTCGCACACCTCTCCAAAGATAAGCACCTTGTCGAATCTTTCGAGCAGGACGCGGATATACACAGGGACACGGCAGCACGCGTATTCAACGTCGATCCCCAAGATGTTACAGTTGAAATGAGACGCGAAGCAAAGGCAGTAAACTTTGGCGTTGTTTACGGAATAAGCGCTTTTGGACTGGCAAAAAATCTAGGCATTTCAAATTCGGAAGCATCATTCTTTATAGAGCAATATTTCAATGAATTCCCTGGCGTGAAAAAATGGATTGACTCAACTATCGAGCAGGCAAGGGAACGGGGATTCGTTACTACAATCCTCAACAGAAGGCGATACTTGCCGGAATTGAATAGTCCGAACACAAACATCAGGCGCGGTGCGGAACGTATTGCCACCAACACACCCGTGCAAGGAAGTGCCGCAGACATAATAAAAGTAGCTATGATACGCCTCGACGAGGCCCTGAAAAACACAGAAGCGCGGCTTTTGCTGCAAGTACACGACGAACTGCTCGTCGAAACTCCGCAGGAAAACGCAAATGAAATAGCCTCACAAATGAGGCAGATTATGGAAAATGCAATTGAACTCGACGTTCAACTCAAAGTCGACGTCGGAATTGGTGATAATTGGGACGACATACATTAGGTTGCTGAAAAGTCACGAAAAGACCGGTCGCCGAACAAAAATAAAAGTCTGAAAGGTAGACAAATGCCAGAAAAAACGACTGAATCCAGGAAAACAAAGTCAAAATCAAGGTCCAGAAGAAGCGGTGGCGACAAGTCGCGAGGCCCCTCAAAATATAGAGGCAACTCCAGAGGTGATGGAGGGGGTGCACGCATGAGCGAGCAAACAAGGCCAAATAACGGAGCCCCGCGAACATGCCCAAGCAACTACGACCCAAAAGCGGTTGAGGCCATGGGCCCCGAACTCTCCATCGAAGAGCTCAAAAGTAAAACCATGTCCGACCTGTCAAAAATCGCCAAGGATCTCAACGTCGAAGGGTACAGCGGCCTGAAAAAGCAGGACCTCACTTTCAAAATCCTGCAAGCCAAGATCGAAAGTACTGGCTCAATATACGGTGAGGGTACCCTCGAAATCCTACCGGACGGATTCGGTTTTCTGCGCTCGGGTGACTACTCCTACCTACCAGGCCCGGACGACATTTATGTCTCACCATCACAAATCCGAAAGTTCGGACTTCGCACTGGCGACACCGTCCAAGGACATGTGCGCCCGCCAAAGGACGGTGAGAGATACTTCGCACTACTAAAAGTCGAGGCCGTCAATCACGAGCCGCCCGACGTCGCCAGAGACAGAATCCTTTTCGACAACCTAACCCCCTTGCACCCGGACGAAAGGTTCGTACTCGAGACGGTGCAAAAAGAAGTTGGAATGAGGGTGATGGACCTTATCTCACCCATAGGAAAAGGCCAGCGCGGACTTATCGTCGCGGCCCCGTTCACGGGAAAAACCGTACTGCTGCAGAAAATCGCAAACAGTATCGCGACAAACCATCCAGACGCGACAGTTATCGTGCTCTTGATCGATGAACGCCCTGAAGAGGTCACGGACATGTCGCGCTCCGTAAAGGGAGAGGTCATTGCATCAACATTCGACGAGCCACCCGAGCGCCATATTCAAGTAGCCGAAATGGTTCTCGAAAAAGCGCGGCGACTGGTAGAGCACAAACGCGACGTCGTGATTCTGCTCGATTCGATAACTCGCCTGGCGCGCGCCTACAACATCACCGTGCCATCCAGCGGAAAAGTCCTGTCTGGCGGTGTTGACGCAAACGCACTGCAACGCCCAAAACGTTTCTTTGGAGCGGCAAGAAACATCGAGGAAGGCGGAAGCCTTACGATTCTGGCCACAGCCCTGGTCGAAACAGGAAGCCGCATGGACGACGTCATATTCGAGGAGTTCAAAGGCACAGGCAACATGGAACTCCACCTCGACCGCAGGCTTATGGAAAAACGCATATTCCCAGCAATCGACGTACACCGTTCGCGAACAAGAAAAGAAGAGCTGCTAATAGAAGCCGATGAACTGCAAAAAATCTGGCTCATGCTCAAAGTGCTCAGTCCACTCGGTGTTTCCGAAGCAGCAGAACTGCTTACACAGAAACTCAAAAAAACCAAGTCAAACAAGGAATTCCTCGCGTCGATGCAAAAAATGTAAGCACCAAGAAAATCCAAAATACACAGGGACGCTTCTCGAAGCGTCCCCTTTCTTTCTTCCAAAGGGGTATGCACTTCACTCCAGTAATGAGTCATGCCAGACTCGTGGAAGCATCAAAATACTTGAGCTTACCAGGCGCACACTCGCCGAGTAGGGTAAACATTTAATAAACCCATGCATGAGCACGAAAACTAAGCAAAAAAGGGACTGATGCAAGCGAAGCGAGTCTTCGAGCGTAGACGTGTCTGTCCCTTTTCTTGCGGCCCTGGCCAAAAGTGCTACAAGTCTAGCAAATATCTACCGAGTAGGAGTCGACATCTCGAACGGGGCGCAACTACTTTATCCCATAAACGTCCACACAGGATCAACTGGGGTCAAGTGCATACCCCTTTTCTTCCAGGATCGCTCCGCCCCCCGTTTTGCACCGGCAACTTTTTGCGGTTGCTTTGTCTCTTCAAACAGACTATTCTGATAATCAACACCAAAGGAGTTTAATATGAAGTACTTTGCAGCCCTTCTCATGGTATGTTTCTTGGCTTCCTGCGCGGATCCTATCAAGCAGGAGGAAGTGAGTGAGCCAGAGAAAGTGGAACAGCAATCTCGACCGGAGCATTGGGCCACCAAAATCAAGGAGGAGGGATTGCCTAATTTCCATAAGGTAGACGACCGGCTGTACAGAGGCGCACAACCCACCGAAGAAGGAATGAAAAAACTGGCCGAAATGGGGATTAAGACAGTAATAAACCTCAGAACATTCCACTCTGACCGAGATGAAATTGGCAAAACACCTCTCAATTACGAGCACATCACAATGCAAGCATGGGACCCGGAAGAGAAAGAGGTGATCGAGTTTCTACAAATTGTCACCGACCCTTCAAAGCAGCCTGTGTTCGTACATTGCCAGCACGGCGCGGACAGAACAGGCGTAATGTGCGCAATATACCGAGTCGCCGTTTCTGGATGGGAAAAAGAGGAAGCCCTGACAGAAATGAAGGACGGTGGATACAATTTCCACCTAATATGGAAAAACATCGAGACTTTTTTCAGCGAACTGGACATAGACAAGATGAAAGAAAGCGCCGGTATGAAACCAGCCGCCTAGCCAGAAATCCGTGCTTCTACCCAAGGAAAGCCGCTACGTCAAACACAAAGCTTATTCATTCACATGGATGACCAGGATACAGGATAAGAATGATATCACTCATCCGGTTCTAGCGTAGCTCCTCGTACGAATCGGCATCGCTATCGGTATCGGACCTCTTCATTCGGCAATCTCCGTTCTTCAAAAAAACAGTCTATTTATTTCTCTGTGTCTCTCTGCGATCTCCGTGGTTGACAATTCCTGGGAATTTAGATGCCTTTGCCCTGAGCCCAATCCCCAAGCCGCTTGTCTAAGCTGTCCATATTATATATAATCTATGATCACTTTTTATTCTTGGGAGAGATACATTTATGCGCCATGGGGCAGGTCTTATAGCAAGCATGGAAGGAATGGGCAGGGCGGCGCTCGTTATGGTCCAGGAATTGGCCCAAAACAGCCGCACAGGTCTCACCACTCGTTTCCTATCGAAAAAGCTTGAGCTTCCGGAGGAGGAAATCGAATACATTGTGGACATGCACCATGGTGTTTTCTTCACGGACATTACCCGCATAAAGATAGTTGGTGAGGCATTGGCGGTTGTTCGTAGAATTGTAAAGGGACTGGAAAGCCATGGCGACGTGGCCTCGCTTTACAATCACGTAAGACTTCTCGATTCGCATGAGTTTCGACTACTGGAAGAACAGCTTGATATTGACGGGGCCATGACGAAAAAGGCGGTCACCGAAAAGCTCACTTCTGAATGCTATAAACATCCTGAATCTGTCGTCGAGTATGTTGCATCCCGTGATTTTCAGCCTTTAGCGCGCGAGATTTTCGATTCTGTGTGGCAGTCAAAGAGCGGCATTGTATCGATAGGCCAATTACGTGCCGCGAACAATAGTTCCGATTATGAACTGGAGGAGGCGCTTTCCGAACTACTGGCTAGTTCCGCCCTGTTTGAAATGTTTAGGTTTGACGCAGAAGACCGCCTGGTCAGGTTTGTGGGATTGCTTTCCGAGCTTCGTCAATGGCGCGAATCCACTAAATCCGGAAATGGAAAACGCACAAAGCTCAAGCAGTACAAGGGTAAAGTGGACGGCCTTCAGGCGCACGGCCTTAGCCTCAGCAACCAGATCTGCAGGATTATTGCAGCGATAGCCGCCAAGCCAGTGAGGTTGCGCGGCGACGGTGACCTTTTTCGCGAGGACCGAAGGCGTTTGACGGAGATCTACCAAGAAGATGCCGAGCCGTCCCTGAACACATGCCTGTGGGCAGCCGAAGGCGCTGGCTGGCTTGTCCGCGCGGGAAATGAACTTTGCGTGGGCGAACTCGATGGCCTCATCGTTCAGGAGCGTTTTGGCAGGCATAAAATGCTGGCCGAATGGCTTGCTTCGAGGGACAACGAAGGTTTTTCCAGGCACATAATGGCGCAATTCTTGGACGAGTTAAAACCTGGCGCCTGGTATCGCACAGACGATTTCGTAGAAAGGGCCATGATTCGTGCCGCCGAGAATGATTTGCCAGTTCTCAAGTCCGAAGGCGGCCATTGGCGCTACGTGAGCCCCAACGCTTCCAAAACCGCGGCGCGCAAGATAGCGAGATCTATACATGAGACTTTTCTTTGGGCAGGGTTAGTGGACACCGGCGAGGGAAAGGATGACAAAGTTTTCAGAATTACCGAGCTTGGCGCAAAGCTCTTGAGTGGTGACAAGGACATTTCGGATGACAGCGCCGGAAGCGAAGAAGAATCCCACATCATAGTGCAGCCGAATTTCGAGATAATAGTGCCGTCGGTTGAAATGGACCCCTTGCTTGCCGTCCCTTTAGACCAGTTCGCGGTCAGGGTAAGCACCGGACAGGCCACCGTGTACCAGGTGACAAAGGACTCGTTTACCAAGGCAATTCAGAATGGGCACGACCCGGACGCTTTTCTCGATTACCTGCTCAAACACAACCGATCTGACTCGCTGCCATCAAATGTTACGGCCACTCTCGATGACTGGAGCGGAGGGATGAAGCGCGTACGCGTGAGGACCTTGCACGTGATTGAATCCGACGATCATCTTGTGTTAGCCGACGTGATGCACAGAAAAAAACTCAAAAAACATCTGAAAGCAGTCGACGGGCGGAAAATAGTAGAGTATACTAAGATTACGAAGGCGGAAATAATGAAGGTCTTGGAAAAAGACGGATTTATTGTAGAATAAGCGGAAACAATACGTGGGGGATCTATGAGCCCAGCTTCGAACATCCTTGTGAGCTACCCTGTTGTCCAGAACGGCATCATGCCGTGGATCGCAGCAGGCCTGGTCATTGTCATCGCCTCTGCAGTGCTCATTGAATTGTTCAGGCGGCGCGCCGCGAAACTCGGCCGCATATCTTCGGAGTGGCATACCGTCAACGAAATCGCCAGAGAAAAGGAACTGGACGAGGAGGAACAGAAAATGTTGCGCCACATCATTGAAAGATGGGCGCCAGACATTCCTCTAAAGGTCACCACCGTTCATCAGGAATTCGATGATTGCGTTGAAAAGGAAATGAACTCTCGTTCGACCGCTCGACCAAAGGAGGAGTGGGAAAATGTCGGGTTTGTGCTTCGCGAACTCCGCGTGAAGCTTGGCCATGATTACATTGCAATGGGGCAAGCCATCAAGTCTACACGGCAATTGCGCGAAGGCCAGCACGTGTGGGTGCTTCCCAAGAGTGAAAACTCGAGAAAATGGATGAAGGTGCAGGTTGCAGCAATCGATGAAGCATGTTTCACCCTGTTGCCCACCCTCGAATCCGGGGCCGAATCAGGTGTCGTCGTTCCGTCGTTCCGGCCAGGCGACAAGGTGCGGTGCCGCATCTGGCGCGAATATGATGCGAGATACGCCTATGACGTTACATTCATGCGCGTTGACAAAGATACCTCGGGGTGGGTCTTCGAGCACATAAGTGATTTAGAACGTACGCAAGACCGCAAGCATTATCGCGTCAGGCATGAACAGGCCACAATCATAGGAGTCCTGAACGCATCTGTTGACGGCAAGACAGGAGACGTTAAGACTCGAAGGGCCATCACCAAGACCAAGGGGAGAATCAGTACCCTGAGTGCTGGCGGCGTAAGCCTTGTGGTCGATACGCCGGTGCCTAAACAAGTGCTGCTCAGGATAGAAATCAAACTTCCAGGCGCCCCTTTCAGCGTTGAGACCGAAGTCATCGACTCAACCGCTATTACCGGTGAAAGATATTTCGTGCGAGCACGTTTTGTGGAAATCGACGATGCCCTGCGCGATAGAATCGCAAAATACATCATGAAATGCCAGCAGAGAACGGCTGCGGTCGAAGCCGAAAAAACTGAATCCAAAGGAAAGTAGAAGTGCCCATAGTTCGTAATGCCTTCAATATTATGGAGGAAAACGGCCGTTTGCTGCTAGTGTTCGTCGCGCTTACCGTAGTTATTAACCTGCCGTATGTGGCCATAAGAATGGCCTTTGGCCCGATTGCGCCCGGAGACACGATCCCAGTTAGCCTTAGGTCGTTCACCTTCACCGCGGACATCTTTATCGTTTTGGCAACCTCCGCTCTTCAGGCCATCGTCTTTTCCCGTTTGGGACAGTATATTGACAGGCCGTACTGGAAGGTGGAAAGCGACAAGGATGCGTTGCGCCGCTTTTTCATGCCGTGGCTAATATTGAACCTTATAGTTCTCGTGACCATAAGGCTCGAAGAATCCATTCTCATGGCAGATGCCGCTCAGGATGCAAGCAGCGCTCTTTCCTTCCTGTTTCTTGTAGAGATCCCGTTGATGACGCCTATAGCTGCGTGCATAATGTTTCTGGGCCGATTCCGGTGGTCCACATTGCACATAGCCTTAGCGCCTTTTGTCTACCATCTGCCACGCATGCTGTTGCTGACACTCTGCTATTTTTTCATGGTTTCCTATTTGCTCGCCACTGCCAGTCTCTTGAAAGACAAACGCTTTGTGCCACTCATCGACGCACTTCTGGCAATATGCCAGGCATATGCCTTCATTTGCGCGTGGCTTATATGCATGATGCACCGTGATGAGAGCGATGAAGAAGAGTTTTAGAAATCCGCTGCGACACTTCAAGCGCATTCTCTTGTTCTTATTCTTTTGCCTCGCCATGCTGGCCGGCTATTTCGTTTACGACGCACTTCACACCCCTTCGGACGCTCCGATTGCCCGAATGTATCGAAGCGAAGCAGACCTGCGCAGCCTGGTGACCGCGCTCGACGCTTACCTCGATGCACACGGATCGTTACCGCCTGCCGGACAGGACGGACTTAAAATGGCCACCGATCTTCTATCAGAAAAAGGGCACTATATGCCCGGCGGACCGCCAGCGGACGGATGGGGGAGAGCCTTCACCTACATACCCTCTGAACAGTACTCAGAATCTGACTCGGCTGCCTTGAAAATCGATGGAAAGTTCTTTGCGCCTGACTCATACCAGGTGTATTCTAGAGGTGAAGACGGAGACCACGGAATAGCCGGCTCGGATGGCGCAAAGGACAACATAAACAACTGGGACACTGAAAAAAAGTGGCGCGATCATTACCGATCGCTGAATGAGCGGTTTATGAGCGATAGACGGGAACGAAATGAAGATTGAGCTGCCTTATAAAGGGCACATTGTTGCCGCCGAAACCGATTGGGGAGAGCATATCGGTACGCTGGATATTGCCGATGTTCCTGCGCTCGACGATGTCGCTGCCGCCGTTAACAATGCCCTTGACGACCCAATCGGTATGGATCGTCAAATAACAGATCTATTGCGGCCAGGGCAGTCCGCGGCAGTTCTTGTGTCCGATTCGTTTCGTAATACCGGAGCGGATCATTTTCTGCCTGCGCTTATTGATTATCTGAACAAAGCGGGCATTAACGACGCTTCGATAACTCTGCTTTTCGCCACTGGTACACACAGGTCGCCAACAGAGACAGAGCAGAGGAGAATCCTTGGCGAACAGGTCTTCCAACGTTTTCAGGGACAAATTGTGTGCCACGACGCAGACGACGAGCAGGGAAACGCGTACATCGGCGCCACATCGCGCGGAACCGAAGTAAAGCTAAACAAAACCGCTCTCCAATGCGATCACATCATCCCCACCGGAGCCGTGGTTTTGCACTATTTCGCAGGCTACGGCGGCGGCCGCAAATCCGTAGTGCCAGGAATAGCGTCGAGGGAGACGATCTCGCGGAATCACTCGCGCACCCTTGATCCTGTGCAAGACAATATAAACCCCGCGGTCCGAATCGGGGCCCTGGACGATAATCCCGTTGCCGAGGACATGCTCGAAGCTTCAAATCTTGCCAACGTAGCCTTCATTCTCAACACAGTCCTGAATCGCGACGGGCAAATCGCCGCTGTGTTCGCCGGTGAACTGGACGCAGCACACCGCGCCGCCGCAAGATACGCGCTGGACATCTTCTCCGTGCATATTAAAGAAAAAGCCGATCTGGTTATAGCCTCCTGCGACTCAACCGCGAACTTCCTTCAATCGCACAAGGGACTGTACAACGCCTATCAAGCCGTCAAACCGGAAGGCAGAATTATACTGCTCGCGCCATGTCCTGAAGGTTTAGGAAGCGCAAACTTCGACAAATGGATTCGATTGAAAGAAAAGGACGCAATAATAGCCGGCCTGCGAGCTAATGCCGAGATCAATGGCCAGACTGCCCTATCAACCTGCGAAAAAGCGCCCATCACCGTCATGGTTACCGACCTGTGCCGCGAAGACGTAGCCACCCTTGGCGCGCGAAAGGCCAAATCGTTGCAAGATGCCCTTGATCTAGTCCGCAGCGAAGTCCCAACAAAGCCAACATGCTATATCATGCCCTCCTCAGCCTACACAGTGCCCTTTATCCCATAAAAGGCATAGCATGAACCAACACTGACATCCCAAATCGAATAGTCCCTCTATTACTATAGCTCACCTTGTTCCGCTCTTGACCTCGTTTCTCGTTCCCACACTTGGCGTAGCGACCCATACTTAGGCGCTCTTACGCGGAAAACCTTGCGAGTCCCATTGGGTAAAACTGCGCCAAGGGCTCGGAGAAGACGGCCCCTGCGGTACGGCAGTTGATCTCCTTCCTCGTTCCCATGCTTGGTCTCCTTCGGAGCCCCTGGCACTTTTTAGAAAAGTGCTGGTTTTTGGGCTTTTTTCAAGCTTCTCTTTTTTGAGCCTGATTTACGAAACAAGGGTGATTTACTTTACAAAGTCTATTCACTTTGCGGTGTGAATCTAGTGCATTTCTTACACCTATTTCGTAAAGCGAGTGGTGTTTGGTGTACAGAACGTATCTATTTATAAGAAATCTGATGCATATAAGTTGACAACTTGTATATTATTCATATCATTTGGTCTTGAAGCTTGATGTTTTGGCAGGAAGGAGAAGTGATAAAACTGCGGAGGAACTCTTTACCATGAAGGCAATGAGGAGATTGAACAAGATTCTTTTACGACGGATCGGTCGGGTGCAGGGGATCTTTGTTTTGGATTTCTCGTCCCCATGCTCCGCTAGGGGCTCCGTTAGGAGACCAATTTAGTGAGGTGTCATTTGGAAACCAGAAATAACAATGATTTAGTATGGTGGCCCGAATGGCACTAACTTAAGGCCAAGGCCAAGTCTTTTGTCCCCCTAAATCGGTATCGGTATCGGTATCGAAATCGCTTTCGCTATCGAAATCATGTCCCCCTAACCCGGAAAAGTCACGTTAGTTATTGACAAAGGCCGCTTTATTTCGCATAACTACTGTTAGTAAAGGCAGTTGGAAACGCGAAAAGGAGCGGCCTTATGAATACACAGTGTACACCAGAGCAGATGGAATTCCAAGGGCTGGGTCGTCGCCAAGTGCGAGCGGCGTTACTATAAACTCGTGCATCACCCCGAACAGATCGAGTCGCTCTTCTTGGATTTGTTTTTGGAGAGTTTTGCCAAAGCGCCCGAGGAGATTGTCCTTGATTTCGACCCCACGGACATCCTGTTACACGGCGATCAGGAAGGGCGCTTTTTTCATGCTTACTACGGCAACTACTGCTATTTGCCGATGTACGTGTTCTGCGGCGACCAACTGGTGGCGGTACGTTTGCGCACGTCGGACCGCGATGCCAGTGACGGCGCCCTTGAACTGCTGGGGGAAATCGTTAGGGCCATTCGCGCCACGTTCCCCAAGACGCGTATTATCATTCGCGGCGACAGTGCATTTGCCCGCGATCCGTTCATGAACTATTGCGAACAGAACGATAGCCTTTATTACGTTTTCGGCCTGGCCAAGAACGCGCGGCTCAAACGACGGGTGCGCACGCAACAGTGGCAAGCAAAACAGCTTTACGCATGCACGGGACGGGCCGCCCGGGTGTACACCGAGTTCCGCTACCGCACCCTATCGAGACGTCTATCGATAAGCCTGAAAAAAAACCTCCTGGCCCTTCCGATGCGCTGCTGAGCCGCTCACAGCGCCCCCAGACGGGCGTGGCCTGCGGGTCGACGCCACTGGGGAAAGGGGAGGCTTTTTATACTGGAAACAAAAACGCGCCTAATCCGCTTCCGAAACCCCCTAAAATAGGGCTTCAACACCCAGCAACCGGCCTCCACTTTTAGGCCAGAAAGAGTCTGGTTCTTCCGGGCTAACAATAAGATTCTGCTGGCGATACTGGGGATATGCACTCTGGGGGCTGCCGTCCACTATGCCAGGACGCAATACTACGAACGCCAGCTCTTAGAGATCGCCCACGAACTCGTCGATGAAATCAACCGCGATGACCCGATTCCAATAGGTGAGCGAGGCCCCGAAGCGGATGTCGAGGTCGAGGCCAACTGCTCGTTCGCTTATCTGGTCTTTGGTTCGAAAACCGGCAGGATCACATTTATTTTCAAGCCTCGCGCCCACGCTCCGAACACACGTGCAGGAAGCATAATATACGTCTATTCTCATGAGGACGGCGAATGGAAACTTGTGGAGAGCTATCATTCTTGACAAATGAGGGGTCATAGCGGGCCCTAAGTTTCATGTATCACACAATGGCTGGCCGTGAATTCAAAATAAACTATTGACAAAATGGTCTTGGACAACTACAATAGTACTAATGATGATTGTGGAAAGTATTAACTTTCGGTAATATTGAGTGCAGGCATTGCCTGAGTTGTCGCGCTGTTGGCATATGGTTTGCCGAACAGGCGGGCTTCAAATGGAGGGTTTAATGGCCATTCAAGAAGACGTAAAACTTGATACCATCTCGGAATCCGCCAAACTAGCTTCGATAACGAGCGTAGCGGGCGGTGTCGCGCATGAGATCAATAATCTCATGGGAAGCATTGTAGGAAATGCCGGACTTATTCGCCCTGAACTGAAGGGCAAGGAGTCCGCAATCGAAATGTTGGCCTCGATAGAGGATGCCGCTGAGGCGGCGGCGGGCCTCACTCAAAAACTTCTTGCATTCATAAAGGGCGAGGAAGGCCAACTGGTCACAATAAACCTCAATCCGCTGGTGTGTAACGTTTTGATTCGCGAGGAGCAGGAACTGGCTCCCGACGTCAAGATTGTGAGGCACAACGATCCGGATCTGTGGGACGTTGCTGCCGACGACGCACAAATGCGCCAGCTCCTGCTGAATCTGGCAAACAATGCCGTGGAGGCCATTGAGGGAAAAGGCAGGGTGTCTATTACGACGCGCAACCTGGAAGTTGGCGCCCAAGAAGTGCCGCAAGGAATCGAGCTTCCCCCTGGACGTTACGCCTACGTTTCGATAGAAGATACAGGCGCGGGCATGGATGAAGAAACAATGGGGAAAATCTTCGAGCCTGGTTTTTCAACAAAGGGTTCCCGTGCCGGGCAAGGCTTGGTCGTTGCGGACGAAATTGTCAGGCAGCACAAGGGTCACATAGCCGTCAACAGCACACCTGGCCAGGGCTCTGTGTTTCGCATTTATCTTCCCGCTGTAAAATCGGTGAAAAAGCCTGTTGAAACCAGAAAAGAATTGCCCAGGGGCACGGAAACGGTTCTTATCATTGACGACGATTACTCCATAGTTGTGGTCATGAGAAAAATACTCGAGCGCCTTGGCTACACGACCCTGTCGGCATCAAACGGCGAAGAGGCAGTTGAAATTGCCAAGAACCATGACGGCGTTATAAATCTGGCATTGCTGGACATGGTCATGCCCGTTATGGGAGGGCAAGAAGCCTTTCCTCTTTTGCGGAAAATCCGGCCGGAAATGAAGGTAATCATTTGTACGGGGTTCCAAAAAGGTCCCGTGATACAGGCCCAGCTCAAGAATGGCGCCAGCGCATGCCTCGTTAAACCTTTCAAGCCTGAGCTTCTTGCGCAAACTTTGCGTAATGCGCTGGACGGAAAAACAGCGCCGGTCATGTAAAATAGACCCTTACGGCGCTGAAAAGTTTTCCGTGGCCGTCCTAAAGAACGTCAGCAATCGCCTGGCATATCATATCGATGTTGTCTTCCGTAATGCCGGCGACATTAATGCGTCCCGAACCGACGATATAAATCGAGTACTTGTCGCGTAAGACACCAACCTGCTCCTTGGTCAGGCCGGAGAAGGAAAACATTCCAAGCTGCTTGGAAATGAAAGAGAAGTCGCGTTCGACGCCTTTTGCTTTCAGTGTCTCAACGAACAGCTTACGCATGCCGTTGATCCTGTCACGCATCTGCTTGAGTTCCTCTTCCCACAAACTGCGAAGTTCGGGGTCGTTGTATACGGCCGCTACAATTGCGCCGCCGTGACTTGGCGGATTTGAGTAGTTGGTGCGGATGCACTTTTTGACGTGGCTGAAAGCTTTCTTGGCTGCATCCTCAGACGCGCCCACCACGGTAAGTGCGCCGCAGCGTTCTCTGTACAGCCCAAAGTTCTTCGAGTAAGAAGTTGCTATTAAAAGCTCTCTGCCCGGACGGCACAAGGCGAGACATCCCTCCGCATCTTCGCGGATCCCGTTTCCTAAACCTTGATAAGCGAAATCAACCAGTGGCAGCAGATTGCGTTGCTCGAGCACCTCGCCGATCTTCTCCCATTGTTCCAGACTCGGATCCACGCCGCTCGGGTTATGGCAGCAACCATGCAGCAATATTGCGTCGCCTTCGGGAATTGCTTTGAGCGATTCCAGCATGCTGTCGAAGGCAAGACTCTTCGTCTCTGCATGGTAATATTCATATTCTTTAACTTCAAGACCAGCGGCCTTGAATATATTGGGGTGGTTTGCCCACGTTGGTTTGCTTAGCCATATGGCCTTTTCGGGGTACATCCGTTTTATGAAATCAGCACCTACCCGCACAGCTCCCGTACCACCAGGCGTATGTGCCGTCGCGGCGCGTTTGCCGGTGATAACCTCGTGGCCCACTCCGAAAACCATCTCCTGTACGACTGCTTCGAATTCAGCAGAACCGGGAATCGGCAGATAGCTTTTTGTCGATTCCTGCTCCAGCAGTTTTTTCTCGGCACGTTTGACGGACTCGAGAATGGGAGTTTTACCATCAGCGTCCTTGTATACCCCAACTCCGAGGTTGCATTTATTTGGATTCTGGTCCTTCTTAAACGCTTCGGTCAGACCCAGAATTGCATCGGCTGGCGCCATTTCGAGTTGTTCAAACATGGTAGTTACCTTTCACATTTACTGCTTTTGTGTTTGTGGAAAACCGGTTCTTTGTCCCCATTTGTTGTGCAAATCGTTCGGCACATAATACATGATTCTCGAAGGCATGCCAAACTTAAAGGTTATCGATAAATCGGAGTGCGCCGGCCTTTTCCCGGTTCGCGCGAGACGCGCACTTGCTCAAGAACATGGCCTACACGCTTCATTCACGCATATATCATTATCTTGGCTTGGTTTTCTTGCGTTTTTTCTTCCTTCTTTTGTTGGATTTGCTCTTCTTGATCTTGGTAGCAGCCGTTGAAAATGTACATTCTAATTTCACTGGTTCGTTTGCGTTTTGCTGGTGGTTTGCGGCGGGTGGTTGCGGACGTGCGGGAGCCCGTCCCTCCCTTTGGTCTTCGTTGCTTTGCTCGTTGTTTGTTGCGGGTTGTTGTGTTTTTTCCGATTGGGGCCGCAAGAAAAGGGACAGACCCGTCTTCGCTCGCGGACTCGCTTCGCTAGGGTCAGTCCCTTTTTTGCTTAGTTTTTTTGGTTGGACTTTTTCTACGGCCCCGCGGCCCCTTGTCTTTGACTTAGCACTTCCCGTCATCCCGTCACAAGAAACTGCCGTTTCTTTTGGAAGATCTTGAGTTCTTGCTTTGCTTTTGGTGTCCTGGATTGTGAGCTTTGCTAGTTCTCGTGCGCATTTGGTGTGTTCGCTGGATAGGCGTAGGAATGCGCTGAGGCAGGCGCTGACTTTGTTTGAATCCATGGTGTAGTTTTCGAATCGCACCTTGGTGACTTCGACGAGGGTGTACGTGCTGAGTACTGCTGCGGCGCGGCTTGTCATAACGCTTAGCAGGGCGGTTGAGTGTACCATGTGTTCGTAAAGGGGGGAGTGGTCTTGGCCTTGGGGTAATAGGGATCGAGTGAGGTTGTCGTATTCTTCTTGTTCGTATGGGCATGTGGGCCATTTTGTTTTTGGGAATTCGAGTAGTCTTTCGTCGTAGCATGGGCATGTATGGCGTTTTGGGCAGTGGGAACCGCAGATTCTAAGGCTGCGGGAGTATAGTCCGTGTTTAGTTGAGTTTGTGTTGCCTGGTTGCGCGCCGGTATGGGGGCTGCCACCGTGATATTTGCAGCGTCCGCTGGGGTGATCGGACGGCATAGGGCAGGGGGCTACGTCGGGGCCAATTGCCCCGCAGATTCTGTGTCCGAGTTCTGCCTCGGCCATCTCGACCTGTTGAATCCATTCGGTGGGCCAGGCAGGTGCGCATGGTGTGCCTAGTTTTGTTTTGATGTTTTCGTTCATTTTTACATGTCCTCCTACCCTTTAGGTGCGCTTGTTCCGCCCTAATCCGGGTAAAGGTAGGCAAGGCAGGGTTTTACGGGATTAAAAGTGGGCGTTCACTGAACCACGGAGGTCACGGAGACACGGAGAAGATGAGTTTGGGAAATAAGGGGTGTTTTGTTGACAGGGTTTGTTTTGGTTTTTTGGGGTGTTTGGTAAAGCGAGTGGTGTTTGGTTTACAGAATATGCGGGAATATATTAAATCTGTGTGTAATTGATTGACAATAACAAGGAATTCGTATAATGGAGTTTGAGGGATGGGGATTGAGCGGAAAGGGTAAATGCTAAAATTGTCGAGAAGATGTGGACAGTATGGACGATATGGACGATATGGACTGGCGCTGAGGGAGTGGACGGAGTGACACGGACTTGCACGGACATTCAGGGACAGGCACGGGCGTGGGAGGCAAAGGAAGAGAAGAGTTTATTACCATGAAGGACTTGAAGAGCGAGAAGAAGAATTCTAACCACGGAGTAGGAGGAGACACGGAGAAGATTCATTCACCACGGATCTCACTGATCTCCGGTCTCCTGACGGAGCCCCTGGAAGTTGTAAGAGCAACTTCTGCTTCGCCCGGTCTCCATGCGGTAAAGGGGCGCAGAAGGAAGAAAGGGTGGATGCACGATAATTTAGTAAGGCGTCCCCGGAATTATCCCCGGAATTACTGAATTACTAAAGGGTAAGGGCAGTAGATTGCTTCGTCGTTCGTAAATATTCGTTTAACCCGTGGCGGTATTGGACAAGGGCCGCAAGAAAAGGGACAGACACGTCTTCGCTCGCGGACTCGCTTGCTTGCTGGTCTCCTTCGGAGCCCTGGTCCCTTTTTTGCTTAGTTCTCTGTGTTCTCACACGGGTTTATCGAATATTTACCGTCGTTCCTCCTCGCAATGACGGGTGGGGGGGAGGAGCGCAGAGCGCGGCGGAGCTTCGTCTCTGTCAAAATAAAAAGTGGTTTTTTGAAAAGTATGCTTGAGCCGGATGAGCCCAGAAAGTTTGACTTTTTGGCGGGAACACTTATGGCACGACGATTTTTCTTGTTAGCTTTTTTGTGTTGCCCGCCCTGTCGGTTACGGTGAACTCTATCTCGTGGGGGCCGGCCGGGAGGTCTTGGTCGCGTGCCCATTCGAGGCGTTTGCGTTCGGGGTCGTATTCCATTAGGAGCCATTTTCCGTCGCAGGTTGCGTTGGCTTTGATTACGCCGCTGCCTCTGTCGTCCACGGTTGCCGATATTGTGGGTCGTTTTGTTGTGCTTTTTCGGCCCTGGGTGGGAAGAACCCCTTCGATGGTGGGAACTACCTTGTCTTGCATGACTTTGAATACGCCTAGTTGCCTCGTTTTTACTACTAGTGTATCGTCTATTCGCTTGGAGCTTTGGTGGGACCATCTTCTCGACGTGGCGCGATAAACTCCTATTTTTTCGGTTTTCTTTGCCTCGTCGGGAATCGGGAAGAATAGCTCGATTTCGTCGTCTATGGGGGTTTCGCGGGGCCAGATTTCATAGCCGGCGCCAAATGACTTGCCAATTTCCTTTGGTAAATCGGAACTGGGCGCAAGCGCGCAAATGAACATTGCGTCGTATGGAGATGCGGTTTGTACTTGCAACTGGACTTGTCCCAAGTCGACTTTCCTTGCCGAATCGCCCCTATGGAAAACGGCCAATTCGCGGACAAAGTCGGGAAGGCGATCATGTTTCACGCGTACGGTGACTTGGCGCGCCAACGTCGAACAAGCATATGCCGCACGAAATGTTGTGGGATTCACCGCAAAGAAGTCCGCTGTATCTTGGGCGGGGTCCCCTTCGATCACGAGCAGTGGCGGCACGTTTTCCGGCTCGGCGAACGAAGCGGTAATCACGAGCATATGTCCCAAGGCCTGAATGTCGACGCGGGGTTCGGAAGGCGCCTTTGTTTTGGATTTCGTTTTGATGGGGGCCTTTGCCAGGGGTATCGAAAGTTTTGCAACGTTGCCCATGAAGTCTTCCGCTTCAATCTGTATCTGCTGGTACTTGGCGGGCTCGAACCAGCCTTCGGTTTTTGCGAAGGAAAACCCGAGAGTTGTGTTTGCCGGCCATAGCCATTGAAGAAGAAAGCGTCCCTCATCGAGGAAGAACGGATGATAGGCCACCACTCCATCGTTCAGGTTGTCGTAAGATAGACAGTCGCTGCGTACCACAAACAGCTCATTATCGTCCGCAACCGTGCGTAATGACCATACTCCAAGCTTGCTGGTGCCGCCGTTGGCCAGGTCCACAACTTCCGTCGCAAAGCCGATTTTTCCCGTGGCGGATATGGGGTCGCAAACATAGAGGTCTTTCTCGTCCTTTTTTACATCCAAGACAACAGGCAGGACATCGCCGTTCACTCTCGAGTCCGGGGTGCCGGGCATAACTAAGATCTGCCGAAAGACGGGGGCCGTGGCGTCGGGCCAGGTAATCCCGAGCAACTGTGGGTTTATTGGCCGTTGGACGGTGTCACGAATTTCGTAATGCAGATGCGGCGCGCCAATGCCCGTCTGGCCGCTTCTGGCTATAACTTGGCCACGAGCTATGGGAAATTGTGTAGGCTTGAGGTAAAGGTCAACGGTGTAACTTTTTTGGGCATGCTGATGCTCCCGCACATATTTTCGCAAAGGCTCAGAAAACTCACTCAGATGGGCGTATATGACGGTGTTGCCGTCGTCCAATTGGACATATGCCGCCTTGCCGTATCCCCAGGGCGAACATCTCAAACGGCTGATGTGCCCATTGTCGGCGGCATGAACAGGCCTGCCGACCCCGCTCGTGCGCAGATCTATCCCTGCGTGAAAACGGCCTGGACGATACTCGCCAAAGCTTGATGTTAGGGCCTTGGGAAGATCAAGGGGCCAATGGTACGTTGTTTGAGCTCCGGCGCCAATGGAAAGCAACGCCGCCAGGGCTATTAGACGGATGCCTCTACTCAATTGCTTCTCGCATAATCGGGTGCGTTGCGTTCCAATTCAAGATAAATGCTTACGTTTGCGTCGTTATCAAGTTTCTCAGCGCAGAATTTCCCTAGGACCTTTGCTTCACGCTCAGCAAGCAAAAGGGCGCGTATTCGGCCTTTTTCAGTGTCGAAATCGCGGTTTTCTCCAGGGAGTTTCTCGACAAGCTTGATTATGTGGAAACCCAAATCGCTTTCAATAACATCGCTTATTTCGTCCTGGGACAATTTATATGCGGATTCAACAAGAAATGGCGGCAGACTCAATACTGAGACAATACCCATATCGCCGCCGCTCTGAGCGTCCGGTGCATCGGAAACGCCTTTTGCCACGCCCTCGAAAGTTTCTCCCGCCATGACGCGCTTAAGAACGTTCTCCGCCCTGGTTTTGGCTTCCCGGCGGGCACGTGCCTGCGCTGCGTCACTGCCTTTTGGCTTTTTCACAAAAATGTGCCTGAGATGGAATCGATCCGGCAAGGCAATCGCGTCCTTGTTCTTGTCAAAGAACTCCTTAACCTCCTCGTCCGTCACTGAAACCCCCATTTCCTTAGCGACAAGCCCGCTGGTTTTGTCCACAAGCAACAGTCTCTCAATTCTGGACAAGACTTCCTTCTTAGTTGCGCCTAATCGGGACAGAATCTCGGTTTCTGTTTCGGGTTGGTCCTGCTTGCCCGTCATTCTGGCCATCAGTAGTTTTTTGTTATTTTCCCAGGCATCCTCGACCTCAGACTCAGACACCTTTATTCCACGCCTTTTCGCTTCTTGATACATGATTTCAGTATCCATGAGTACCCTCAAGCACCTTATGCCGAGTGAAATGCGAACGTCGTCCGGAGCGCTTTGGCCATTGTTGCGCTGTTGCACCATCTCGATTTCACGTTGGTAAATGTCCGTGAAGTCTTTGGCCGCAATATACGTAGTATTGACCTTTGCTACCGGTCCGTCAGGAACCGAACGCATGACTACGTCCAGTTTCTCCAGATCAGGGGCCTGCCCAAAGGCAGAAAACGAAGTCAAAACAGAAAGCGCAATCAACGCGCATAACAAACTAATCACTCTCATTCAATCTCTCCCTGATCCTCTTCAGCTTCCTCAACAGGCCCATCTTCTGGGACCTCGGCGAATTCTTCCTCTTCAGTTTCGAGAGACTCACCCTCGATTGCGTCCTCGTCTTCTTCGTCAAGCTCCTGCTCCTCGCTGTACTCGGGCAACTCTAAGCGCGCGGTCCGGCGCACAAGCAGAATCAAGAGAAACGTTACCACCCAACTCACGGTGAAAGTCATCGCTACGCGGACGGCAAGAACAAGCAAATCTACTTCACGAAGGAAACCCACGGCCATAACGAGCGTGGAAATGATGCTCGCCACGAGCACACTAAGCTTGTCCTCGTCCACAATCGCTACAGGATCGTCTTTATCTTTATTGATAATTTTTCCCACGGCTGAATGCTATCACAGCCGGTACATGAGTTTGAAGCACAAATTGCGGATTTGGGAGCGGAGTTGACATTTCGGCGATGTTTTGTTCAAATCTTACACTGGCATCGGTAGCATGTCCGGGGCAGGAGATGATGTTTTTTGGTTCATCCGCGATAAGCGTACTTTTGAGTCTTGAGGTTAAACTGTGGGTGCAAAAGAAGAAAGAATTTTTGACAGGATGACAGGATGATAAGATTTGAGTTTTTTGTGCAAGGATATGTTGCTGAAGTAGTATAACTTTTGCTTTGATGCTTTATTAATGGAGTTGTAATTTGCCGGGCCTGCAACAGCGCAGGGCGAATAGTTGTTTTTCGTATCAATGAGCTTGTGGGTATGGACATATGGCGATGTCCCAGGAAATGTGCTTGCGATTTTTCTATTCGTTAATGTACTGATCGAAAAAGCTTAATTTGCGCATCGCGGGAATTGTCTGTTTGTTTTATGTCAATGAGATTGGATTTACAGGATTAGGAGCTGATTAACAGGATGATTGAGTTCATGCTAATGGCTACAGGTTGTGTTCTGGTGTCTAAAGATTATTTTGAAAAGTACGCTTTTCTCGGATGAGCCTGTTTTTTCGTTGCGGTTTGGCTGTGGTGATTTTGAGGGGGAATATCGAATGAGCAGTAGAGTCTTAGGAGTGGTGGCTGTTTTGTGTTTGACGGGCGGGATGAGCCTGTGCGCTTCGGCGGAACTGGATCTCTACCGGGAGATCCGCGTGGAGCAGGACATTGGGTATCTGGGGCCGGATCGGGAGGAGAAGGCCGATCTCTACGCTCCCGTGCCTAAGCACCCCTACGAACGCTTCCCTGGCGTCGTGATTATTCACGGAGGCGGCTGGGTGGGGGGAGACAAGGGACGCGACCGCGAGATCAACATCGGAACGAATCTGGCCAAGGCGGGCTACGTTTGCCTCAGCATCAACTACCAACTTGGGGACGGTGCCTGGCCTGGCAATCTCCACGATTGCAAGAAGGCGGTCCAATATCTGCGGCAGCAGGCGGATGCGCTTCAAGTTGACGCGGGTTTTATCGGCGCAATCGGCGGGTCAGCAGGCGGGCATCTCGCTTCAATGCTCGGCGTGACGGGTCCTGATGCGGGGCTTGAACCCGAAGGGCCGCTATCCGGTTTTTCGAGCCGGGTACAGGCGGTCGTCGATATGTACGGCGTTGCCAACATCGGCGCGCGCAGGGAAATGGACGATCTGGGTAACCCAACCGGTCCGGCCAAGGGGGGTAACGCCGCGAAGGTTATTGGGGAGGATCCTCAGCTATGGGACTTTGCGTCACCGGTGCATCACCTGGGCAAGGACGATCCGCCTTTCCTGGTTCTGCACGGCACGGCTGACACGACGGTCGACCGGGACCAGTCCATTGAGTTCGCGGCTAAACTCAAAGCGGCGGGCGTGCCCTGCGAGTTGCGCCTCATCGAGGGTATTGGCCATACCTTTGATTTGCAGTCCTGGAGGAAGAAACCGCTGCCTGATGATTTGCGTCCTGTGGTGATAGGCTTTTTCGACCGGCATTTGAAGCACAGTGCATCCGTCGTGCCGTTATGGCCTGAAGGCGTGCCGGGCGGCGAGGGGGCTCCGGACAATGAGACGTGGGTGAACCGAAGCAAGATCAACCTGAATCGCAACGTTAAGAACGTGCATGTACCGGCGATGACGGTTTATTTGCCGCAGGAAGAGACGGCCACCGGTGCAGCCGTGGTCATTTGTCCCGGAGGCGGATACGGCGGTCTGGCCATCGATAAAGAAGGCCATGATATCGCGCGCTGGTTGAACGGCTTCGGCGTGGCGGGTTTCGTGTTGAAGTACCGGCTACCGCGTCCCGAAGGTATAGTTTATGGACACACCGGGCCGTTATCGGATGCTCAGCGGGCGATCCGGATTGTGCGCAGCCGCGCCGAGGAATGGAACGTGGATCCGGGTCGCGTGGGCATCATGGGCTTTTCCGCCGGAGGGCACTTGGCCTCGACCGCGGGCACGCATTTCGATCCGGGTATAGCGGATAGCGCGGACTCGTTGCGCGGCATCACTTGCCGGCCGGATTTCCAGATTCTGATCTATCCGGTGATCTCGATGAACCCAAAGCGATACCACAGCGGTTCAAGCAGGAACTTGATTGGCGAGAACCCTTCCGAGGAGCTTGTCCGCCTGTTCTCGAACGAGTTGCAGGTGGCTGAGGACACGCCGCCGGCGTTTCTTATAACAACGGGGGACGATCGCGTTAAGGCGGAAAACAGCATCCACCATTACCTGGCCCTGCACGAAGCGGGTGTGCCTGCGGAGATGCACGTTTACCCAACCGGTGGACACGGGTATGGATTATTGGATATCGAGGATCGGGTCTCGACGTGGCCTGAGCGTTGCCGCGATTGGATGGCGGACCTTGGCGCGCTGGAGCGGCCGTGACCCACGCCCAACTCTTCTTTAGGGACTTAAGACACGCCCTAAATCGGAATTTAGAGCGTGCCACATTGCGGAATTGGGGCGTGCTGCGTTACGGTTCTGCCGCGCTAAGTCCTTGGAATCAGGACTGTACCGTGGCGCTCAGAAAACAATGCTCAGAAAGGACTTGATTTTCTCGGGAATACGATGTAAAGTGGGACACAGAGCGTAGGTGGCTTTTGGATGGGCAAGCGTGAAACACCAACTTATGGGATATGTTATGCCCTTTGTTCGAGTGA
>SDBV01000656.1_pt1 | contig 50123 bp, 37 predicted proteins | sample 2277081 | NCBI WGS metagenome assembly SDBV01 (sample SAMN10402039, study PRJNA504765) | marine sediment metagenome | isolation source: marine sediment core GS10_PC15, 223 cmbsf | place: Arctic Ocean: Southern Knipovich Ridge | collected 2010
GTTATGCTAGACCGACTGATTCTGTCCACCCTAAAATAGTGCGAAGATTAATTTTTCATCCTCTAGATAGAAATCTTATTATCAGTGGGTTATAGGATAGTTATTTTCTTAAGGAATCGCTGCCATGGGAAGGCTTTCGCTTTGAAGATTTGATATTCCCTCTTTTTATGTTCATCTCAGGAGTTGCGATTCCATTCGCATTGACCAGCAGATTGGAAAAAGGAACCGCAAAATCGATATTAGTTAAGAAAATATTCAAAAGGATGGTGCTCTTGATACTGTTCGGGTTCATATATAATGGTGTATTGAGAGATGGCTTTGCTGAAATGCGTGCTGCCAGTGTGTTGGCGCAAATTGGTATCGCTTACTTTTTTGCCTCACTTATCGTTATCTACAACACTACATTAAAAGCCAGGATAATTTGGCTGGTAGGAATCCTTTCAGGTATTGCCATTATCCAATTTTTGATTCCTGTGCCGGGATTTGGTGCGGGGGTCTTTACTCCCGAAGGAAGTGTGAACGCTTGGATAGATCAACATTTTCTTCCCGGCAGGCTGATTTACGGCACCTACGATCCGGAGGGGGTTTTGTGCATCATCTCGGCAATTTCAGTTACCCTCATGGGATCGTTTGCCGGACATATACTCCGGGATAAACAAGGGACAGCGAATAAGAAAACCAAAATATTGTTGATGGCAGGGGCGGCACTTGTTACCATAGCGCTTTTACTATCACCTGTTTATCCGATCATAAAAAATATATGGACAGTTCCATTCAACCTGCTTACTTCCGGGATCAGCTTTCTTATGCTGGCTGCATTTTATTATATCATTGATGTAAAAGGATGGAGAAAATGGACTTTATTTTTTAGAGTAATCGGATTGAATTCCATCACGATTTACGTCGGAGGCAGAATTATTGATTTTTGGCATGCCTCTGAGTTTTTGTTGGGGTGGCTCGGAACGCCATTGGGTGATTTCGGTCAGGTAGTCATTATTTTAGGAGTAATCGCAATTGAGTGGTGGTTCCTGCATTATTTATATAAAAATAAAATATTCCTGAGAGTTTAGTTTGTTGTAAAAAGTAGCAGTGGCAGGAGGCAGTAAAAGTAGCAGTAACAGGAAAGTTGTTAAATATGAGATTAGAATTAAGAAAAATATGAGCTTATGAGCAAAGAGAATTTGAAAAGTTTGAGATGTTGGAAGTTGCTTTTAGTTTTTGTGCTAATGTGTTTGCCAATCAATTTGGTTTTGGCTGTGGATTGGCCAACTTATCAGGGAGATAACCAGCGAAGTGGTATTATAAATGATAATTTAGGCGCATCACTCCATCTGAATTGGACGTATAAAGCTGCTACTGAGCCGAAACCTGCTTGGGCAGAACCTGCAAAAACGGACTATTGGCACCGCGAGGCCAACCTGAAGCCACGGGTTGTATTCGATAAAGCCTATCATGTGATCAGTGTAGGCGACAGGGTTTATTTTGGCTCTTCGGCGGAAGATAAAATATATTGTCTCAATGCAAATACTGGGGTTGAGATCTGGTCTTACTTTACAGGAGGACCGGTTCGCTTGGCGCCCACCTATTCCGATGGATTGCTTTACACCGGATCGGATGATGGTGTTATGTATTGTTTGAATGCCGCGAATGGTGAATTGGTTTGGAAAATAAATACCGCTGAAGGTGAGCGGTTTATCCCCGGTAATGAGCGGGTGAGCTCGATTTCCCCGATTCGAACAGGAGTGCTTGTAGATGACGGAATTGCCTATTTCTGTTCCGGGATGTTCCCTAACGAGGGCGTAGAATTATACGCAGTAAATGCTGCTGATGGAAACGTGATCTGGAAAAAGGAGGGCATTGTGATATCTCCGCAAGGCTACATGCTTGCCTCAAAAAAGAATCTTTACATTCCTACAGGTAGAACTACCCCGACCATATTCTCCCGTGAAGACGGCAAATACCTTGGTGGGTTTGACGGCAACGGAGGGACCTATGCACTATTGGTAAATGATGAATTGATTTTTGGTGGTGGAGATGAAGGAACCTTGAACCTTAATCTTCCGAATCGTGAAGAAGATGATCAGATTGCTTCTTTCCTGGGTTTGCAAATTATTGTTAGAGGAGACATTTCTTACCTCCGGTCCGATACGGAACTGTCGGCCATTAGCCGTGGAAAATATATTGAAGGTTACAAAGATTGGGCTGATGTTGAGGAGAAGAAAAGTGATTTGTCAGATGATCTATGGGATTTGCGAGAGAAACGCAAATTGGCTTCGCAAGATGAAATCAAAAAAATTGATAGTAAGATTCTGAAATTGATTGTGAAAATTAGTCAGTTTGATGAGAAGAGGGATAAAATAGAAGCAGGCGGATTGATCTGGAAAGAAAAGATCGACGAGTCATATTCGATGATTCTTGCAGGAAACTCTATTGTGGTGGGAAGCGAAGAGAAAGTGGAACTATTTGATTCAAATTCCGGTAAAAAACTTTGGTCTATGAAAGTAGACGGGACCGTATATAGTCTTGCTGTTTCTGACGGAAATTTGCTGGTCAGCACCGACCAGGGGAACATTTATAGCTTTTCAGCCAAAAGGAAAACCAGCCCTCAAATATATGCGCCAAAGATTGTACAAAATCCATATAAGAATGTAGCAAATCGTCAGTTGTATGCTGATGCCGTTCAGGATATTTTGAGCAAAGGAATTGATAAAGGGTACTGCCTGGTGGTGGGAAGTGAAACAGGATATCTGGCGTATGAGCTTGCGACAAAAACAAATCTCAAAATTATCGGTATTGAGGATGATCCGGCCAAGGTTGAGGAATCCAGAAGACTACTCAATAAAGCGGGGATCTATGGAGATAAGGTCAGCATCATCCAGGGTTCTCTGAGTGAGTTGCCTTTTAGCAAATATTTTGCAGACTTAATTGTTTCGGATAAAATGTTGCTTTCAGGAAAGTTGTCAACCTCAGCAGATGAAATCTACCGGGTACTAAAACCCTATGGTGGCGTCGCATTTTTAGGAGGCAATAAAAGAAAAGGAAAGCTAATCACTAAATGGATTGATGGCGCTAAGCTTAAAGAATGGAAATTCGAGCAAAGTCGTTGGGCAGTGGCAAGTCGAGGAGAAATAGAAGGCGCCGGTGAATGGACACATCTTTATGCCGATCCCAGCAATACCTCCTGCAGCAATGATCCAGTGCAGGGACCGTTACAAATTCAGTGGTTTGGTCGGCCTGGCCCCCGGGAAATCATCAATCGCCATAGCCGCCCCATGTCAACACTCTTCAAGAATGGAAGGCTATTCGTTCCAGGAGATAATAGGATAATATGTGTGGACGCCTATAATGGCACACCTTTGTGGAAAAAATATACGCCTGATTCCAGGATTCTTGGCGCCTTAAAAGATTGCGGTACCATGGCGGTTACTGATGATCATATTTATGTGGCAGCAGGGCAGACTGCACTTGGGTTAAAAGTTGAAAATGGGGAACAGAATATTGTACTCGAAGCGCCTCAGCTTGTTCAGGGGCAAAATAGTAAATGGGGATACTTGTCTATCGTGGATGATCAGATATTCGGTTCTGGAAAAAAGCAATTTGCTTCATTTACAGTCCTTGGCCGATTCAATTGCGATCAGTTCGAGGAGGATTTCCGTGAAATGGTGATGAGCGATTATCTATTTTCGCTGAACCGGTTTAATGGCAAAAAACATTGGACCTACAAGGGCGTGGTGTTTAACAATACCATTACAATTGGTGGTGATTATATTTATTTTATAGAAAGTAGAAATGATAAAGCTGTTAACGATCTGGACGGAAGGTTGCGCGTTGATTATTTCTGTGAAGGATCAAGTTTTATTGTGAAATTGGATAAACGAACTGGGGAGAAAGTATGGGAAAAAGCATTTCATTTCCCATACGAACAAATTATGTATCTCGCATACTCGAAAGATGTGTTGTTGGTGACCGGTTCTTATAATAAGGGAAGTTTCGCCAATTATGCTTTGTTTGCATTTGATGGTAGCACTGGAGAGAAGCTCTGGAGCGATAGCTACCAGGCGGGAAAAAGCAACTGGGATAATCGTACGGATAAATCAACCATCAATGGCTCTCATGGTGAGCAGTGGCAACATCCTGTCATTATTGATAATACGGTGATCTTACCACCTTATAATTTCGATTTAACTACCGGGAAAAGAGGGGATCTTTACCTTACCCGTGGTGGTGGTGGATGTGGGGGTATTTCTGCATCAGCAACAAATGTTTTTGCACGTGGTTCCAATCCAAAAATTTATGATATAAGCGGAGAACAGAGCGGTGACCCGATCACCCGTGTTAGCCGTCCCGGATGTTGGATAAATATTATTCCTGCCGGAAACATCGTATCGATTCCTGAGGCAAGTTCCGGATGTACTTGTGATTATCCGATACAAACTTCCTTTGTATTTGTATCAAAATAATTGTGTGCAACGCTAATGTGTAAACATTCATAAAGTGAGAAAAGAAGTAACCTTTGTATTATTCCTTTTACTGTTAAGCGATATGGGTATGGCCTGCCGTTTTACAGTGCGGGAAATCGGATTTGCAGATTTCGGCAAGGATTCATACCAATTTGTGCTTTTTAAAGACAACAGGATTTCAGAAGCAGATGCAAAACTATTTCAAACGATATCATATGCTGCGCTGCTCGATGCGAATATTACCGTAGAAGTGATTGATGTGCAGCAAGATAAAACCTCCTCATTGCTAGAGTATTATATAAAGTCGAGTGATGGCAAATTGCCTAATGCCATACTCGTTTCTCCGGAAGGAAGAGCAAAGTCATTTACGCTTGATGAGGATGAGGATTTCACGCAAGCAATATGGAGCGCCTTAGAAAAGATTGTAATTTCATCAGCCAGGGATGAGTTGAAGGAGAGCATTATAAAGTCGTTTGGGGTAATTTATTTTATTGAAGGGAGCAATACAGCGGAAAATAATCGTATGCGCCATATCGTTGAGGAAGCTGTCGAAGAAATTAAATTGGTTATGATGAGTCTTCCCAAGCCGGTAAAAACGCCACCAATCATCCTGACCATAAAGGAAGATGAAAAAGCAAATGAAGATGTACTGTTATGGAGCCTTGGCTTTGAAGAGGCCGATAATGCATCGCCTGCCGTTGCTTTGATCTATGGACGGGGCAGAAGAATGGGGCCAATGCTGAAAGGGGCTAACATCAAAAAAGATGTGATCAGAAACATGCTGCGATTTATTGGCGAGGATTGCGAGTGTGGATTGGATCGAAGTTGGATGCTGGGAACGATGATTCCAATGCGTTGGGATTCCAAGCTTCAAGCCGCTGTGTTTGAGCAATATGGGTTTGACGCTGACAATCCAATGATCATTTCAGAAATGAGCCAGATTTTATCCGTTGCCCCACAACGTGTAAATAATTCCATCGATACAGATTTACTTTACGGATATTCGGAAAGTTTACTGATTATTTCAGATATAGCACCCCAAAAAATTGAAGAACCACTTTTGAATGATGTCGATGACTCATCTCAGGGAATTCAAAAAACACTGGGTTTCGTGCTACTTGGTTTTCTATTTATCATCATTATTGGTGTAATACTTTTTATAAGAGCAACAAGGAGAAACGCATAATCCTGATTGTGTTTTCAACAAAAGCCATTGTTGGTAGCAATATGATTTTTATTTTTTGATTTTAATACTAACTTGTCGCAGATATAAGAGCGGGGTATTATAGTATAAATTATTAAGAAATGAAGATTTTAGTTTGCATTACACACGTGCCGGACACCACAGCAAAAATTGCATTTACTGATAATAACACAAAATTTGATGAATCAGGCCTGCAATTTATAATCGGCCCATACGATGATTATGCTTTGGCAAAAGCGGTTGAGCTGAAGGAAGCGACAGGTGGGACTATTACTGTCTTAAACGTTGGTGAAATAAATACGGAAACTACGATCAGAAAAGCGCTGGCAATTGGTGCTGACGATGCCATTCGGGTAAATGCAATTCCGACTGATTCGCTGTTTGTGGCACAGCAAATCGCAGAAATAGCCAGGCAGGAGCAATACGATCTCATTTTAATGGGACGGGAATCCATCGATTATAATAATGGTGTAGTACATGGGATTGTTGGCGCTTTGCTTAATATCCCATCTATTTCTCCGGTTATGGCTATGGATATAGAAGGAAGTGTCGCCAAACTTAGTCGGGAGATTGAAGGCGGGAAAGAATTTTTGGAGCTTGAGTTGCCTATAGTAGCCGGATGCCAGGAGCCGATTGCGGAATGGAAAATCCCTAATATGCGCGGGATTATGACCGCAAGATCAAAACCATTGAAGGTGGTGGAGCCCACAAATGTAACTCCTGCTACAGAGACCAAAGGGTATGAAAACCTCCCTGAGAAAGGGGCGGTCAAACTTGTAGACCCGGAAAATGCGGAAGAATTGATAGATCTTCTGAGAAATGAAGCAAAAGTTTTATAGCTGTTCACGAAGATTAAAATAGATTGATATGTCAATAGTAGTATTTGTAGAAGGAGCGGAAAGCGAATTGAAGAAATCTTCCAAAGAAGCCTTAAGCTATGCAGCAGAGGCTGGAAAAATAATTGGTGACGCTTCAATCGTTGCTGTTGTGTTGGGAAGTTATGACGGTACAGACCTGGAAAATTTAGGCAACAATGGGGCAACCAAAGTGATTCATGTGCCCGACGAAAAGCTAAATGAAAATCAGGCCGGTGTTTACGCTGAGGTTCTGACAGAAATAATGCAGTCGGAAGCAGCAAATCTCGTTGTGATGACAAAATCATCTTTCAGCGACAATGTAGGCGCCCGGATTGCAGGTAAAACAGGAGCATCAATTGTTTCAAATGTAGATTCGTTGCCGGATGTATCAGCCGGTTTTTCACTAGGGAAAAGTATATTTACAGGAAAAGCAAAAGCAACTGTTGAGCTTTTTGCGGAAAAGAAGGTATTGATCATAAAGAAAAATGTAGTAAAACTCCATGAAGGTGATGCTAAAGCCACGGTTGAACAGCGCGTAGCTCCGGATAACCTGAACTTTAATGAAAAAGTAACCGGTCGGCAAAAAGCTGAAGGAGATGTATTGTTGGACGATGCTGATATTATAGTTTCCGGAGGACGAGGCCTTAAGGGGCCAGAGAATTGGGGGATGATTGAGGAATTAGCCAGAGCTTTGGGTGCTGCAACAGGATGTTCCAAGCCTGTTTCAGATATTGGTTGGCGCCCACATCATGAACATGTCGGACAAACAGGTGTAAAAGTAAGTCCAAACCTTTATATTGCCATCGGAATTTCCGGCGCTATTCAGCATCTGGCAGGTGTAAATTCATCAAAAGTGTTGGTGGCAATAAATAACGATCCGGATGCGCCATTTTTTAAGGCTGCTGATTATGGAATCATAGGAGATGCTTTTGAAGTTGTACCGAAATTAATTGAAAAGGTAAAATCGTTATAAACAAAAATTTTAAGTGGATAAATTAAGGTTGGAAATATTAGGACTTTCATCAAGTCAATCACAAAGTGGATCATTTGCTTTGGTGCTGGGAGAGAAAGCCGGAAAAAGAAGGCTTCCAATTATTATTGGAATGTTTGAAGCTCAGGCCATAGCGATTGAAATTGAGAAAATTATCCCAAACAGACCAATGACGCACGATTTGTTCAAATCTTTCGCGGGGAGTTTTAATTATTCAATCAAAGAAATAGTTATTTCTGATCTGAAAGAAGGAGTCTTCTTTGCCAAAATTGTTTGTGAGAATGATAATGAATTTATAGAAATCGACTCCAGACCTTCCGATGCGATTGCAATTGGTTTGAGATTTAATGCGCCAATTTATACTTATGAAACCATTCTGGCAGAAGCAGGTATTGAATTGTCAGAAGAAGAGGAGGGAGGCCCTGAAGGAGAGGAGGTCGATAAAGAATTGGAAAAAATAAAGCCTAAAAAGGAAAAACACCTTCCAATCCCACCCCAAAGTTCAGAGAAACTCAAGGATAACACGATGAGTAAGTTGAAAGAAATGCTTGAAAAAGCCATTGAGCAAGAGGATTATGAGAAAGCCGCCAAAATCAGGGATGAAATTAATAAGCGAAATTAGCTTTCCTATACATGGGTATTTTTAGGGCAACTATTGGGCTGCTATTTATTGTTGGTGTCGCCTGGATATTTTCAAGCGAAAAAAAATCAATTAACTGGAGACTGGTCGTTGGAGGGCTTATCTTACAAATTACCTTGGGATTTTTAATCACCCAGGTTGAATTCATAAACGTGGGATTCAGTTTTGCCAGTATGTTTTTTGTTAAAGTAATTGATTTCACCAATGAAGGGACCTCTTTTTTATTCGGTGATATGCTGGATAAAAAAAAATATGGTTTCATTTTCGCTTTACATGTATTGCCCACGATCATCTTTTTCTCTACTCTTTCAGCTGGATTGTACTACCTGGGAGTCCTTCAAAAAATAGTTTACGGATTTGCATGGATCATGTCAAAAACCATGAGATTATCAGGCGCGGAAAGTTTATCGGCTGCCGGAAATATATTTCTTGGCCAAACAGAAGCGCCTCTTTTGGTGAGGCCATTTATTACGGATATGACAAAATCGGAGCTCATGTGCCTGATGACTGGGGGGATGGCAACAATAGCAGGAGGCGTTTTGGCAGGATACGTTGCTTTTTTAGGGGATGGCGACCCTGTGGAACAAGCTAAATATGCAACTTTTTTATTGAGCGCCTCTGTAATGAATGCTCCTGCAGCAATAGTAATGGCCAAATTACTGATTCCTGAAAAAGAGTATGATAAGTTAAACTCTGATTTAAAAATTAGTTCAGAGAAAACCGGGGTTAATTTGATTGACGCCCTGGCAAGAGGAGCTGCTGATGGATTGAAACTGGCCTTAAATGTAGGGGCCATGCTCCTGGCTTTTATCGCCGTTATTGCTGCTTTCAATTTTGTATTGAAGGATGTCGTGGGAGAGTTGACAGGATTGAATCAATTCGTTGTAGAATCTACCAATGGAATCTTTAATGGTTTTTCTTTTCAATATTTGTTGGGGAATATATTCAGGGTATTTGCTTATATGATGGGTGTAGATTGGAATGAAGCCTTGCAAGTTGGAAGTTTGTTGGGGCAAAAAACGGTGATTAATGAATTTGTCGCTTACCTGGATCTGGCCAATATGAAATCTATGGGAGTATTGAATGATAAGTCCTTAATTATCGCCACTTTCTCATTATGCGGGTTTTCAAACTTCAGTTCCATTGCTATACAAATCGGTGGAATAGGAGGGATGGCGCCAAATCGCCAGGGAGACATTTCTAAATTAGGACTCCGTGCACTGCTTGCCGCATCATTGGCAACAATGCTGACAGGCACACTCGCTGGGGTATTGTTGGGATGATTCATACGATTAAATTTCGGCGTTTTTCATTTCTTGGTTTACACTTTGCGTACCTCTGCAGATACTTTGCACACCTTTGCGTGATAACCCTTTATAGCTTAGGCAAGAATTACGCTGAGTTTCGCAATGAAAACGCAAAGTTTCGCAAAGAAATTATTCGAAAAAGTGTTAACTACTTTTTACCTTTTATGAAAAATGCCTATTTTTTTTCTTTTAATGATATTTTGCAAACCGCAAATAATTCACAACACAAATCAATAGAATAAAATCCTCTAATACTTTCTCAATTAAACAATTACAGGTAATTTTGCATTCTATTTATTGTCAGCGCTATTGTTGAATGTATATTGTCTTAAAAGTCAGGCTTTTAACCTGATGAAAAAAGAATCGAATGAGCAAAAAAGGAAGAGTATTAATGGCCATGAGCGGAGGCATAGATAGTTCGCTCGCTGCAGTATTGCTTCATGAACAAGGTTATGAGGTGATTGGTATGACAATGAAAACATGGGATTATGCTTCTTCGGGCGCCTCAAAAAAAGAGACAGGATGTTGCAGCCTCGATTCCATCAATGACGCAAGAAACATTTCCGTAAGCCTGGGTTTCCCACACTATATTCTTGATATCAGAAATGAGTTTGGCGATTATGTCATTGATTATTTCACTGAAGAATACATCGCCGGACGAACGCCCAATCCATGTGTTCTATGTAACACGCATATCAAATGGGATGCACTGTTACGGCGCGCCGATAAACTTGCTTGTGATTATATTGCAACCGGTCACTATGCGAGGTTACGATTTGAGCATGAGAGGTATATTATATCTAAGGGTATAGATCCGCTAAAAGATCAGTCATATGCCTTGTGGGGAGTTTCTCAGCAGAGTCTGAGCAGAACGATTTTCCCTCTTGGAAACTTAACAAAGAAGGAAATCTATGATATGGCTACAGAACGAGGATTTACGGAGTTGGTGACAAAATCAGAATCCTATGAAATTTGTTTTGTCCCGGACAATGATTACAGAGGATTTCTGAAGCGAAGAGTAGAAGGGCTGGAAGCGAAGGTAAAAGGAGGGGAATTTGTGCTCGAAGACGGTACGGTTGTGGGTAAACATGAAGGATATCCTTTTTATACCATTGGCCAACGCAAAGGATTGGGGATTGCTTTAGGGTATCCTGCTTATGTGACAGAAATTCAGAAAGAAAAAAATCGAGTTGTCCTTGGAACTTTTGACGAGCTTGCCAGAGATGGAATGTATGTTAATAAATTGATCATGGGAAAGTATGCTTCACTTTCTGAACGAATGGAGACGATTACTAAAGTCAGATACAATGATTCTGGTCATCCGGCTGTTATTGAGCAAACCGGAGATAATATGAAAGTATTTTTTGGTAATGGAGTGAACGCCATCGCACCTGGTCAGGCAGCAGTGTTCTACGAAGGAGATGATATTATAGGAGGTGGCTGGATTTTATCAAGTTTTAGACAGAATGGGAATAAAAAATAGGGGCATCATAATTTTAGCAGTAGTTGGAGCTTTATTCTGGCAATGTTCTGAGACTAAGGAATTTAATCCTGAAGAATCGGGAACAAATTATTTTCCCTTGCAGACAGGTACTTACCGGATTTACCAGGTTTATGGAGCTATAAAAAGTTTTGATGGAGATAGCATTGAGTTTTCGTACTTGCTCAAGGAGAGTGTCGTTGATTCTTTTCAGAATCTTGAAGGAGGTATTTCCTTTAGAATCGAACGTAAAAAGAAATATAATGAAAATGATCCATGGGAGGTTGATTCCATCTGGACGGCCAGAGTTGATGATAAAACTGCAGTACGAATAGAACACAATGTTCCGATTGTCAGTTTGACTTTTCCATTGGTGGAAAATAAGACATGGGATGGGAATAAGTTGAATGGCAAAAGTGAAAAGGAATTTGAAATGATTAATGTTGGTGAATCCTTTTCTGATATCTATAGATCGCATGAAAAAACGGTAACCGTTATTCAAGAGTATTTTCCTGATGAGATTGTGAAAAATATTTCTGAAAAAGAGATTTATTCTAAGGGTTTGGGTTTGGTCTATAAAGAAAATATTATATTGATATATAAGCAGGACAAGCCTGAAGAAAATATTTTTTATCCACCACAAACAGTAGATACCAGTTTGGGATATTATCAGCATCTAATAGATTATGGAGAAGAGTAGGTTTCTGGCATTAGCATTGATGGTACTACTGACATTTCCAGCTTTGGGGAATGTGAATCGCTATGTTGTATTCTTTGCTGACAAAATTGGTAATTCATATTCAATAGACCGTCCCGAAGAGTTTTTATCCTCCCGTGCTTTGCAAAGACGAAGCAATCAAAATATAGACATTTCAACTAATGATTTGCCGGTTTCAGAAGTTTACCTCAATGCCCTGAGCGGTTTGGGTGAAGTAGATGTTTATTTTACCACTAAGTGGATGAATGCTGTTTTGGTGGAAATGGATGAAACAAAGGTTGATGAGTTGGTTGCCTTGTCTTTTATTAATAAAGTTGCCTTTGTGGCTCCTGGAAGTAAAATGCTATCTTCACTTGGTGGAGGCCGGGTTGCTAAGGTGAAAAAAAGTTCGGCCAGCCTAAATGATACTTATGAATCTAACGAGCAAAATAGGTTTATTGGTGTAGATGTCATGCATGAGGCTGGCTATCGCGGTGAAGGCATGCTCATTGCTGTCTTTGATTCAGGATTTGATTTTATTGATGAATCCCCGTATTTCACCCATCTTTTTGATGATAATAAATTAGTGGCGACAAAAGATTTTGTCCGCGGATCTTCAAATGTGTATCAATACGATACGCATGGATCAAAGGTACTTTCCTGTATTGCAGCTTACAATGAAGGTGAGTATTCAGGAACTGCGCCAGAATCTGATTTGGTGCTTTGTGTAACAGAAGATGTGATGTCGGAATATACCATTGAGGAATATAATTGGCTTTTTGCTGCAGAATATGCAGATAGTATTGGCGTGGACATCATCAATTCCTCCGTCGGTTATTCATATTTTGATGATCAAAGTATGAATTATACTTATGAAGATATGGATGGTAAAACAACTGTTATTTCTCAAGCTGCAGGCATGGCGGCTTCAAAAGGAATTTTGGTCGTGAGTAGCATCGGGAATGAAGGAAATAGTGCATGGCAGTACCTCAACGCTCCGTCTGATGTGGATTCCGTTCTTGCTGTTGGCGCGGTTACTTCTGATTCGGAAAGATCCGGTTTTAGTTCATTTGGCCCTTCATCTGATGGAAGGATAAAGCCGGATGTTTCAGCGCTTGGCAGTTGGGTAAGGGTGGTATATAAAGATGAGCTTACTTATGCAAACGGCACTTCGTTTTCAGCTCCATTGGTGGCGGGGCTGGCGGCAGGATTTTGGCAGGCTTACCCTGAATTGACCAACATGGAAGTTATTCAATACCTGAGAATGACAGCCAGTCATTCCGATGCTCCGGACACCACTATCGGCTATGGAATACCCAACTTTATGAGGGCATACAATAAGGTAAAACGCAATGAAAGTGATATCGTAAATAAATTTGTAGTTTTTCCAAACCCTGTTACCAACAAGCGAATAATCTATTTTTATATCGATTCATTGACTGAAAAAGGCATGGCAAGCCTTAGCTTTTTTGACCTGAAGGGCAGCTATATTCGAGAAGTGGAGGTGGAGGTGAAAAATCCATTTGATGCCATCGAAGTTGATGTGTCATTTTTGAGGCCTGGTTCATACATCCTTACATATGTTCATGGGAATGAAAAGAAAAAATCAAAACTTGTGGTACTTTAGTAGGAATGCTTAATGAGAGCTAGATTACAAAAGCAAACTATTCATCTCATTTGAACAATTAATACTATTGGTTCTACCACGAATTTAATGAAAGATCATAAATAATGTCAGAAGTCGGAAGACCGGAGACCGAAGTTAAAACGAGTAAAAAGTCCAAAGTATGATTAAGAAACCTTAGTAGTTGCTTATTCAAGAAGCCTCTTCTTCCGACTCCTGACTTCGGTCTTCCGTCTCTTACAACAAAGGGTTCCATTAAAATAACAGTAGAACCATACTATTTAAGCATTTTTGCTAATTAGCAATTTAACCGTAAAATTATTTTTATATGTCATTAATAGCACCATCCATTCTGAATTCCGATTTTTTGTACTTGGGTAATACCATAAACATGATCAATGAAAGTGAGGCGGATTGGGTTCATCTAGATGTAATGGACGGATCATTTGTGCCAAATATATCTTTCGGAATTCCGATTGTGGAAGCGGCAAAGCAAATCACACAAAAACTATTGGATGCACACCTGATGATTGTGAATCCCGAAAAATATATCGAAGGATTTAGAAAGGCGGGAGCTGACCTGATCAACATCCACTACGAGGCCTGCAAAGACAAAGATATTGTTTCTATTCTCAAAGAAATTAAAGACCTGGGCGCCAGACCTGCAATTGCAATTAATCCCGACACCCCGGTTGATACAATTTACGACATTGCAGAATACATAGATATGGTATTGGTGATGTCTGTTTTTCCGGGTTTTGGAGGGCAAAAATTCATCGAAACTACCTACGATCGTGTCAAAGACTTAAAGCAATTTTTTGTTCAGAACAATCTGAAAACTCTGATCCAGGTGGATGGTGGGATTTCTAATGACAATGCAGCGAAATTATCTGCCTCCGGCGTAGATGTGATGGTGGTAGGAAGTGTTATTTTTAAATCGGAAAATCCAATACAAACCATTGCGGAACTCAAATCGCTGACTATTTAGCGATTTCAATCCTGGTAAATGAAACTCTATCAATTTCTGTTTTTCTTTCTTTTTGCACCGATTGTTTTCGCCAAGCCATCAGATAAAGTGATGCACGGTAGGGTTATTGACTCGAATCAGAATCCGATAACCAATGTCAACATCTTTGTTGAAGGAACTAACACAGGAACGATCACCGACCTTAAGGGAGATTTTCATCTGAACATAAATGAGGAAGATTTGGACAAAAATCTAATCTTCAGACATATTCAATATGTTGAGAAAAAGGTTAGGATATCATTAATTGATTTGGAAATAGACCGTTATATTTTTGTATTAGAATATAAAATAAGGGTACTGGATGAGGTAAATATAGAAGATAAAAGGATTGAAGAAATCAATGAAAATGTAAGTACGTTTAACCTCGATCCCATTCATTCTCAATTTATTCCGGCTCCTTTTCAGGACATTAGTAGTTTGCTGATTACCCTTCCGGGAGTTTCCAGTAACAATGAGTTTTCCACGGGTTATGCCGTTAGGGGTGGGAATTTTGATGAGAATTTAGTTTATGTAAATAACATTCCTGTTTATCGGCCACAGATCATCACCTCAGGACAGCAGGAGGGTTTGAGTTTTATAAATACAGACCTGGTGCAGGGGATTGAATTTTCTTCCGGCGGCTGGGAGGCAAAATATGGAGATGGTCTCGCTTCAACTTTAAATATAAAATATAAAAAACCTACGAATTTTGGAGGGTCTTTAAATGTGGGCTTGCTTGGAGGTTCTGTTCATGTAGAAGGCAACTCAAAGAGCGATAGATTTACTTATTTAGTTGGAGCAAGACATAAATCATCAGTCTACCTGCTCAATACCTTAGAAACAAAGGGGGAGTACAAACCTCGGTTCACAGACATTCAGACCTACCTTAATTATGATATTTCCAAAAAAAACGAAAAGGATAAAACCGAGATTGGATTACTTTTCTCTTATGCACAAAATCGCTATTTGGTTCGTCCGACAAGCAGGGAGACAACGTTTGGAACCTTCAACAATCAGGTAAGGTTATTTGTGGCCTTTGATGGACAGGAAAAACTCACCTATGATACCTGGCAAGGTGGGGTCAGATTGAGTCATCGTCTCACCAACTTATGGAGAAGTCACTTGATTTTTTCAGCAACCTATTCCAGGGAGCGGGAATATTATGATATTGAAAGTGGTTACCTGCTTTGCAATGTCAATAATGATCCTGGGTCATCGAGTTTTAATGAATGCCTTGCCAACATTGGAATTGGCACAAACTATTACTCAGGGAGAAATCTTTTGAATGCTACGTTGTTAAATGTAGAATCAAGAAATGAGGTCATAATCAACGGCAGCAATACCATGGAATTTGGGATCGGGTATGCCAACCATAATTTTGATGATTTGCTCAATGAATATGAGTTTATTGACTCTGCTGATTATGTGACCATTACGGATGCCGTCAATTCAGAATCAACAATTAATTATTCGAGAATTCATGCATATTGGCAAAATACAACCCACCTGAATAGCAACCATTCAATTACCTATGGGTTTAGAATGCTTTTTCAGGAACTAAATGATCAATTGCTCTTTAGTCCGAGGTTGCAATATTCCTGGAAACCGATTCGTATGCAAAATACATTTTTTAGAGCCTCGCTTGGACTCTATCAGCAAGCGCCATTGTATAGAGAGTTTAGGAATAATCAGGGTGAAATTAATCAAAACCTTAAAGCTCAGGCCTCATTTCATAGCATTGTGGGAATGGATATAGATTTTACGAGATGGGGAAGGCCATTTAAGTTTATCTCAGAATTGTATTATAAAAATTTATGGAATGTAAATCCGTATGACATTGAAAATGTTCGAATTCGGTATTATGCCGAAAATATTGCCAAAGCATTTGCGACGGGCATTGATTTTCGACTTAGCGGTGAGTTTATTCCGGGAGATGAATCCTGGTTTAGTCTGGGGCTGCTAACAACCAAAGAAGACCTGGAGACAGATAGTCGTGGATACATCCCGCGTCCTTCAGATCAAAGGGTAAATGTGGGCATTTTTTTTCAGGATCACATTCCAAATGCGCCTACTTTTAAAGTCCACCTCAGGCTACTTTATTCTACCGGGTTACCATTTTCTCCGCCTGTAAATCCTGATTATAGAAATGCTTTCAGGGGAGGAGAATATCAGCGAATAGATATAGGTTTTTCTAAAATGATAAAATTTGAAAGAGGAAAGGAGAATCCTTTGCTGAAATCACTTTGGCTCAGCGCAGAAATCCTAAACCTCACATCTCATCAAAATACCATTTCTTATTATTGGGTCAATGACGTCTATAATAATTATTATGCTGTTCCAAATTCTTTATCGCAACGATTTTTTAACGTTAGGATGAACTTGAATTTTTAGAAGGAATAGCGCTTTGATAGTTATATTAAATCAAGAACTTTCATTAAACATAGTTTTACATCATCCATTTCATCCTGGCTTAATTCCCCTCTTTTTTTAATAAAACGTTCGTTAGCAATTGATTTTATTTGAAAACAATCAGCTACACTATCTTTATCCAACCCATTCATATCCGTATTATGTAATATAACATGCCATTCTCGAATAGAACGAAATCCGTCAGTTATTGGAACAACTACTTTGAGTTTTAAAGCCCCCATGCTATCATGATTTACTATAATAGCTGGACGTATCTTTTTAATTTCATCTCCAACCTGGGGAGAAAAATTAATATCCCAAACTTCACCAAGTTTCATTCTTCTACTATATCTACATCGACCTCTGAAAGATTATTTTTTTCGTAATAAGAAATAGATTCCTGATCATCCGCTTGTGACTTCATGCGAGAATAAACATCTTTTTTACTTTTTCTAAGTGCTTCAAGTTTTTCTTGAAATGTAGGTTTACTCCTTGCAGGCAATATGAGTATTCCTTCATCGGTTTCCCGAATAATCACTTTGTGAAGGTGGTATTTTTCAATTAATTTTTTAGGAAGAATTACAGCCTTGCTGTTTCCTACAGTTGTCAATGTTTTAACCATAATCAAAAATACAAATAATGTTATAATAATTGTTATAACATTATGCTTTTTATCCCTACGTTTCATCATCACATTGCAATTGTTTTCTACATGGATATACTATGTAATTGCAAACCATCGAAATAAGAATTTATAATATCGGTTCACTCTGAAACACATGCTTTACTTATAATCACATCAAGTCAACAAGCGCTCCTTTTCCATGGGAGAGATTAGGGTAGATGGCAATTAGATAACTGGCGGGCGGAATACCTTCCACAGAAGAGTCCGGAATCAAACAACTCCAATGTAAAATCAAATCCAAAATTTGTTTGTAGTCGATTTTTATTATATTGCGAGTTGAAAAATATTTTAATAAACCATAGAAAAAGAAATTTAAGTAAAATGATGAGAAAATTAACGAACAGTATGTTGGCATTAGGATTATTGTTAGCAGTTGGATTTACGAGTGCCAATGCACAGGATGTTACCGATAAAGATTTGAAAAACTATGCTATAATTGAATTAGCTAAAATTAGTATCGTAAGCGGAATCAGTCCTATGGTAAATGACTTGATTAAACAGCAAAGTAAAAGCAACGAGAAAGCCGGACTAGATCCATTTACAGGTCAAAGATTTAATGAATTAAAAGGGACAAAAGGAGACAAAGCAAAGTTAGAAGCCATTGAAGGTCAAGAATGGGAAGTAGCATTTTTGAATATGGTAAATAAAAAGATTGACAAAAAGAAAAAAGCGGCTACGGATGTAGTAAAGTTATTAGCCTCAAATGCAATGGGAGCGGCAACATATAAAGCAACAAAAGCGGCTATTAAAGCTGATGCAGATATGAAAGCAAAATTTGATGGCTATGTCGCATCATTAAAGTAATAAAATCAAGAAGTGATTAAAAAAGGGCCAGAAGCAATTCAGGCCTTTTTTTATTGCTTTTTAATTTTGTGGTCCACATTTATTCCTGAAAGAATTTCAACATTGATACCATCGGAAAGGCCTGTTACGATCTCCTGCTTTCTGAATTCCTGCTCTCCCGTTTCGATCTCAACATATATTTTTCCATTATCGAATAGTAAATCTCTTTCCTTTATAGCCATTACACTGTCCCTTTCTTCCAACACAATATCTGCATTGGCACTATACCCTGCTCGTAAAAATAAGTCATCTTTTAAATTTACTGTGGCCTTAATTTCAAATTGAATGGCGCCATTTTCTTCAATACCTTTAGGAGAAATGTATTCCAATTCGGCATTTATTTGCTCATCCTGAAGGGCTCCGATTTTTAATTCAAGGTTCATGCCTTCTTTGATTTTGCCTACTTCCGACTCATCTACTTTTCCTTCAAAAATCATGTCTTTCATGTTGGCCACTGTGCCAATGGTGGTTCCTTCATTAAATGTATTAGATTCAATTACAAATGAGCCCTCTTTGACGGGAACATCGATCAACATTCCTTCGGCAGTAGACCTCACAATATTTGAAACTGTCCCCGTATTTTTTGATGCCCCTTCTTTTACCAATTCCAAATTATTTTCAGCAGCTTCCACTTCCTGATTTCTCAATTCATACTCTAGTAAATACTGATTGTAATCCTGCTCAGAAATCACTTGTTCTTTATATAACTTCTCCTGTCGCTTCATTTCAATATGCGCATTCTTGAAATTAATTAACGCAGTTTTCAACCTCATTTCAGCATTATTGAGCATAACGACATTTGGGATGATTTTGATTTTAGCAATTATATCGTTGTAATTGACGATCTCACCGGCTTCAACATATAATTTTTCTACCACACCGGAAACCTGGCTTTTAAGGTCGATTTCTCTTCTCGGCGTAATTGAGCCCGTGGCTACGGTTTTACTGATAATTTTTGTGAAAAATGGTTTTTCACTCGTATAAATTACTGTTGGTTTCATTGATTTTTTTATGAGAATATATCCCACACCAAAAAAACTGGACACTAAAATCAATGCTATCACTATTCCAAAAAATTTCCTCATTATGACTTATTTTCTATTTCAATTATTTTAAGCTCTAAACGCTAACCTGTAAATTTCTAATTTCTAACTTCTAACTTCTAACTTCTAACTTCTAACTTCTGACTTCTGACTTCTAACTTCTGACTTCTAACTTCTAACTTCTGACTTCTAACTTCTAACTTCTTACTTCTTACTTCTGACTTCTGACTTCTGACTTCTAACTTCTAACTTCTGACTTCTAACTTCTGACTTCTGACTTCTAACTTCTGACTTCTCTGTCTTTTAACCTCTAATCCTATTCCGCATGCAAAGCCTCAATCGGATTTATACGTGCAGCTTTTGTCGCCGGGATCAGCCCTGCCAATGCACCACAAATCACCAAAACCAATAACGAAAATATGGCTGATTGCAGATTGACTTCCGGGTTGGCAAACATCCCCGTCTCAATATTCCATTCCTCCATTCCATATGATATCCCGCTTAATACCAAAACTCCCACAACCAGCCCCAGATAACCGGCGATCATGGTGATAAAAATGGATTCTTGAATGATGAGTCCGGTTATTGAAAATGGTGTTGCTCCCAATGATTTTCTTATCCCGATCTCCTTAGTCCTCTCTTTCACGATGATAAGCATGATGTTGCTGACCCCGATTACGCCGGCCATCAAGGTTCCAATTCCTACAATCCAGACAAATACATCAATACCATTGAACAATCGACGGATTCTTTCAAAGTCCTTTTCCAGGTTATTTGAACCCAAGGCATTGATATCTTCAGGATGGATGTTATGTATCTCCATCAATACTTTTAATATTTTTTGCTCCGCTTCACTAACTGAATAGCCTGGTTTGGCGGTAAATGCAAACCAGCCAACACTGTTTCCGTTACTAAATGCTTGCTGAAAGGTGGTGAATGGGATAAAAATGGTTTGCTCATCTCGTTCTGCTTCCTGACCATCTCTTTGAGATTTGAAAATGCCAACAACCTGAAAATAAACTCCGTTCACCTTTATATAATTTCCTATTGGATTTTCATCCTCTTCAAAAAGTACTTTTTTTACATACTCGCCAATCACGGCATTTTTTCTTCTGTTATTAATATCCAGTTGATTGATATAACGGCCTTCATTAAGATTCATCAGCTGGATGTGCTTAATTTCAGGATAATCACCATATACCCTGAAAGCGCCTGATTTATTTTCCCTGCTCACATTATTGCCCGGATTTTGACGGGAATTTCTTGGCGCCAGATATTCTAACTCAGGCACTCGATTCAGTAATATTTGCCGATCTTCAGTATAAAAATCAATATATCTTCCGGGCTGCAGGCCTTTATAAGGCATGGTTGTTCTTCCTCTCCAAATAAATCCACTGTTTGATGCCCAACCCTGGAATTCCTTATTCACCCCATTTTCAAGACCATTTCCGGAACCCATCAATATCATCAACATAAATATCCCCCAGAATACTCCGAACATTGTCAGAAATGTTCGGAGTTTATTATTTTTAATGGTTCCAAAAATCTCCTGCCACTTATCTATGTCGAACATCTGTATTATTCATCTTTAAGTGCAACAATAGGATTTACTTTCGCAGCCTTTCGCGCAGGAAAATATCCTGCAAGAGCTCCGGATATCACCAATAATATGGTGGCAAAAATTGCTGTAAACAAGTCGATTTCCGGGTCACGAAAATATGGGGCGTCTATATTGAATTCTATCAACACCCACTTTATCATTTCGATCACGCCAATACCGGTGATAAGTCCAATATATCCGGCAACCATTGTGATGAGAATAGATTCCTGGATGAATAATCCAATGATTGATCCGGGTGGCGCTCCAATTGCTTTTCTGACGCCAATTTCTCTTGTGCGATCTTTGATGGCGATAAACATAATGTTGCTCACGCCTACAATCCCTGCGATGATGGTGAACACGCCAATGACCCACAAAAACAATTTTACTCCTACGAAAAGATTTTTGAATTTCTGAAAGTTTTCTACATTATTCCTTAAAAACATGGCCCTTTCGTCTGTGGGGTCAAATTTGTATTTCGCTGACAGCATTTCTCTGGTTTTTTCTGCCATGGCTCTACTTTCCTTTACCGAGGCATCACCTACTGTGTACATAATCGTATGTACCATATTTTTCGCATTATATGCCAGTTGGGCTGTAGTAAGTGGAATGAAAATATTCTTCATCTCACCTTCATCTCCTTCGTCTTCGTACACTCCGACAGTCAGGTATTTAACGCCACGTACATCAATCCATTTGCCAATGGGGTTTTCATTTTTATCAAATAAGCCTTCCACTACCTTTGTGCCAATTACTGCTACTTTCCGCCTTTCTTTCATGTCAAGCTCATTGATGTATCTTCCCAGGGTCGGGCGTTGATTTTCCAGGTACCTCATCTCCGGACTTACACCCAATACTCTAAATGAGGAGTATTTTTGTTTATACCTGACCGTGAAATTTCCCCAGCAAAAAAATCTGGTAGCGGCATATTCAACGCCTTTTACCTTATTCCTGATTTCCTGATAGTCTTCCAATTTTAGTGAGAGCCTTCTGCCCGATTTCATTCCCTTAAACGGCTTGCTTGTTTGGCCGGCACTGATCCAAATACTATTTATGGCATCGTCACGAAAATCATATTCCACTCCATGCTGAAGACCGGTGCCAACACCTAAAAGAATCATTAAAATGAAAATCCCCCATGCTACACTAAATGCCGTTAAAAAAGTTCGGAGCTTATTTTTTCGAATGGTGAATAGTATCTCCTGCCAATTATCTATAGAAAACATATATTGTGGGCCTTATGAGGCGAGCTGAACTTCCTGATCAATTATGCTACCATCTTTCAGAAATATTACTCTGTCCGTAAGGTTAGCTATTTCATTTTCGTGCGTAACAATTATTACTGTCATGCCGTTTTTATTCACATCTTTAAAGATATTCATCACCTCCATTGTTGTTTTGGAGTCTAAAGCCCCTGTCGGCTCATCCGCTAAAATAACTTTAGGATTTGAGATAAGTGATCTTGCAATGGCTACACGCTGCTTTTGGCCACCCGACATTTCAGATGGCATATGGTATGCCCAATCGCGCAAACCAACCATATCGAGATACTCAAGAGCTTTGGCATTTCTTTTTTTTCGACTTACCTTTTGATAGTAGAGGGGAAGGGCCACATTTTCCATGGCATTTTTAAACGAAAGTAAGTTGAAGGATTGAAAAACAAAACCGATGAATTGGTTGCGATAATATGCCGCTTTTTTTTCAGAAAGATTCTTGATGAGCGTGTTGTTTAGTCTGTAAGTGCCAGATTCATAGCCATCTAATATCCCCAAAATATTTAGCATAGTCGATTTGCCTGAGCCGGAAGAACCCATGATCGACACCAATTCACCCTTTCCAATTTCAAGATTCACATTCTTCAAAACTTGTAAAGTATGCCCGCCGACTTCATATGATTTAATGATTTTATTGAGATATATCATTGTTTGATTTAATGAAAAACAAAAATAATAATTGAGGTCTATATTCCTCCGTGACAACAATTAATTATAATATTAGAAGTGTCAATCTGAAAATATTCCTAAAAGCAACTGTGCTTTTTTTTATTTTCATCTGATAGCTCAAAAGTGCAAAATTGTCTTATTTTTCAACAATAATAATTGCGGAATGGTATTAAATAGTAATATATGGGAGCGTTGTACTTTATTTTAGATTATTGTTATCAGATATTTCCCCGATCCTTCATATTTTTGACACTTATAAAATCAAGCAGACGTTAATGCAGAAGCAGTTTTATATATTAATCACCATTGTACTATTAATTCTTTTTTCAAATCTGACTTATGGTCAGGGATTCAATCCATATCAGCATGCATATCAGGGATGGGATGGAGGTAGAATAAAGAAAGCAGGTCCTATTCGAGCGGTATTAAACAAGTTTTCCTTGAACGTTTCGCTTGGATATGGAAGGACTTTCTATAGCCATGTGGTAAATACTGATGTATTAGAGTCTCCCGAAAAACTTATTTTGCTGGGTGATTACACGCTCACCGGAGATACGATAAAATACGTGGGTGTTGTGGATTGGTTAAATGCGCCTGTAGGGGTTGGAGATTCTACTCTTGTCGGGCCAGACTACGGTAACAACATTTTATATTCAGATAGTTCGGAAATTAAATACCGGGGGAGCGGAATAAATATTCCTTTAAACATTAGTTTGCATCTTGATATTGATCGGTTTAGAATCGGCGCCGGGTATATTTATGAATTCCATAAGGTGAATAATTTAAATCCCACAAGTCAAGGTCATTATCCATATGTTCCGAATTTCAATTCCACTTTCATGAAAAGATATTATTTTACGGTCGGGGGTAAATTTTATCACCTTCTTGGCTGGGACTATAATGTGAATATTGAAATAGGAAGGGTGACATATGGAAATCAGTACGATCTAAGTGTGCTTCAAAATGGATTATATTTTAATATTGGCGTGCCCATAGAATATAAGTTATCAGAGTATTTTTGGCTTGTTTTAAGACCCTCTTTTGATTATAAAAGTTACACCTTGGCCGTATCTCAAAATGATGTGGCTGTTTCAGAAGGTTTTCAGCATAATCAACCCACACTTTATCTGAATTTTGGAGTTCGAATGAAGCTGCCTGAGGTCAAAAGATGTCCGATTAAGTCCTGCAGAACTCAGTTAAAACATGTTCACGGAGGACGTGAATATCGAGGTCAGCCATTTTATAAAAAACAAAACCCAAAAATTGGTGAATTGGACTCCGGAGTAGAACAAAATACCAGGAAAAGAAAGCCTAAAATCAGCAAGAAAAATTAATGTAATCCCTTGTGATATAGGCACATATGCCTCTACCTCATATTAATCATTAGTTTCTGGCCTGAAAATTGATTCATATCATAACACTATCATAATTTTTAGTTAAATTGCGCCGAATTTTTAGGAGTTGAAAACATATTTATGTTAGAAGGATCAAGAGAAAATATAATCCCTATAAATATTGAAGATGAAATGAGAGGAGCTTACATCGATTATTCGATGTCGGTCATCGTTTCAAGAGCTTTACCGGATGTAAGAGATGGTTTGAAACCTGTGCATCGTCGCGTATTATTTGGGATGTTAGAATTGGGTGTAAGCTACAACCGATCATATAAGAAATCTGCCAGAATTGTTGGAGAGGTATTAGGTAAATACCATCCTCATGGAGATTCTTCAGTATATGATGCCATGGTGCGGATGGCCCAGGAATGGTCTTTGAGATATCCTCTTGTTGATGGTCAGGGTAACTTTGGCTCCATTGATGGTGATTCACCTGCAGCCATGCGTTATACCGAGGCAAGGCTCAAAAGAATTTCAGAAGAGATGCTTAATGACATCAACAAAAATACTGTTGATTTTCAGCCCAATTTCGATGATTCTTTAAAAGAGCCAACTGTTCTTCCTGCAGCCTTTCCAAATCTTCTATTAAATGGAGCTTCAGGCATTGCCGTTGGTATGGCTACAAATATGCCTCCGCACAACCTGACTGAAGTGGTCAATGGCGTGATTGCCTATATCGATAATAATGATATCGAGACCAAGGAATTGATGACGCATATTTCGGCTCCGGATTTTCCAACCGGTGGAATTATTTACGGTTATCAGGGTGTATTGAATGCCTTTGAAACAGGGAGAGGAAGAGTTGTGATGCGTGCAAAAGCGCATTTTGACCAAAATAAAACCGGGAAAGAGCAAATAATAGTTACGGAAATACCCTATATGGTCAATAAGGCGTCCATGATTGAAAAGACGGCTGCTTTGATCAATGAAAAGAAAATTGAAGGGATTTCTGATCTAAGGGATGAATCGGACAGAGATGGACTGCGGATTGTCTATGACCTGAAGAAAGACGCCATTCCAAATATTGTTTTAAACAACCTTTTCAAATATACGCAGCTTCAATCTTCGTTTGGCGTAAACAACGTGGCCCTGGTCAAAGGCAGGCCACAGACGCTCAACCTGATGCAGATGATCAAATACTTTGTTGAGCATCGTCATGAAGTGGTTATCAGACGAACTGAGCATGAGCTGCAGGAGGCGGAAAAAAGAGCCCATATTTTAAAGGGTTATTTGATTGCGCTCGACAATCTTGATGAGGTGATCTCACTCATTAGAAATTCTAAAGATCCGGATACTGCCAGGGAAGGCTTGATGAATAAATTTGAACTCAGCGAAATCCAGGCAAAAGCGATTTTGGAAATGAGACTCCAGCGGCTTACCGGCATGGAGCGGGAAAAAATTGAAAAGGAATATGAAGAAATTCTTGAATTGATCAAGGAGCTTCAGGAAATCCTGGACAAGGTAGAGATGAGGATGGACATCATCAAGGAAGAATTAAACCAGATCAAAGAGCGATATGGTGATGAACGTAGAACAGAAATCATCCATAGCGCTGAGGATATTAATATAGAAGATATAATTCCTGATGATGAAATGGTGATTACCGTTTCACACCAGGGGTATATTAAACGAACCCCGTTAATAGATTTCAGGACGCAGGGCAGGGGCGGTGTTGGTAGCAGAGGCGCAGGATCAAAAGACGATGATTTTACCGATCATTTATTTGTAGCTACAACCCATAACTCTTTACTCATATTTACAACTTTCGGAAAGGTATATTGGAAGAAAGTTTATGAAGTACCTGAAGGCAGCAAAACGGCTAAAGGACGGGCTTTGCAAAATTTAATTAGCATTGAGCCCGGTGATTCTGTCAGAGCTGTGATAAATGTAAAAAATCTTAAGGATCAGGATTACATCAATAATAATTTTATTATAATGTGTACTGACAAGGGAATCATAAAGAAAACTTCCCTTGAAGCCTACTCAAGGCCAAGACAAAATGGAATCAACGCCATAACCATTAAAGAAGGAGATCGTCTGCTCGAGGTTAAACTGACAAATGGCAATAACCACATCGTTATAGCCGTTGAGTCAGGAAAGGCCATACATTTCCATGAATCGAAAGTGAGGACGATGGGAAGGACGGCAGCCGGTGTTAAGGGCATTTATATGGATGCTAATGGCAAGAATAAAGTAATAGGCATGGTTTGTATCGATAGAGAAGATGCTGATTTATTAGTTGTCTCTCAGAAGGGTTATGGCAAACGATCAAAGGTCTCTGAATATAGAATCACGAATCGAGGTGGCAAAGGTGTTAAAACCTTAAATGTCACTGAAAAAACAGGTCATTTGGTTGCCATTAAAGAGGTGACTGATTCCGATGATTTAATGATTATTAATAAATCAGGAATCACAATACGCATGGAGGTTAAGGTTCTTAGAGTAATGGGAAGAGCTACACAGGGAGTTAAACTTATCCGACTAAATGAAAAGGATGAGATATCTTCTGTAGAAGCCATTCAAAAACTCGATGAGCCTGAGGAGGATATTGTATCTGAAGATGAAAATACGGATGTAAAAGATGAGCAAACAGGACAAAACGAAGAATAAAAATTATTATTTTTGTTTCATATTAAGTTAGGATTAAATTTTTGAACTCAATTTTTATACAATGAAAAAGTTAATTTTTATAATGTTATTCATAGGCATGGCGACCTTTACATTTGGTCAGTATGTGCCAAAGGGTAAGACTTCCAAGGCTGAAGTGGCATTAACTCAGGGAAAATTGGATATAGCTAAAGCAGAGGTGGATGAAGCTTTCAAGATTGATGCAAAAGGAAAAGTGACAGGCTCCTCAAAAAACTGGTATTTGAAAGGCAGAATCTATAAGGCTATTTATCTTGATGATAGTACTGATTTTAAAAATCTTGCAGGAGAAGAGGCATTAGAGGTGGCCATGGAAGCTTTTCACAAGGTGACGTCCATGGATAAGGAGAATTCAACCTATGTTATTTTTTCCAATCAGGAAATCAGTCAGCTTTATGGCTTTATAATGAATGAGGGCGCTGCAAAATACAATGATAATGATTATGAAGATTCTTACGAAGATTTTATGACTGCATTGAAGGTTCAGGAGAATGATACAACTGCCCTGCTGTATGGTGGTGTTTCGGCTCAACAAGCAGACATGTTTGATGAGGCCCTTGCGTGTTTCCAAACATTAGCTGATAATGGAGACGCTAAGATGGATACATATAAAACCATGATCTATCTATACAGAACTGAGAAAGAAGACCTGGAAAGTGTGTTGAGAATTGTAGCTCAGGCGCTGGAAAAATTTCCTGATAATAGTGAATTGACTCAGGAGAAAATCACTACATTAATTATAATGGGAAAAGAGGATGAGGCGAAGGCGGAACTTGAGACTGCGATCAATAATGATCCGACAAATCATCTATACTATTATTTTATGGGCTACCTGTATGATCAGAAGGAAGACACTGAAAATTCAAAGGTACAATACAAAAAGGCCCTTGAATTGAATCCTGATTATTATGAGGCAAACTATAATCTGGGTGTGGTGTATTATAATGTAGGAAGAGAGATCAGAAGCGAATTGAATAATCTTTCGTTGGATGAATATCGAAAAAAAGAAACTGAATATGTAGAAAGAGCGAACGTTCATTTAAGAGAAGCGCTTCCATATTTTGAGAAAGCTGTAGAGATAAAGCCTGAAGAAGAAATTCAGCTTTTGGAGACACTCGCTGGTGTTTATCTGCTACTAAAAATGAGTGACAAAGCTGAAGCGCTGGAGAAAAAAATAAAAGCGCTTACAGACCAATAGGATAACGAACATATACATTACGGAGCCACCTCGAAAAATCGGGGTGGCTTTTTTTATGACTTATTTCAATTGTGCCCTTACTTCTTTTCTTTTTCCTTAGCATGACGGGTAAACAGACCTGTGAGTCCACCTTTTGCTGATTTCACTACTTTTTCTACCGCACCATAACTACTTTTAAAGGTTTGAATGCCTACATTTTTTCCCGCTTTCAAAATTCCTTCAACTACTTTTGCGGATGATTTTATGACTACCTTTTTCAATAACCCGGAAGCCTCCACAAAGGAATTTGATTTAATTTCATTAATAGTGAGCATTTCCGGTGCGCAATAATTCTTAGTAAGGACGCCAACCCGTAAGGTCAGAAAAGAATTGATGGTTCCTTCGAGTATAGAATCCGTAATGATGTTCGCCGCACCGCCAATGACCGGAATGTGTTTACCGGGGCTTTTTAACATCGCATTGAGAATAGGTTGTATCTGTTGTGACAAGTCGATCTCTTCAATTGCAGAAGCCGCCATCGTGTTCAGTGCGACATTAGTGTATAATTGCTGAAGATTTCGCAGAGATGGCCTCTGCCAATACACATGGGCAACTTTCCATACCAATCGAACCTGTGCCGCCAATACCGTAAATGCATCCAATTTACCATTTTGTGAAATTGCCGTAGAAATAAAAACTGCAGATGCAGATTCGAAAATAATTTGATCGGCTTTTCCTTTTAGCTTTTCATTTATAATTATAAACTGTTCAGGATTATGCGGATCAAGGTGGTGTTCTTTGGCTATGGGATGCTTTGCCAACCGCTCTTTAAACATTAGTTGATATCTCTCTAGGTCTTGATTAGTATCCGGAAATGGAAGAGGGGCAGGTAATTTTGCAATGAGTATAAAAGGAATACTAAGCAGACCAATAATAATGATACCCAAAAGTGATGTGCCAACAATGCCAACTATTGGGTGAATGGAAGAAAGGTTGTGATAAAAGGAAACTAATTGGTTGATGGTAATCAGGAGGAAGACCAGCAATACGACAAATCCTAATGGATAAGTAACTTTTTTATGTTTTTTATCATAGCGCTAATGTTGTTTGGGTGTAGGACAAATTGCAGAATTAAAAACTGAAATCTTATTTTCGGGGTTATTTATTTCTCGCAAAGTTCGCAAAATCAAATTCGCAGAGGACGCTAAGATCTTTATTTTATTCCTCTGCGTGTTTTGAGCTTCTCATATTTTCTTTGTGTGAAATTTTTAAATCATAAAACCAGAAACGGACTGAGGAAAATCCCTATTTTTTTACTTTGAAAATCATGAATCCAAACCAATGATGGATCTGCAATTTGTCATACACCCATGTTGTTTCAGTATACGGATAATCTCAATTTATTGTCGAAGCCTTTAGTATTACCTTACTGAAAATAGAATTAAATTCTCTTGCGTATGTAAACTTTTGATTGAATTTTGCACTACATATTTGGATAAATTGATTAAAAAAAGGTTACTTGTACAAAGATTTTACTAATAATTTTTTATAACCATGATTACTAAACACGCTTTTTACCCACTGTACATTTTTTTGTTCGTAATCCTTTTATCATGTAAGAATGATTCAAAAGTAGAAAAAGACACCTTTAGCAGCCCGAAAACACTGTTTGTCGAATATGTGTCCGCCTATACCACAGGCTACATATCAAAAAACTCAGATATTACTGTAAAACTCACCAAAGCTGTATCTATAGCCGAACCGGGAAAGGAAATTGATGAAAATGTATTTTCTTTTGACCCATCTTTAAAAGGTAAGGCAATCTGGGAAGATGATAAAACCATCGTTTTTAAGCCAGACCTTGAGCTGAAAAGTGGTCAGCGTTATAAAACCATCTTCCTTTTAGATAAACTACTTGAAGTGCCGGCCGATAAAGGAGAATTCAAATTCACGTTTGAATGTATTCCCCAAAACTTCGATGTTAAAATTGACGGGATTTCGGTTTACGATGCCGAAGACCTGACAAGAGTTAAAGTGACCGGTACCATCCAAACTGCAGATCAGGTGACAAATGAGCAGGCAGAGCAGCTTCTTACTGCAAAGCAAGATGGAAATGAGTTAAAGGTAAGTTATGAACACGGCGCCGGGCAAAACATGCATAGCTTCATTATTGAAGAGGTGCAAAGGGGTAAAAAAGAGGGAATCGTAGAAATTACCTGGACGGGCGCCGCAATAGGAGTGGATAAGGAAAATGAAAAGGACTACCTTATTCCTTCCCTGGATGAGTTTAAGGTCAGCTCTGTAAATATAATTCAAACAGGAGATAAATATATTTCTGTAAAATTTTCGGACCCCATCGATGAAAAGCAAAATTTGCGGGGACTTGTCCGTATGTCAAAGGGTACCGCCCCTCGGGTGGTGGTGGACCTCAATGAACTGAAGATTTATGCTACGAGCAATCTGGCAGGCAAAGTAGAACTCATTATTGATAAGACCATTAAAAACAATGCCGGATATTCATTGAAGAAAGATTTCGTAACATCATTGCAGTTTTCTCAGAAGAAGCCGGAGGTGAAAATCACGGCCAACAATGGCGTAATTATGCCCAGTTCCGAAGGTCTTATAGTACCCTTTGAGGCGGTAAGCCTGAGTGCGGTTGAACTGACAATCGTGCGAGTTTTTGAAGACAACGTCCTGCAATATTTACAGGTAAATGATCTTGGTGGGAATTATCAATTGCAGCGCGTTGGCAGACCTGTTTCCAGAAAAACCATTCCACTTGCCACGATGGGCGCTACCAACCTTAATGAATGGAATCGATTTAGTGTTGATATTTCTGATTATGTGAAGGTTGAACCCGGAGCCTTTTACCAGATTAGATTAAGTTTTAGAAAATCACAATCGCTATACTTTTGTGCGGGGGCGAAAAATGAACAGGAAGAGTTACTGGAAAGCCTGAACAATGAGGATGACTCGTCTTGGGATGGTTATAATGAATATGATGATTACTATTATTATTACGATTGGGAAGAAAGGGATAATCCCTGTCATGAGTCGTACTATGCACGTCGCAGAGGAGTTAATAAAATCGTGTTTGCCTCAGATATTGGACTCGTTGCAAAAATGGCAGACCAGGGTAATCTTCATGTATTTACCACTAACCTGATTTCTACAAATCCTATGAAAGATGTGCTGATCGAAGTATATAATTTCCAACAGCAACTTATTGCTTCTTCCACATCAAATAGTGAAGGAAAAGTTGAAATAGAATTGCCTCACAAGCCATATACCTTGATTGCTAAAAAAGACAAGCAGTTTGGCTACCTGAAATTGGATGATGGCTCCTCACTTTCATTGAGCAATTTCAATATTTCAGGTAGTAAAATACAGAAAGGAATCAAAGGATTTATTTATGGAGAAAGAGGTGTTTGGAGGCCTTCCGATACGCTACATCTTTCTTTTATTTTAGATGACATTCAAAATAGACTTCCTGAAGGACATCCGGTGATTTTAGAATTGTATAATCCGATGGGGCAATTATTTAAGCGATCTGTTCAATCGGCTTCATTAAAAGGAATTTATACCTTTCACCCAACAACGCCAAAGGATGCGCCAACAGGAAATTGGATTGCTAAAGTGAAGATTGGAGGCGCATTATTTACTAAACAAATCAAGATTGAAACCGTCAAGCCGAACAGGCTGAAGGTTAATTTGAAATTTGACAGCGACCGGCTGTATGCTGATCAGGGGACACAATATGGAAACCTGAATGTGAGATGGCTTCATGGCGCGGTGGCAAAAAATCTAAAAGCAAGTTATGAAGTCTTACTAGTGCCTACCAAGACGACATTTAAAAGCTATGAAGATGTTACCTTTGATGATCCTGCAAAAAAATTCTCATCTGAAAGTGAACAAATTTTTGATGGGAGATTAAATGAACAGGGTTTAGTGCGGATGGCATTCAAATTAAAAACAACAAAAGAGGCGCCTGGAATGATGAAGGCAATTTTTAAAGGTAAGGTATTCGAAGAAGGGGGGGATTTTAGCATTGATAATACCACTGTTCCATATGTGCCTTACGGAAGTTTTGCAGGCATTAAAGTGCCGGAAGGAAATAGATGGGGTGCCTTGCCACGAGATAAATCTCATAATATCAGGTTGGTTTCATTAGATTCCAGAGGGAATCCTGTCGATAGTAAGTTGGAAGTGAGTCTATATAAGCTTCAGTGGAGATGGTGGTGGGACAATTCCTGGGAAAGTAGAAGTAATTATTCCAGTAGCTATTATTCCAAGCATATTAAAACAAACACTATACATACAAATAATGGGGAAGGAAGTTATAACTTAAAAGTTGATTCCTGGGGCAGATACATGATAAAGGTAAAAGATCCTGTATCTGGTCATTCGGCAGGAAAGGTTGTATACATGAGTTGGACAGGTGATGATAAAATAGGTGAATTAGGCGGTGTTACAATGCTTAATTTTAATGTTGAAAAGGAAAGCCTGAATGTCGGGGAGTTTGTTAAAATTAATATTCCGAGCAGTGAAGGTGGAAGAGCATTGATTAGTCTTGAGACCGGGAGTGAGGTTTTACAGACGTTCTGGGTAGAAACAAAAGCTGAGAATACAGTTGTGGAATTTGAAGCCACTTCTGATATGTCACCCAATGTGTATGCCCACATCACAATGCTGCAACCACATGCTCAAACAGCCAATGATTTGCCTATCAGAATGTATGGAGTGGAAGCCATTGAGGTTACAGATCAGGAAACGCAATTAAATCCGGTTATTTCCATGTCCGATGAATTGCGTTCCGAACAGGAATTTACGGTTATGGTAAGTGAAGAAAATGAAAAACCTATGGCATACACCATTGCCATTGTCGAAGATGGTTTGCTGGATCTTACTAAGTTTAAAACGCCTGAGCCATGGAAGTCATTCTATGCAAGGGAAGCATTAGGTGTGAAAACCTGGGATATTTTTGATAATGTGATGGGAGCCTATGGCGGTGCGCTTGAGAAGTTGATGGTCGTAGGAGGAGATGAAGAGATCAACGGGCCTGAGGCAGAAGAAGCAAATCGATTTAAGCCGGTAGTGATGTTTCAAGGACCATTCTATGCAAAAGCAGGAGAAAAAATCGAGCATAAATTCAAACTTCCTCAATACATCGGAAGTGTAAGAGCCATGGTTATTGCCGGATATGAGGGAGCTTATGGGCAAAGTGAACTTACTGTTCCGGTAAAACAACCTCTGATGATTCTGGCTACCTTACCAAGAGTGGCCGGCCCCACCGAGGAGATTACCTTGCCTGTTAACGTTTTCGTGATGGACGATAATATCAAAAGTGTCAATCTACTGGTAAAAACTGAAGGAAAAATGACCTTGTTGGGTAGTGGTACTAAATCAATAAAATTTAGTGAGCCGGGCGATCAGGTTGTGTATTTTACATTGAAAGGAGCTCCAGGCCTTGGGATAGGCAAAGTGCAGGTCGAGGCCAGTTCAGGGAAATTTAAGGCAACTTATGATGTGGAACTGCAAATCCGTGCAAGCAATCCGGAGATGAGCCAGGTAGAAGAGCTGGTACTGGAAGGAGGAAAATCATGGAATGTGGACTATAAACCACTGGGTTTGATCAGTACCAATGAAGCCGTAATTGAGATATCAAGCTTGCCACCGCTTAATCTCGAACAAAGACTTAAATTCCTGATCAGGTATCCTCATGGATGCATCGAGCAAACTACTTCATCCGTTTTTGCGCAATTATATCTGGATGAACTTGTAGAATTGGATGATGCGAGAGCAACTACCATACAGAAAAACATTAATGCAGCAATTGAACGCTTAAGGTCATTCCAGCTTGCAGGAGGTGGATTCTCGTATTGGCCGGGTAATAGTCAGCCTAGTCTGTGGGGAACAAATTATGCAGGTCATTTCTTAATGGAAGCCAAAAAACAAGGCTATCATGTGCCCGAAGATATGATGTCAAACTGGCTCGCATTCCAGCAAGAGCAAGCCAATAATTGGAATGCCGTGTTGTATAACGATTATCACGTGCAGACCTATCGTTTATATACCCTTGCTCTTTCCGGATACCCATCTCTTGGCGCAATGAACCGCCTGAAAGAAAGGGATTATGTAAATGCCACTGCAAAATGGACACTTGCATCTGCCTATACTTTAGCAGGTTACGAAGATGCTGCATTAGAAATCATAGATGGACTCACCAAAGAAATAAAGGATTATCGTGAATTGGGAGGTACTTATGGATCCACACAAAGAGATCAGGCCATTATACTGGAAACATTGGTGAGGCTGAATAAAAAGACGGATGCATTTGAGTTGGTCCGGAAGATTTCAGATAAAATGGGTAATCCAAATTATTGGATGAGCACACAAACTACGGCCTATTGCCTGATCGGTGTCGCTGAGTTTGCTAAGAGTTATCCCCCGGGTACCGGAGTGGATGTTTCAGTTCGCGTTGCGGACAATGATTTTCGTGTGGATGGAGATCGATACCTGAATCAGGTGACACTCATCGAGCCCGACAATGCAAGTAAAATTGAGGTTTCCAATAGTGGGGAAAATCCTTTATTTGTGCGCTTAATTAGAACAGGGGTGCCTCTGGAAGGAACCGAAGAAATAAAAGAAAGCAATATCAAGATGGAAGTGAAATATAAAAATATGCAGGGGGGAATCATTTCTGTAGAAAATATGAAGCAGGGAACGGATTTCGTTGCTGAAGTTACGGTGACCAATCCGGGATTACGAGGGAATTATGATGAATTGGCCATAACCCATATTTTTCCATCCGGATGGGAGATCTTAAATAATCGCCTGGATGATACCGATCAATTTATTTCAGGAGTTAAACCTGATTATCTGGATATCAGGGACGATCGTGTGATGACCTATTTTGATCTGGCAAAAAATAAAACCGTTACCTTCAAGGTGAATTTGAATGCCAGCTATCAGGGAACATTTTATATGCCTGCTGTTTTCGTAGAGGCAATGTATGACAACAGCATTTCGAGCAATACAAAAGGCCGGTGGGTGAAGGTGGTGAAGTAGTAATAGCAGTGTGTTGTGAGCTAAAGGCAAAAAGCAGAAGTAAAGGCAAAAAGTGGTTTAAACGCTGATTTAATGAGTGCACGCAGTAGTAATTTTTACAGCATACTGATCCATCCATCACACGTGCCTATTTACTTTTACACACGTGACGAATCATCTCAACACGTGTGACGAATCATCTCAACACACGTGACTAATTTCTTTGTCACACGTGCCGGTGTACGGGATGTTGGCTGATTGGGAAAAAGGACTCTCTTCGACATGTTCCGCAGGGCATGTCGAAGTACTGATTAATCGGATTTATAATCCAAATCAATCTTATTCCAATTCAACACTCTTCCAAAATCATCTGTAAGATTGCTTTATGAAAACCATATGCAATAAGCATCTTTATTTCTGTTCTGTGAGGATACAGACCTGGGGGAAGTCATTATTTCTCAGATACAAAAGACAATATAATAAAGGTAAAAATAGGCATTGGGAATTATAGGATTGCAAATCCTAAAGATCACACCCCCGACATGCCTTGCGGAATATGTCGGGAAGGAGAGGAGCAGATTAAAAGAATTAGCAGCGATCGGCCTTTTTGGTGTATCTTTTTTCCCGATAGATGCAATTGACCATATCGCACATGTTGCAGACATACCCTTTTCTGTGTACATCACGGCCAATGCCGATGATACCGCTTACCGATTTGATGGGTTGCATTAATGAAGAAGGAGTAAGTGTGATGTTACAAAAATTTTCAGGTAAGAATGAAAATAATTTATGCTGTTCGCCAACACTCCACCCACAATATCCGGGGCTGTACCGGTCGGTAATATGCAGTCCAATTGCTTGCATTTTCTGCTCCAGATCATCCTGAATCTTATCCATAGCAGATTCAACCATTTCAGAGCCTATTACATCAGCGATGTATCCTTTTATAAAATCCCCATCGTGCATGAGTTCTTTAGAATAGCTCCCGATCTCCGGCCCTGCAGTGCAGGCAAACAATGCCAGATTTTCTATTTTTCTAAGCTGACCGGCAACGATCTTTTTGACATTAAAAACGGTGTCGTTTATTTGTAAAATCTTTTCATTACGGTTAATGTCAATATCATCTTGAATCACATAGCCTCCCTTAATTTCACCATAATCATGGGCGACGGCCAAAACCTCTTTGATCAATTGAGGAATGGGTTCGGGTGCATTTTCCGGTTCATATCCCATGAATTTTTCAATGATATCTGTGCTTACTTCCAACTCATCAAAACGATACGAATACTCCTGTAATTCCATTATTTTCTATTACTTTTCTTCATTAAATCCCTCATTCATAGCTACTGGCGCTAAGAAATCGTGAAAATCCTCAATTTCTTATTACGCCGGCAATTTTGGAAATATGTTCAGGGGTTGTACCACAGCATCCACCAATAATATTTGCCCCTGCAGATATCAATTCTACAGTCACCTCGGCCATTTCATTCGGTGTTTCAGGAAATACAGTCTTTCCATCCTTATAAATGGGCATCCCGGCATTTGCATGAATTAAAATAGAAATGTCTTTATCGCTTTCCCTGATTTCTTTTACGATATTGATCATATCCTTGATGCCATTGCCACAATTGGCGCCTATCAGCTCAGCGCCCGCGTCAACAATCTGATTGACCATGTCAGTAGGAGAGACCCCCATCATAGAGCGGAAATCGTTATTTACAGTTTTGTCAAAAGTCATGGTACAGAAAACTTCGCAATTAGTGTTTTCTTTTGCCGCCTTAATCGCCTGAATGGCCTCTTCAAGGTCGGTCATGGTTTCAATCATGATGGCGTCAGCACCCCCGGCTTCAAGCGCCATTGCTTGTTCTTTAAACGCATCATACAATTCTTCGCTTGTCACTTCACCCATCATCAATATTTTGCCTGTTGGTCCGATAGATCCCAGTACATATTTATCCGGGCCGGCAGCTTCTCTGGATATTTCGGCTGCAGCTTTGTTTATTTCAAACACCCTTTCTTCAAGTCCATAGTTAGCCAGTTTAAATCTGCTGCCACCGAAACTGTTGGTCTCGATCATGTCCGATCCTGCCTCGATATAACCTTTAGCAATATCCAGTACATCATCAGCACGATTGATATTCCACAATTCGGGGCATTCTCCCGGTTCCAAACCTTTTGCCTGCAAAAAAGTGCCCCATGCACCATCTGAAACCAATACTTTTCCTGCCTTTACCTCATCAATTATTTTTCCCATATCTGATTTGTTTAATCCTGTATAACCAAAAGTTGCAAGCTCGCGGTCAAATACAGTTATATCAACAACCTTAAAAATTCTACAAATATACAACTCGCCTTTGGAATGAAGAAAGGAATCTAATTTGTTAGTCATAATTCCTGCCATCCCATAGATTGATTCCCTTTCCTCTGGTGATGAAAAACATCATACTATTTTAGGCCACTGTTTGATTTCGAATACAAACAGCTCCATATTAAAAAATTGATGCCAGGCACATCGCCATTAAATTCTCAGGTAAGGTATTTACCGTTATTTCGCATCCGGCAGAAAGTATAAATTTACGGTCTTTTTCTTTTTGGACTAATAGCTTCGTAGCCTCAAGTATTTCATTGGAAGTCCTTTCTTCCACCAATACAGGATTGATGTTCCCGCACCTGATGACATCAGGCCCCATTATTTTGAATGCTTCCTCCATATCTACCTGGTAGTCAACATCGAGTATATCCACATTCAATTGGCTGATGGATGGCAATAAATGGGTGATATTTCCGCATATGTGCAGCTTGACCTTAGCGCCACATCCATGAATAAAATCGATGATTTCCCTATGTCTTTCTTTAACAAACGTGTCATAGGTAAACGCATCTATTTGCGAGCAAATTGCATCACCTATTCCGATGATCTGGCAGCCGGCTTCAATCTGTGCCCTGGCAAAATCTTTGGCGGTGATGACGCATTTGTCCATAAGCAAATTACAAAAATCAGGCTCGGCCATAAGGTACACAAGCATATTACTTATACCCGCCAAATCACATGCTTCTGCCAGTGGGCCTTCAATCCAGCCGATAACCGGAACTTCCCCCTTCAATTTTTTATTAAATAATTCTGCGCCTTTTATGCGGTCAAGTGTCCTTGCCGCTTTGTACACATCGGGATTTTTGAGCAATTTTACATCATCAATAGTGTTGATGATGATGTCCTTGCACATTGGCACCGCCTCATCCGGAAAGGTGACTTTAGCTCCAAAGGCAGAGGTTTCCCGGTATGGATCCGAAATCAATCCGGTCATGTCAAGATCAAAATGTTCCATAGCCTTGATGTTGCACTCAACCAGTGTTTTATAATTTGAAGCAAATTCGCCGTACGTTTTTCCTGCAAATCGTGCTGCAAAATGCATGAGAATAGGGCGGAATAAAACTTTGTCTCCAGAATGAATGTCCTTGGTGAGTTGATTGAAAAGTGCTGTTTTATTCATGAATTAAAAAAAAGAAGTCTAACAAGTAAAACTCTAAATTACAATTAATTTTAACTCGCTTTCGATATTAATAACTTACTCAAGTTTCGCATTATATTACAAGCAACTCATTTTTAAATCTTTATGAGTATTTGCAACATCTTAAGCTATTGAAAACATGATATTTAACCTTTCCATTTTGCAATACTTGGCTCTGTGACACGCTGTTATTTCTCTTTTTTCTCTGTGGTTTAGATTTTTACAACAAAGAAAAAAAGAGGTTTTATGCAGAGTTTACACAGAGGAATCAAACATCAACCACAAGGTAATATAGATTTTTTCCTAGGAGTGCGAAAATTGAGAAAATTATTAAATCCCTTTGATCGATCAGACAAAATTCAAAATTTAAGTGGGATTGTCGATCGAATCTTTCCAGTTCTCATCTTTTTCTTTACTCAGAAAATCAGCCGACTTTTTTATGGCTTGCATTCCGCTCTTAAGGATCATATCGTTACTAACTTTTATAATTGGCGTATGACTGGCTTCGGGCTCTTCCATAAAGGAACTGTTGCTTGCCAGGTTATATGCCGAAATTAATGAGAACCGTGCACGATCGCTTGTATTACGATCAGATTTGTGCAGTAAGTTGCCATGGAAAAACAGGGTGTCACCAGGCTCCAACTCAACATAAACCAACTCCATATTTTCTTTGGCAGCATTTACTCTTCTCATGTCCGCGCCAACTTGTTTTCCTGTTGTACTATGGTTGATCCGGCCAATTTTGTGCGAACCTCGAAGTACCTGAAGGCAACCATTTTCTTTATTCGCTTTCGTGACGGCCACCATCACACTAAGCATTTCCGGCAATAAAAAACCATTGTCATACCAATATCCATAATCCTGATGCCACTCCCAGGCTCCACCAACTTTTGGTTCCTTTTGCATGAATTTTGTGTGATAGAGCGCAGGTTTACCATCCAAAATCATTTCCAATCCATCCGCAACTCTTTCTGATCGAGAAAAGGCTCCATAGATGTCGTCACCAGAATTATACCACAAGGTAAGCTTCGTATTCATTCCGGAATTGTCATCTACGCTAATCGCCGAATCTTTAATCAGTTTATCTTTTTTATAGGTTTCGAGTAGCAGATTGACTTCTTCAAGGCTGAAAAACTCCTTAATGATCACATACCCATTTTTTTGGTATGCTTCAAGATGTGCTTTGGTAAAGGTTTTGTAGTTCATATGTTTCCTGAGTTATTAGGCATCATTACTATATCTTGCTTTTAGCAAATTCATCATATGCACATTTATTTCCCATTGACTGGTTATTGGTTGGCGGGTAAATGGCATTAACAACAAATATGGAGGCGCTCCAAATTCAGAGGTAATGGTAAGCTGATCTGCTCCACTTTTCTTTTTTAGCTCAATTACCTTGTCCCACCATTGTGCATGGATTTCAATCGCATCTTGCCATTCGGGAGCCCTGGGATCCGGAATCTGAGGTCCTTCCTCGTAGCCAACCCTGGAATGTATATGATCTGTTCGGCTAATTGCCAGATTCACCGCTTCCTGCTGATCTTCCAAAAATGATTCTGCTACGTTGCACCAATGAGATATATCAAGTGTGATTCTTAAGTCAGGCAGTTGTTCCAGGTATTGCTGGGTAATATGAGCGGCGAAACTGAATTTCCCACGATGTGTTTCGTGTAAAATTTTCATTTTCGTAGTGTCAGAAACCCGATCAGCAATTTCAATCAATGCTTTATTTTGATCGAAGGTATAATAATCCTTTCCGGTCTGTGAATTGATAAACAGGGCAGGGGAGTCAGCAAGATTCTTAAGATGATACCCCAAAATCTTTTTATGTTCAATGAAATTTGTTTCCAGTGTTTCATGATGCTGCCCTATAAGCTCGAGGTCAAATCTCTCAAACGTTTTAACTATTGCATCCTTTTTGGGTTTTTCTAAAGGCAGACCCATTTCAACACCATCGTATCCCTCGCTTTTTACTTTTTCGAGAAAACGCTCCATGGATAAATCCTCAGATCCCCAAAGCGGGCAGAAAAACTTTACTTTCATCTGTTTATATTTTGCTTGTACATTTCCAGCTTGCTGTCATACTTTTTTATGTGTACTTAATCTGCTCCCGCCACGCCTGCATATTATGATTCCTTTATAATTTCAACAATTTCCGGTTTTAACTATGGATAGAATAAGGATATTGGCTCAGTTAAAACTCCTCACCGTATCGATCATAGCTACGATATTTTCTATCGGGACGTTGGCTTGTGTATTGTGAACTGTATTGAATACAAACCCGCCATTTACCGATAGGATTTCGCACTGCTTTAGGACTTGCTTTTTTACATCTTCCGGTGATCCAAATGACAATACTTTTTGCGTATCTACGCCACCACCCCAAAATGTAATCCGATCACCATAGTTGTCTTTCAAGTGCTGGGGCTCCATGCCACTGGCGTTGATTTGCACCGGATTGATGATGTCAAATCCAGCATCTATAAATGTATTTATAAATGGTTCGATGGCGCCGCAGGAATGTTTGAAAGTAAACCAATTAGTATTGGCGTGAATCCAGTCATTTAGTTTTTTATAATAAGGAAGATACATTTCCTCTAATGTATCAATGCCACAAAACTGCGAATCCTGCGTCCCGAAATCTGTTCCGCACATGAAGATGGCATCAATATTATTACCAACAGTATTATAGAACTTTTGTAAGTTACCTATGGCTATATCACTTTGTTTCTCAAAAACTTCATGAATGTAGTCGGGCCTCATAATTACAGACATATACCATTCGGCCACATCTCTGATCCCTTTTGGATTAAGCAGGTTCAGGCCGGGTACTAAAGCAATATCTCCAAAGGCAGTTCCTCCCATATTGGCAATAATGGCTTTGTCGCTATTTTTCACTTTGTCAACCTCCAGTTTCCAATAGGCCAGATCTTCATCTGAAATGGAATCAAATTCTTCCAGATTATCCATTGGATCAAGTTTAGATTCATCGATTGGCTGTTGACGATTTATGGCATCGAAGAAATAGCTGGTTTTGGGCATCTTGCCACTAGGAGGAACTGAAGTGTCTCCTTTCGGATAAATCAGCAGATCGCCATTCGCATCGATGGTGGTATTGAAACCCTTTGGCAGCAAAACAGTTTGACCCCAAAAAGTCTTGAATTCTTTTAATTCTCCGTGGTTTTTTATTCCAAACATATTGTCGCTCGGGCTCAATCCGATAACGTCAATGCCCAGGATTTCCATCAGCTCATCATCAATTTCACCGAGCATCTGGTAGGGTTCAGTGACCCTGATTGGTTTCTGCTCCAAGCCATAATGTTTCCTGATGTTTTCAATAGCTAGCACATGAATGCCTGTGACAGGTGTGCCACCAAAATCAACGGCAATCCTGTCCGGTTGTTGATGGTTTAAACTAGCTAATACACGTTCCTTAGAATTCATAGGTGAAAAAGTTTACTATTAAAATGATCCTCTATTTACAAATGTTGTTTTATTTCTTATGATTGATCGCTTGTTTTTATTAATCATGTTTACAATTCCTTCGCCCATCAGCTTGAAATCTGTAGAGATTACTGAAATTCCATTCCCTACCACTTTTTTTAGAGGGGTATCATTATATGAAATGATCCCGATATCTTTCCCGATTTCATAACCGTTTACTTGTGTTGCCTCTACCAGGCTTACAAGATCATCATCGTCAATAACAATATAAGCTTCCCCCTTTGTGACGTCTGGGGATATTTTTTCATACCTGACCTCATGCTTTATATTATGCTCAATGCAATACTGACTAAAGCCTTTTTCTAGCTCTTTGGGTGGATCTGTATTGGTATTTCGGAATATAAGTATAAAGGTATGGTATTTCCTTATCTGCTTATCGATTGAAGAAAGCGATTCTTTAATGTCTTTTTCAAAATCCTGATATATCCCGCAATAATTTGAGTTGAGATATTTAGGCATTCTGTCCAATAAATAAAGCTTATTATTTGGGATAGGTTCTAAGGCGCTGGATATTCGTTTATGATCAAATGGCAAAATGATATATGTAGTATAATTACCAATATGAGTAGCAATGGTGCTTTTGAATACTTCATAATTGAAGTGATGGAAATAAATATCCAGTGAAGTTCCTTTTCCAAAAGCACTTTTGATTGCATGGAATAAAGTCTCTTTGTACGAAGAAAACGTATCGAAAAGAAGGAAAACCCTGTTTGATATTTTAGTATTTGTGGAAGTCACATAAAATCCTTTTCCATGAACAGAGGCAATCAATCCGATTTCTTTTAGCTGATTAAATGCTTTAATCACAGTTTCTCTTGCCAACTTATTCTCGCTGCAAATTTGATTAATGGAGGGGAGTTTTGAACCTTTCTCTAATTGACCGGATTTTATAGATTTAATGATAGATTCACCGATTTGAATATATTTTGGAGTTTCTGAAAATCGTTCTATTAAAATGATCATCGAAAAAGATGTGTTGCTTTACTGTACTATACTGTTCTATAAGCAAAGTTAAAATATTTCCTGCATTCAAAAAATATATTCCAATGTAATTTTATTATTGGTAAAAAGCAGCGCTTTAATTCTGCCTTTTTTTATCTAAAAATTTCCTCGATGTTCTACAATGGGGTAAGTGCGGAAAAGGTTGAAAAACGGCAGGTTTTTATAAAAATAAAATTTTCCGTTGAATGCTTCGTGACTCTACCCCGGTGCAGGTGATTTACAATAATAATGAGGAAATTATAAATCTATATCGCCCCTTAAAATTCATTTAACTTTAGTTTTTGTAAAATTGGGTCGAAAACATTTTAATTCCATAGGATTTGGGATGTACACCTCAGACAAATGCATTGCAAATACCATTCGGAAAAAGTGTATTTAGAATAATCTCAAAGAAGATGAAATGCCAAAAAACGAGAATAAACAATTCTTTCAAGGTATTTTGTGCCAAAACTCAAATATTTCTATTCTTTAAATACCAGGAATTGAAATGGATTACATTAGGATTTACAGTAAGGAGAGATTGCATGAAAATGATTGGCGAAATTGACTTCATATTTAGTATTAATGCCAATTAACGTATCATAGAGTCTATATTCCTAATTTGGTTAACAAAAAATGTAATCAATTAGGTTACAAACATGAAGAAAAAAGCACTTAATAGAAGAAGTAAATAAAAACAAGAATATAATTTTTTCATAAAATGGATACAAATTTAAAATTCTATTTTATTCTGACAGCAATTCTATTGCTTGTAAATCAGTCAGTAGTTGGACAGTTATACCTATCAAATGAAACTACTGATATTATTAAAACCGGCAACCATGATGATGTGAAAGAATTTGTTAATACATACATCGAAGGGGAGGATGGTTTTGAATTGATGTCAGGACAGTATAAAAATAACGGTGATACATACTATGGATTTCAAGGAACTCATGACGACATTTTTTTCTCAATTTATTTTACCTATGGTGTTGATAGCAATTTTCCACATAGTTTTACAATAGCAAAAAGTACTGATGATGTTTCTAACTCTTGGTTGGAATTTTATGAAAATAAAACAGACTGGAAGCAGGTACATCAAGATGAGGGTGTTATGCAGTTTACTCAGGGCAATTATGGAGTTGAAATTAATACAAGTGGGAAGTATAATATGGTGTCCATGTTCAATCGTAATAGATGGGATTTCGCTAGAGAAGAATCTAATTAGCGCCTGTCTATAAAGTCAGCAAAATCAAAAAATGAATGGTTTTTTATATGAACCCACCTTCGCCTTCGCGAAGCCGCTTCGGCAAAACAAGGCCACCGCTCAAATAGGAAAGTAACCTGCTTCTGATATCCTTATATCAAAAGCAGGTGTGAGTTAAAACAAAAATCCAATTGAGAGTGCAAACCTTCTAAGAATTCGTCGTTCAGATACTTTTACACTATTTATATCCCAGCCACTAAAATAGGTGTATTCTGCTTTTGAATCCTGATTGCTGTATCCGAGGGTAAATGTCATAGCGCTTTTATAGAAATTTACCTGGTAGCCCAAGCCCAGCTGCCAGTATAAACCACCTTGTACATTATCGAGTTCAAACACGTTTTCATTTCTATTGGATTGCCAGGCAAATCCATACCCGATATCACCATAGTAAAAAGGAGAAACTTTTTTGTCGTACAAATACCCTTTTACAGTGGCATAAATTGGCAGCGTAATGTAGTTGCCATATTTGTTAACTCCCAGACCAAGGCCTGAGCCCAGGTATTTACTGAATTGATACCCATTTATAGTTTGCACGGTTATGGATGTATTTTCCTCACCGATGAGCAGTCCACCTCTAAATTCATGATAAAAAGATTTGATGTTTAAAGATGGTTGAAGGCCAATTAATTCTTCCGGTTTGACGCCTCCCGCCTTATTATTCTCTTTAAAAACTATCTTTTTGATGTGGTCATATCGAACAAAAATAATATTAGAGCTATCTATATTTACCTTGAGCATCTTTTCATCAAATGATCCGACGATTCCGCCATTTATTTTAATGCCGTTTTTTAATACAATTTTCGCTTGTTGGTTTACCTGAGCATGTGCTTGAATACTCAATGCCAGGAGAACGAAAAGTACAATTTTAAAAAAATGATGTCTCATATTATTTAAAGCATCGGATTTTCTCTAGAGATAGATATTGTGCTAAGGAGTTTGATGTCATTCGGATCGGAATAATCGAATTGATACAAGCCCTCGTTTCCAATCATGATTAAATTATTATTATAAGGAATAACATCATAGGCGTCGAAATCACCATAATAGGCAAGTAAGTTGCTCGTGATTTTATAGATGTCAGAAGCATCAAAAACTTTCAAGCCTACGCTTCCTTCACAAATAAACAGGGTGCCGTTATCAATCCCTAATCCATGAGGATTAGTCATCGGATAGGTTTTGAGCAATACCGGATTGGATAGATTGCTAATGTCGATAACATCCAATTGATTGGAGGCATTGGTCCTGCAATTTGTTCCACTGCGCAAAGTTACGTAAGCGATGTCGTTTTCGACCACAACAGGATCGCAGCTTATAATATGCGAAAACGTAGACAGGTGTGTCGGTAAATCCGGATTCGTATTATCATAAATGATCATGCCGGATTGAGAGCCGATAAACAAATTGTCTTTGTATGGAAATATGGTTTCGATGCCCCAGCCTATATTCAGGTTGGCGCCCGGCACAGGATTATCCAGGTTAGAAATGTCGAAAATCTGCATATTGCTATTGTCGATGCTGTAAAGATGGTCTTTCATGATCGTAAACCGTGCCATAGATCCGCCAACACCTGTTTGCATAGCCGGAGCAGAACTTTCCGGAGCGAAGCTTGATGCAGCCATATCCATAGTTGCAAAACTACCTTTGATAGCAAACCCCGTGTTATAGTAATAGTAGGAGGGGTAAGAACCATTAAATTCTCCTTCATTTACTTCAATAATTTCTGTAGGAGCCCATTCTACCACTACACCATTTTCAGCATCGTAATATTGATCTTGTTGCGCCAGGTTGAGAAAAATATCTTCAATTCGCTTTGTAAGTATTACTTGTCGAGGGTCAGAAATATCGAGTACAAGAAGATCGATATAGCTGTCGGCAAACAGTCGGTCGCCACGAACAGCCATCTCATAATTGCCGGGGATGTTGACAAAACTGATGAACTCAGGATTCTCCCGATCGGTATTATCTATGATATGAATCCCTTTGCCCGGTTCGTTGAGAAGAATGTAATTTTGGTATAAATAGATTTTGCCGGTGTTGGTAACTTCAACTGGCGGAGTTACCTCAAAGGATGCCCTTAAGTCTTCAGGACTTAAATACACTGGCTCCATGACCGTATATGTTTGTGTGATTTCTACTTTGTCATTGCAGGCTGTCAGCGTAAGGGCTGCCATTGCAATAAAAATTCCTGCTATCAGGAGAAGATTTCTATGATTGTGTTGTGTGTTCATTTTTTTTAAATTTATTGGGTGAAATAAATGTTATATTCTCTTGACACCATGTTTTAAAAAAAAGTTGGAAGGGAAATGAGATTGAATAGATTGAAATGAGATTGAATAGATTGAAAAAGAAGATTGAATAGATTGAAAAAGAAGATTGAATAGATTGAAAAAGAAGATTGAAAAAGAAGATTGAAGGGAGATTGATAAATGCTAATTATTAATCTTTATTCCTTATTTGCAGTTTTTCAGCTAATGATTGCTATTTTTAAGCAACAAAGCAATTCAATAACCTAAACGAAAGAACCCAAAATAAAAGATATGAGTACAGATAGAAGAACCTTTATAAAGAAATCAGGAACTGTCGCCTCCTCAATCATCGTTGCAGCGCCTATCATTATACAGTCATGTTCGCGGGGCAGAGACAGACACAAATCTCCTTCAGAGCGGATAAATCTGGCGGTAATCGGGTGCGGAAATCAGGCAGGGAATGATGTGCAGGAATACCTGAAAGATGAGCGTGTCCAAATAACTGCGGTGTGTGATGTAAACAAAAAAAGCAGCGGATATTGGGATGGGAAGGTAGCAGGAAGGGAGTTTATAAAGGAAATGGTCGAGACGACTTATTCCGAGAGGTTTGGAAAAAAATACAAAGGATGCAGGGAGTTTAATGATTTCAGAAATGTTATCGACAGGAACGATATTGATGCGGTTCATATTGCAACCCCTGATCACTGGCACAGTATCCCGGTGCTGATGGCTGCTGATGCAGGGAAAGATATCTATTGCCAAAAGCCACTCGCTCTGACGATTTCAGAAGGAAGAGCGATGAGCAATGCGGTAAAGAAACATGGGATCGTTTTTCAAACAGGAAGTCAGCAAAGGTCGAATGCTAATTTTCACAGGATATGTGAGTTGGTGCGTAATGGTCGAATTGGCAAATTGCATACCGTAAGATGCGGTTTACCATCGGGAACACCGGATTATGGAAGGACAGGATTGAATACCAACCCAACACCCGTGCCAAAAGGATTTGACTACAACATGTGGCTGGGACCTGCGCCTGAGGCAGCCTATAGTCCTTGTCGTACCTTCGTGAATTTCCGCTGGGTACTCGACTACTCCGGCGGTCAGCTTACGGATTGGGGAGGGCACCATCCCGACATTGCTCAATGGGGAATGGATACGGAATATACCGGGCCGGTGAAAATTCAAAATGCCAAGGCATCATGCTTGCTTCATCCGGTATGGAATACGGCGGCAGAATTTTATTTTGAGGCTATTTATAAGAATGGCGTTAAGCTTATAGTTTCGAGTAAAGAAGAATTTGGTGGGGTGAAATTTGAAGGGACCGAAGGATCTGTCTGGTCAAGCAGAGGGCAGCATGGGGCAAGCTCACCAGAGTTGTTGGATACCGTGATCGGGAATGATGAAGTTCACCTGTATAAAAGCGACAATCACTTTCGCAATTTTATTGATTGTGTGTATTCGCGTAAAGAAACAGCAGCTCCGGCAGAAAAAGCGCATCGATCCATTACGATTGCCCACTTGGGTAATATCGCCATGATCCTCAATCAGGATTTGGAGTGGGATCCGGATACTGAAAAATTTATCAATAATGAAAATGCCAATCGAATGCTTTCGAGGCCAATGAGAGCGCCGTGGGATAAGGTGTATGAAAAGTATAAGGTATGAGATTGAATGAGATTGAAAAAAGATTGAAGGGATTGAAAAAAGATTGAAGGGATTGAATAAAGATTGAAGGGAGTGGGATTAATCAATTCTTAATTTTTTAATAGAGTAATTGGCTGAAATGAAATGGCTTTGAATCTATAGCGATGCCAACTCTTTTATTCTATTGATTTTCATGTTTCTTTAGAAAAGTATTATTATTAGTTTTATGGATCAGATTTGATAATGCATTGAACAAATCAAAATATCACATATCAATTGTATAATTATGAGTACAGACAGAAGAAATTTTTTAAAAAAGGCGATGGCCGGGGCTACCGGAGTAACTATCGGAGGAAGTGCAATGGCCTCCTCAGCACGCTCTTATTCGAGGATTGTTGGAGCAAATGATAAACTGAATATAGCTATCATTGGATTGGGTAGAAGATTAGGAGCCTATCTGGAACCAATTGGAGATAAGAAAAGCAATGTTGAGTTGCTTTATCTGTGCGATGTCATGAAAAGCCAGCGGGAAAAAGCGGCAGCACGTTTTGCAAAAGTGATTAAAAATAAACCCGTTCTTGAAAATGATATTCGCAAAGTACTTGAAGATCCCAAGGTAGATGCCATCTTCAATGCAACTCCGGATCACTGGCATACGCCTGGCGCTTGCATGGCCATGGAAGCGGGTAAGCATGTGTATCTGGAGAAACCATGTAGCCACAATCCACGCGAAGGTGAAATCGTTGTAGCTTACCAGCAGAAATACAACAAGGTGGTGCAAATGGGGAACCAGCAGCGTTCTTCTCCCGAATCCATTGAGATAATAAAGGATATTCATAACGGTGTGATTGGAGTTGCCTATAAAGCTGTTGCCTTTTATACCAATGGCAGGGGAGAGGTTCCCGTTCCTAAAAAACAAGCGCCACCTGAGGGATTGGATTGGGAATTGTTCCAGGGGCCGGCGCCACGAAAAGACTATATGCACGATACCTGGAATTATAACTGGCATTGGTATGGTTGGGACTATGGAACGGCCGAAATGGGGAATAATGCTACGCACGAATTAGATGTTGCGCGTTGGGCATTGGATGTCAAATACCCCTTGCATGTTGATGTTTTTGCAGATAAATTTCATTATGTGAATGATGGCTGGAGCATGTACGATACCATGGAGGCCACCTATAAATTTGCAAATAACAGGGTTATAAAATGGGAAGGTCAGAGTAGGAATAAGTATGATACCTTTGGCGGAGGTAGAGGTACGATCATTTATGGATCTGAAGGATCAGTATTTGTAAATCGTGGGGGGTATCGCTTGTACGATCTCAAAGGCAAGATGATTAAAGACAGTAAGGCTGAAGGCGCCGAAGCTGGAACAGCCTTAGGCGGAGGCGGATCAATGACCACCAAGCATGCCGTCAACTTCTTTGAAACCATACGCGGAAAAGAAACGCTGACCTCTCCGATTGAGCAGGGTGTAGTGAGTCAGTTACTGACACATTATGCAAATATATCTTCTCGTATCAAAAAAGGATTTGATGTAGATGAGACCAACGGACGTATTTTTGATCGTGAAGCCATGCAGCTTTGGCGCAGGGATTACGAGCCGGGTTGGGAACCAAAAATGTAATTTGTAACAGGATAACCCTTAATGATATGGGTATTTAGGTGGCTAGTGTGCTGTCTGAATACCCATTTTTTTGTGGGACAAATGTAAAATGCATCATGGAAAGCCAGGATCACTAAATGAAATCTATTATACAAATTAACACAACTTGCTAATCAAGGGATATAACTACTGTTAAGTTAACCATCAATTGACGGGTAAAGTCTTCTTAATTTGATCCTTGACTCTTTTGTTGTGAATTGCCAGTTTATTTTACCTCCTTTGCTGTTTCTGTAGTTTTGCCAAGCTG
>SDBV01000657.1_pt1 | contig 49967 bp, 34 predicted proteins | sample 2277081 | NCBI WGS metagenome assembly SDBV01 (sample SAMN10402039, study PRJNA504765) | marine sediment metagenome | isolation source: marine sediment core GS10_PC15, 223 cmbsf | place: Arctic Ocean: Southern Knipovich Ridge | collected 2010
GACAGAATACAAAAAACCAAATAAAGAAGAATAATTAATTTTTTCATTTTAATTCCCCATATTATTATATATTGAATGATTGATGAAATTATGATCTTTTGCAAGATTACTTACAGTAGAAATTAACATTATAACCTGTAACATACCCATTTTTTTTATTTCACTCTTCTCATATGAATATAATGGTATCAATTATATTTAACAATATTTTTTTTGAATATTTTCAACAACATTAAAAAATTACTCTAAATGGGACGGGCTCTATTTAATATTGATTGAAATTTTCTGTAAAATATTTATAAATTTTTGTACGGCAGATTTTCTTCAAAACTTTTATTTTTCAGTGCAACCATTCATAGTTCCGCCAGTATTTGGACATTCCTGTCGCAGCCGGTATCTGTACATATTCTCGAAGCAATGCAGAACAGGAAGTATGGTGAGGAAGAACGCCAGGCCCTTCGGTGATTTCTGAAATCGGTGTTAATTCTCTTGGTACAACAAACAATGAAAATATATTTTAGATATTTATCGGAAAATATGGATGTCTATATTGTAGCTGAGAAGGGAAAGTACCTTAATCAGAAGCTTATTGATAAAGGGCTTGCTGAGAAGTATTGGAAGTGATAAGGGAGCGGTTTAAGTTGAAAATATTTAAATATAGAATTTAACTAGGATTAAAAAAGTGGGTTGTTATCCCGAATAGATGGTATACCAGTTCATCCCATCCTTAATCGGGTCAAGGCTTATAAACCGTCCGGTATCAGGGTCATACCATCTTGCATTAAAATAGTAGAGCCTTGTATCTGTATCTAAGTCTTTGCCGGTGAAGTTGAACTTACCATCATAACCGCCAGTTCCTTCTTTATCAGGTTCCGCAGGGTCGCCAAACGGTGTATATTCGTTGCCCCACACAACCTCACCAGCTTCATCCGTAACAGCAACAACACTTCCCAGATGGTCTGTGTGCATGTAAAACCGCTCGGTTGAATCAGCAACTACACTTCCGCCCGCATCAAGCTATCCGTCCTCACGTGCAAAATGACGACCTAACACATAAACATACTGCCTGTAGTCACGTTCGGACTGTCCTATTACTTCATCTTCTTCATAAAGCACACGTCCGCCAAGACTGAACATATAATAAGTTGCAGTCACATCCCCGTCATCGTTTGCCTGTGGGCTTTCTTTCTTAACACGCATACCTAAGTAGTTGTAAGTATAACTTGCAATCAACTCGCCGTTTTTCTCGACAGTGGTAAGCCTGTTCATCAGCTCGTATGTGTATTTCCAGTAAATAAAGTCTTTACAAAATAATTTCAGCTATCTGCAAACATAAATAAAACTAGAAAATACTTCGAAATTTATCCCATATTATTAATTAATATTATTTCCATCCCTTGTAAGACTTATACTTTCACCATCAGACATATTAACATAATCACCTGCACCTCCATTTACAGATATTATAAACATTACAGAATTACTTGAATCTGAATCTTCAATTTCCCATCCTATTGTCCATGTATGAGACCCGTTAGCAGCTATAGTTTTATTGGTCATACCGCTGAACTCTGTTTCATCACCTGAAATTGATGAAAATGTAACATAGATGGAATCTCCTGTATTATTATCCAAACTTAAAGTTCCGGAACCTGTAACGGGCTCTTCTTCGCAACCTAAAAAAGTTATAATAACAAATGTTATTATTAATAATCTTTTCATTTCATTTACTCCTGTTTGTTAATTTTTTAATATTTGCAATTTCTATAAAATTGTTTTAAAAAAAATAGATTGAAACTTATTTGTTAGTTTTTCTTACAATTCATCCCAGATTTCCTGCAATTCAGGATAAAACTCTATAAACCTCGGATTATATTCTGTATCTTCCATAGGCTCATCCCATAAAGGTGTTATTTTATAAACATAGTAAGCCTGTTCTGTTACAAGCTGGAAATAAATATTATCATCTTCACCAACTACATAAGTCGTGAGTGCACCGTCATCATTTTCATTAATTTCTGTGTAATAAGGATGATGAATATTGTAAAGAGTATCATTTTCTACATCTATTATCATTATATGACCCTCCCGGTTGCCACTTCTTTTAGGATTATCATATAAGCGTAAATAGATTTCTCCTTTTGCACTTGTTGTTTTATTAAGCATTACATCTACATCAAATGTCTTATATTTATCTGTACCTGGAAGAATAATTTCATTTATACTTTGTCTTTCTTCTAAAATATAAAATAAAAATCCTAAATCTGAAAAACCATCTCTTCTATCAATATTTATTATATTAAAATATTTTCGCCATATGCTTATATCATCTGATATTGGTTGTATTAAACTTGAATTATTAAAACCAACAGGAAAATCATTATAATTTCCAATAATTATCGTTTCATTGTCATTTTCAAAATATATATTACCATTGCCGGTTATAGCGACTAAAACATCTCTCCAATTGCCTTCATAAAATATATTTCTTAAAGATATATATTCTGGACACGAAAAGTATTCCTCTCCATATCGTATCCATTCATCATTTTCAATTATATATTTTGATGCATTGTATTTTCCACTTGCAGTAAAACACAAATCTCCATTTTCTACGACTACGTGTAAAGCTGGATATTCTTCTCCGGCATTTTCACTAAACCATGCTCCAAGACCATCATCCGTATTAATCTCTATTCTTTTAACAAGTTCATAATTAAAATCCAATTCATATACTTTATCAGGCACTCTTAATATCTCAAAATATTTTTCTCTTATAAGTATCTCTTCTTTATCCAATTCAGTATTTTCTACGCTTCCTTCTAAATATTCTGATAGTTTTATATATCTCCTGAAAAAATCGTCTCCTATTACTTTTATTTCTTCGGTTTCATCTTTTGTAATTTCTTCATTCTGGATAACATCTTCTTCATTTTCAATGTCATCTTCTTCAGAAACACATCCTATTAAAATATAAATGATTAGTATCATGGTTAATAAATATCTGTGCTTATAATTATATCTCATATTAAAAACTCCTGTAACTTTTAATTAAATCCAAAAAAATCAAATAAACCGTTATGCCTTAAAAATGTATCAGACCAATATTCAGAAAAAGTAGATGTATATCCTTCATCAATTAGCCAGTTGATATATGAATCATTATTATCATTTCTTCTAAACAAATCTACAAAATAATTAGTTCTTGCTCCAGAATTATAATTTGTACCTTCTTTATTAGCAGCCGGTGCACTATGAATAAGTATATTTTGTCCTGCGTCATTTATACCATATATTCCAACATGATAACCTGACCCTGGGGCTGAATTTGAATCTTTAAGCAAAAATACTATATCACCAACTCTTGGGTCAGCTGATGGTGAAAAACTATTGTGAAAATAGTTCTTTAACAGACCATATTTGGGTATATTTTTTTCCTCACCTTGCCAATTTATATATGTAACATTTTCAGTTATAGCCTCAAGCCCTTTCCAATTATAATAATTTTCAAAGCTCAAAACATTTCCATTTTCATCTATGTAAGGATTTTGATTATAATTTTGTTCTGCAGTGTTATAAATAGGCATTCCATTAGCATCTTTTCTCTGACCGTCTGCACCGACAAACATTGAACCTTCAGTAATTCCAGCAGCATAATAAACATAATCTACAAACGCACCACAGTCAAAATGCGGGTCATCATAATCATCTTCATTATCACTTGTAGAATCATATGTTACATTATCTCCATATATCACTTCATCAACACCGGATTCAAAAAGCAATCTGGAATATCCACCTGCCTTGTTATCATATACCATTTCTACATACTTATCATCTGACATTAGTAATGCAACATCATTTATCGCATAACCGTATGATTCATCACCCTTGCCATCTGCTAAATGATTATAGGCGAATACTCGGGCGAGACCATTTCCACCTTCATCTACATTTAATTCATCTACATGTCCACGCATTACATTCGTAATCAATATAAGAGAATCATCAGCATCCAGGCCATTATCTTTTAAATTTGTTAAGGTTTTTTGAAAAAATGGTAATAATTTGTCTGCCAAAGGCTGGTCAACATTTATCCCACTATTTTCTAATCTTAGTAATTGAGCCTTAAATTGTTCAACTGCGGCTATTTGTTCGTCAGTTCCACCATTATTTTCAAGATAATCAAGTAAATTATCTAATTCACCTTCTGTACCATCTGAACCTAACAAATTACTAAAAGTATTATCTATAGCTTCCTGGTATCCGTTAAAATATTCTTCTCCAACCAGACCCTGTTGTTCATAAGCAGATATTGATTTCTGACTCATTTTCTCTTCAATACGCTGACCTATCTTTTTCGAATTCTCATTTCTTTTTTTATTTCTCTCTTCCTCACTCCTTAAATCAACCTCAACACCAGGCATACTAAAACTTTCTTCTGCTGCAAAATCAGACCTTTCATGCAAGCTGTCATACCAATCACTCAATCCCCCAAAACTTCTCGCAATAGTTCCAAGGCTAAAGTCAAATCCTGCACCGCCAAGCTGAAAGTAATTATTACTTGTGTGCTGCCCTATATGCAGTTCTAACATTCCCTGACTTGCCCATGAATCACCTCTTCCCCATTCACCATCTTCATTCTTTTCTGCGTATTTAAACCAGTCCCAGTTAAACCTTCTTGCAAGGTTGCCAAAATTAAGTACGTTGATAGTGGTCTTACCTGTCATACCAAATTCGGTGGCCATAGAAGCAATATTACCCATAGTAGAGTTAAAACTACCCATTCTATCTTTCTGTAAATCTGTCATTTCAGTAATTTTTGTTTCACTCATATTTATAGCACTAAGTCCGGAACTTACAAACGTACCTGCCATACCTGATGCATAACCTGCTAAAGCACTTCTACCTATCATAGTCTCTTCAAAGTCCCTCATGTGTCCATCAAAAGCACCATTAATAAGACCGGAAATCGCATTGTTCATGACTCCCTGTGCACCTGTAACAAGAGTTTTTGCTATACCACCACCAAAACCATTACCAATTCCAATACCTCTCGATACTCCGCCAAACGCCTTCCCAATACCCAATTTTTTCACTCAGCCTCTTAAACAGCTCCGCTCCGTACCCTGCTCGGTCATGTTCGAGGAGGTGCTCATTTATGTGCTTCCCGATTTTCCAGTAGGCAATGGTCTTCTCATTCTCAACAGTAATTTCCGCTCTCTGTTTTCCTGCTAAGATTTCATTCTGAATTTTTTTTTCAAGTGCATTTACTGCTGGAATATTTATACTATTTCTTAAAGTTTTCATAACAGCCCCAGAATGCCGGAAAAAAATAACTTATCCTATAATTTCATAGTTTTTTGTATTTCCCGCCCCGCCGTACTGCTAGTACCCAAACAAACATCCCTGTTTGTTTGGGGCTGGAATTATCAAACTTTTTCCTGCAAGTACGCAGGAAAAATACAGAGACAGAAAATCTTTGAAGTAAAAGTGAAAAACCGTTATAAACAAGAATCCGGCTACTGAAACAGATTGAATGATTTAAATTTAAAATTTTTGCTTTTTAAACTGTTTATGTAGCCGGACAGCCTTATCCATCTAAAAGTGATAGAAGAAGTAATACTTTCTCAATAAATAATGTTAGTTCGTATTTGGGTAATAATTATAATCAATATATTTTATCTTATTTTGATTATTAAATCTTATCAATATTGAGTTATGATTTGATTTGTCTATTAAGTCTATATAAATATCAACTTCAAAGTTCAATTTAATTAAATTACAAATTGATAAAGCTTCTCTTATACATATAGTCTTGCCTTGAAAAAAAGAATGCCCATATCTATTTTCTCCTTCATTTAGGTCATTAAGCATCTCAGTATTAAAAAAAACAGCATATAGTTCACCTTGCTCATTTAAAAAACCATTGTAATCCCATTCTTTTCTTGTAAAAACATTGTACCCTTCTGTATCATCACCAAAGTAAACAACATCACCAAAATAATTAACAAGTTTTTCTAAATCTTTTTCTATAATGCTATCAATTATTTCTTGAGTGTATTCATTTAATTCTATATTAGGTGTATATTCTTGATTTAATGGCTCATCAATATTTACATTATCAACAACATAATTAATCGAACTATCATTCTGCCTTTTTTCTCCACAAGAAGCAGAAAAAATAAAAACAAATACAGCCAAAAAAGAATATATTATTATTTTCATTATTATTTCTCCTTTTTTCCTATTCTTGAAACCAATCTATCATATCAAATCTGTCTAAATTTTCAGGAGTGTGGTTTGTATTATACCCTGTAAAATGCATATGAAAACCACTAGAAACACCTATCAACTCACTATCACTTCCCATATAAAGACTTGCTGGTAATGAAGCACCGCTTTCATAAGCATATTTTAGCATATAATTTATTTCCGAAGAATGTATCATGGTGATATAATTATTTGATATCATTTTTATATCTATGTAAATACCACTATTTTGATTATATAAAATATTATTTACAGTAAATTCGCTATCTGGACCATACCAATCTTCATAAACATCAGAGTCAAATTTATTTGCCATATCATCGATATGTGGACCAGGGTCTCCAAAATCATCCCATGTTCCTGATTCAGTTTCTAAAGAAAATATAAAGTTTATATTTCCAAAATGATTTTCATATACAGTACCATCATCATCTATCCAATCATTACCACTATTGTGCTCATAAGTTTTAACAACATAAGGATTTCCGTTTTCATCTGGTTGAAACATATTGGCCAATGTATCTACTTCAAAATTATATGCAACCTTATTCAATTTATCCAGGAATGTATCAGAATCTTCCTCATTAATTGTATATTTATCTGTAAATATATCATCCGAATTGTTGTCCATATATTTTAATGCAACTGAAAGGCCATATCCAACTGTCCCTTTATTAAAATTATTTCCTCTGGATGCATTTAGTAAAATATCCAGTGAGACATCAGGGTCTAAACCTTCATTATTTAAAACGATTAATGTCTCTTGTAAATCAGGAGCTAACTTTCTTGTTACTTCTATAAAACTTCCAAGGCCACCTATTTTATCATTTTTTTCTTTATAATTATTTAACCGGTCTCTGTATAATTCAATCTCTGTTTCTATATTTTCAATTTCTGCATCACTTTCAGTAGCATCATCACTATTTAGATATGCTAATGCAATATCCAGTTGACCATCTTCTTCATCTGTACCTAATAGCGCATTAAAGGTTCCATCCAAAGCTTTATCATGTAAATTACTACTACGTATATATGACTCATCATTCCTTCTATGATTTTGTGCAGCAAGAAACCTTCTTGTATGCTCTTCATTCTGCTTGGATAACAATTCGTCAATCTGTTTAGATTTTGAAATGTCTATTTCTTCAGTAGTTCTACGTTCCTTAGATATTCTATCGTCTCTTGCATTTTCTCTTTTTTTACTTATACTTGCTGCTCTTTCTATGTATTCGAAGAATGAATCCTCGCCGTTATCAAGTAATTCTCGTATTGCGTTATGGTTATCTGTATTATCAGTACGTGAAAGATTGCTAATTATCGTAAATAAATTTCTATCTTCATCATCACCGAATCTCAGTCTAAAAAGCTTTTGAGTTTCACGATAACCACGCATACTTCTCATTAAAGTTCCAAAGCTAAAATCAAAACCTCCTGTTCCAAAACCCATCCAATTATCATTTTTATTCATTCCAATATGAAGCTCTACTAAACCAGTATTCATTAATCTACTCTGTAAACCTTTTCTGTAATTACTTATATCATTTTCTGGTTCAACAGTATCAGAAGTTTCATCTCCCCCACTAAACCTTTTAAAAAATCTTGTTAGGTTACCCATATTTGCAAGGTTAATAGTAGTTTTACCTGTCATTCCAAACTCAACACCCATAGAAGCCATATTGCCCAGCATACTGTTCATCGTTCGCATACTGTCAAGGTCAAGCCCGTTGTTACCGTCTGTACCAAGTGCATTACCGTTGTAGTCTTTAAGGTTTAACTCACCCATACCTTCACGTACAAATGTACCAGCCATGCTGCTTACATAACCTGCTATTGCAGACCTGCCTATAACACTTTCTCTGTATCCTTCACGGTCAAAACTCAAACCGTTTCCATCAAGATTCAGGTTGTTAACAAGCCCCTGTGTCGCATTCTGTGCAAAAGCACTTGTTCCGGTCCATGCAGTTTTAGCCAATACTCCCTTAAAACCGCTCATACCCGCAATCTTAGAACCTTCGCCAACCACATTGCTGTTAAGGTTACCGAATGCCTTGCCTACTGCAAAGTTGCCCATTGCCTTGCCCATATTAACCAGCATATCGCCAAAGTGTATGTCTCCGGATGCAACAGCCTTTATGTTCTGGATACCGGTTTTAATAAGTCCGTACGCAGGCCCAACAACGATGTTCATAGCAACATCAAAAAGGCTTGATAAAGAGAAACCGCTTAAAAAGCCGTCACCCCCAAACAAACTCTTACGCCAGAATGGAGCCTTCTTTTCTGCCTCGCCTTTAACCTGTGCAAGTTCGTGCTCAAAGAACTTAGTATATACTTTCTTCAGCTCACCATGTCCTTCTACTTCCAGGTTTTTACTTATAGGGTCCTCTACATTCGGTTCATCTATTAACTCCGGTGAAATACCTACATGTATATTAAATGTACCGTCTAAGTCTTCTACTATCAATGGATCAACACTACCCGAATCATCATCATGTTCTCCAAAGATGTCCTTCATCTGTTCTGTTAGATTTCTTATTGCCATATCTATAACACAATTAATACCGTCCATGCTCAGGCTTGTTAAGAATTTATCTTCCAGGCTTACACCGGGATCCCATTCCGGTGTAGCATAAAAGTCATACGCATACAGTACTTGCGTTTTAAGTTCATCACCTCCTAACAAACTACTTCCTACAACTGCAAGTCTTGTAAAAGTATCGCCATTTCTGTTAAATCCCGCGGATGTTAAACTGCCTTCTATATTAGAATCAACTGCATCATTAGACTCCACTATGTTCTCTGTCATCTGTAAAATTGCTTCCTCAATAGTTCTTCTTGCAGATGCTGCTGTTAATATTCCCGTGTGTCTTTCCACCTCGTCTCTGTTTCTTGTCTGGAACTCAAACATTCTGTTTAGTATAGAAGAATCTACTATACTGCTCCCTGCAAGCCCGGAGTAAAGTTTTGTTCCAATACTTTTAATACTCCTGTTTGCAGCCCTGCTAAAATCAAGCAACCGGCCAAATATATCATTACCCGTGATTTCACTTACAATACTTTCCGGGTCAGGTTTAACAGACATGTCCGAAATTAAACTGCACATAGCCTTTTCTATTTCAATATCCGGATCTAATCCGAGTATATCCAGCTGGGTTTTTGCTGCATCATTTAATATTAATTCTTCTGCGTCTTTTATCCAACTGTTTTTACCGTTTAAAAAGACCGCATACTTGGCATCCCACATCTCAGTTTTTTCTTCATATTCATCCTCAAACATAGCCACCCATCTTCTTCTTTCACTGTCCATCTTATTGAATGCGTCTGTCCATTCTTCCCTGCCGTTTTCAAGCACTGCATAAATATTTTCTGTCCAGTTTGCTTCACGAGTTTCCAATTCGTCTAATAACTGCTGCCATTCTTCAGACTGTATTTCCTTATACGCGTTTAAACGGTTAGCATAAAGGCTGTTTATATGCTCATTCTTTTTATCCATCAATATGCTTAACTCATTAAATACAGGGCTGTCGCAATTAATATTGTTAGAATATTCAGAAGCTATTCTGTCGTAAAGTTCATAAAATCTTACAGCTGTGTCCGTTTCACTAAAAACAGGAGTTTTTAAAGCATCAACAGATACTATCCTTAAACTGTCTAATGCATCATCAAGCCCGTATTCCTCTGCCGTACCTGCGTTTAAAAGAGCTTCCTCAAAAATATTTATATTAGATATATGGTTTGTCCGCAGGTTGTTTAAAGTAGTATTAATTTCTGCAAAGGTATTATCCCTGTATTCTTTTGCCCTCCGCCTCATAGCAGAAAGCACATCCTCAACATTACCTGTCAGGTCTGTTTCTCCCGCAATTAAATTATAGTAATAATTAAGCATATCTCTGTTTACGGAAAAACCTGCTGTTACAATAGCATTAGAAATTTTATTCGTATCAATTTCACCTGTTCCGGTTCCAAGCAGCTGGTCAAGTACAGCCTGTTCAGAATCAAGTTTATTTTTTGTATAATAATACCCGGAAAAAGGTTCTAATCTGATTTTTCTTTTTGTCGTAGATTTTTTCCATCTCCACCATAAAAACCTGCGCCTTCTGTGTGTTGTATATGTATTCCATGCAGTGGTATTATTTAAAAATGTTTGTGTTTTCTGACTCAGTATAAAGAAATTAAACAGCGCTCGCTCTTCAGGATTTGCATTTACTTTATTAAGTTCGCTGCTGCCTGCAATCATTTTATCACTTATCCTGAAATCTTTATTATCATAATTAAATGCGTCCAGCATATCTTTAAAACTGTCATGCAATTTATTCCGATGAACACCCACGTTATTATTTATATAAAATCGGTTTGAACCCCCGTTATCTTCTTGTGTATAATAAGGAGGAGCACCATCCGATTTTATATTTGCCATAAGGCGAGTATAAGCTTTGTCCCACCTGCTAAACATGTCATTAAAACCGGAACTATCATTTACAGTCATATTACCGAGCCTGTACATAAAATCTCTTACATCAGCTCCGAACCTCTCTTCATCATTAAAGTAACTACTAACATTGCTTCCTGTATTAACCTCCGGCTGAGAATTTTCATCTAAATTCAAGCTTAAAATATCAAGGCCGTTTTCTCCAACTGCAGGCAGATTAAAGCTTCTTGCCCACTCCTCTATGCTTAGAAATCCGTCACCGGACTTATCCAATGCATTATCAGCAGCAAAGTCTATACAGTTCTCGTTCTCTGTAAAATTTAAATTGAAAATACCTGTAAGTGCTCTCCATTCTTTGCCTTCCCACTCTTCTACAGTTTCTTTCTGCTCAGAAATAGATTCCTGTAAAATTCCTAAAGCTTCTTCCAGCACCAGATAATCCCTGTACTGCTGTTCATATTGTAGAAATGAATCGTTTAAATGACCATTCCTGTCAAGAAAGTTTTCTTTTTGCTCAGAATCTCCATATAAACCATTAAGTATATTAAAAATTCCGTCAGCTTTTTCATATCGATACTGCGCGTATGCAAGTTTTTCTGCCGGAGTTACAGTTTGATTATCTGTATATGTTTCATTGATATATACACTTTCAGCGTACTCAATTATCTCTTCCCATATCTGGAGGTTGTATCTGTTTTCATTATAAGCATCAAGGTTATTTCTTACAGTTATCTGAGCATTATCATAATCAACTCTCGAGTCTTCAAAAGCGCCTAATGCCTCATAATATATATTCTCAAATCCGCTAAAAGTTTCTGCTAATAAATCTATCCTTTCTTGAATAGGATTAAGCACATCTCGCTTATATTCTTCTGTATTTAAATCCATCAGTATTAAATTCTCACCTGCTGCTCCTATTCCCGCTTTTAATGTTTCAATTCTAGCAAGCGTTCCTCTAAGTTTGGAATCAGTTTCGGAAAGCTCATCATCATAGTAGTTAGTTTCAATAATAATCTCTGTTATTTTATCTTCAAGCTCAGTGCCTGTCAGGTTTAAAATGTTTTCTGTTAGATTATAAAAAATATTATATTGATTTTCCGAATAGAGTACTTCTTCTTTATAGAATTCTATACTTTCTGTAAAAGCAGTTCCTTCCTGCAGTAGTTCATTATAAATATCAAGTTCTTTATTATTATATCCGCGGCTGTCATCTATCCTGTTAAAATAGTAAAAGTCATAGGTTTCATCCGCTGCTGTATCCTGTACAATGCCTGCAGTCGTAGTACTTGTAAGCTGGTCTGCTTCGCTATCCTCTTCTAAAGCAAGTATATCAGGCAGTAGTGTAATCCTGAAATTAAATCCTGGCCTCATACTGTCTGCTTCACAGCTGTTACTCCAATCAGAAACAACATCCAGATTGTATTGTGTTATTTCATATATTGATGATAATTCCGTTATTCTATTATCAATATAATTTATCTCTTCACTTACTAATATTTTAAAAAACTCTATATAGGTATATGCTTTGTTTTCTTCTATACTATTTTTCTGTGATAAATATATATTAGAATCTACAAAAATATCATCTTCTATCATATTGATATTAATACCTGTTATAGTACCAAAAATATCATCAGAATTATTAACAGCATATTCAATAGCATTTCCATCTATAATACCAAGATAGCTGTTTATTATATTCAATTCACTTTGGAGCTTTTCTGCGCATTCCAGATTATATACATATACGGAAATGTCTTTTTCATCTATTACCATCCTGCTCAAGTAATAGTTCGTTCCATATAAAGAAGCCTCAAAACACTTAAGCATTATACTGTCTTCATCTTCATCCAGAATATCATCATAAAAAGTATCCTGCGGCATAGTAAGCCCGTACAATTCAAACATCCATGAAACTGTTTCTATTATTTCATTTTTATCAAGCAGAGGATTATTTTCTATAAGGGATTTAACAGCACCCGAATAAACAGCACGTTCATAAACTCCCGCTTCTGCTCCAAGGTCTGCAATCAACCCAAAATTTATCCCGCTTATTTCACTCATAAAACTTTCAAGTTCCCATTCTTCATATTCACTTAAAGTTTTATTGCAGGAAATAAAAAAATCATAAAGATTATTAACTGCTCCCGCTGAAGTATATAAATCAGACGGGTCAAAAGTATTCCATAATGCAGCCCTGTAAATAAGCCCTTCATTATTATCCCAGTCGAAGCCGCTTTCAATATCAGCAGCCTGCTTAAGTTTCAAATACTCATTATAGATATTTTCCGCGTATGCTGTTATTTCATTTTTCAAACCTTCTTCTATAAAATCAAACTCCAAAGTATTAAAAATATCTTCCCAGTCTAAAGTACCGTTTCCTTTAGCATATAATGCAAGTTTAAGCCCTGCTGTTTTAATTAGCTGTTCCTTTACATCCTCCTGGCTAAAGCTAATAGCATCTTTCCAGTTTTCATCCGGGAATGAAGAAAGGCATCCAAACCCATCTTCTAACGCAAGGTACATTTTATACAGCATAGATATATCGCTCGCATCCGGTAGAAGCAAATCCTCAAGATTTTCTATACTCTCATACAATCCGTCAATTTCAAAGCCTAAAGCATCTAACTCTGTTTTTAATTCCTCTTCCTTACCCTCATGCCATGCTTCAAGGTCATTTAAGTTCCTCTGATCTTTTAACGCTTTAAATCCTAAGAAATTACCAAGACTGTTTATATAATTTGATAAGTACTCATTTACATACTGAGTAAGCCCCGGGGCAATCTTATAAAAACCTGTTTTAAGTTCTATAATATAATTTTCCACACCGATAATATTTGCATTATCATTTTCTGAAAGCTCATCCCACAAAGCTTCAGGATTTTTTAATAATATGTCTATACTTTCCATTTCAGAAAGTCCTGTTTCAAACAACCATACAGAAAGTTCCTCTAAAGCATGTTCCTGGCCAGCCTGCTTCAATTCACGAACCAGGCCTGCATACCTTCTCACTAACATATTTCTCCGGCCGGCTCTTGTTCTTTCTATTAAATCATTTTGAATAAATAAATTGTTCAGGTCATTAACAAGGACTTTAAAACCGGTATTAAAAAAATTATAAGCAAGTTCATCTGCATCTGTTAAAGTCTTAATTATACTTCTGTTAAATACAAAGCTTTTGTCATCCTGTGCATCTATTTCATCAATCACATCAGATATTTTATCAAGACTTATTATCCATTTTTCAGCTAATTCTATAGGTTCGATAGAATACACTTTACACTCTATTACAAATATAAATGCAAACAGTCTCTGTTTTTCCTGTACTGATAAATTATCTGCAGAGCTGTTTGCAAGTATCGCCTGCTCTTCTAAAAAAGTATCCAGATCAGATGTATTAACTAAAAACTCAAGGCTGTTTAACGCAAAATTTGTTTTAACCTTTAAATATTCGATTAAACTCCCTTCATTCTGCTCTTTTATGTCCTCTGCGATATCATCTGTATAATTAAAATCTGTAAGGGTATCTGCCCAGTCAGAAAGGCTTCTCGAAGTTATAAGGCTTACGGCCTCTATTCTGCTTTCAAGCTCCATATTACTTTCTAAAATTACTTTCTCAAAGTATGCAATAGTATTTAATTTATAATAAGCTGTCAGGTTGACATAATTGCTATGCACGGGCTCTTCTGTTATATCAATTGAGTCTTCTAAATTGTCTCTGTATTTTATAAAATTATCTATTATAGAATTATAATCTCTGTGGCTTGCTTTTATTCCTGCATCATCAAGAAGGCTGTAAATATCTGTTAAATTATCATCCCATACAAGGTTACCATTTATTTTATCATTATTCTCGCGCAGCTCTTCTATTCCCGGTATTGCAGTACTGCCCTCTGTATAACCTGAAATAAGCCTGTTCAATTCCAAAGAATTACCAAACACAGTACTCTCTATTCCATACTTCCTTAAAGCACTTAAATACTCATACCTTAATCCACTTACAGTTTCATATTCCGAACCTGTTTTAAGACCAAGCATTTCCAACAGTTCTTCGTATTCACGGAGTATCCTGTCTTTATAGTAATTATCTCCGGCCAGAATCAACGCGTCAAATTTTCTTTTATAAAGTTCCTGAGCTTTGGAAAGCTCGTTTCTTGTCCTGTTTAAATCGTCCCTCGCTCTTTCAAGAGCCTCCCTGTCTTCTTCGAGGCTTCCGCCCAGAGTAGTAAGCGCTGCAACTGCAGTTTCATAGTTTTCTTCAGCAGTTTCAAATAACTCATAAGCATCATCATACTCTCTTTGAGTTTCTGCATCCGTAAGCCTCGCCGAAGTATCATCAGTTGCATAATTATTTACAGCATTTGCTATCTCTAATTGTTTTGTTCGGTAATTAAGTTCACCCTGCGCTATTAATAGCTCAACCTGATATTCATCCAGAGCTACTGTTTCCCATACATTATCCGCAAGTACATCCTTTTCATATAAATTTGCTCCAACTGCCAGCCCGAAAGTATCAGACAGCCTATCTTCCGCATATTCCCTGTCAGCGGAATACTGCCTTTTAACATCATCAAGCCAGTACATAAGCTCATTACTTGCGGTTTCAAACATAGAAAGCCTGTTATTCCTGTCATTCAGATTGCTTATAAGTGAATTAAATGCCTCTGCATACCAGATGTCTGTTACATAATTAATAGTTTTAACTACAGAAAATCCATCTATACTAAAATATTTTGTAATTGATTCTTTTTCATTACCAGTCGGCGCTCTCATGCCAGTCCTAATTATTTGTTGATATAATTCTTCGACCTTTTCCACTACACTTATTGTTATTGTAGTATTTACATTTATTCCATCAACAATTTGAATCTCATCTTCTTCAATATACAAACTCCCATTATTAAAAAGACTTACCCAGTGGTTTAGCTGATTATAAACCAGCGGAAGCTGTTCTATCCTGTTGTTATAATCAGCTATCCAGTTATCAATAATCTCTTCCCTCTCTGTAAAAAAGGCATTAAGCCTATTTACAGCAGTGTCTTGCGGTATAGTAAGAAAATCGCTTATTATATTATTTAGATTATTTCCACCTGTAGACTGCGTGAAAGTTCCTTCAGTCAGAATGGCAGTTGCAGCTTTCATGTTTCCTAAATTAAATACCCGGTCTATTTCCTCTGCCCAGAAATGGATAGAATTGTCCGCAGTTGTTATCATCTGAGAAGACTGCATATACATATCAAGCAGATTTTCTATCTGGAAATTAACTCCTTCTGTTCTCTCTGTTATTGCATTTTCTATTTCAAGTTTTGCCTGATTTATTGCCTGAACGATTTCTTCCCGCTTGTTATCCCATATTCTTTGTCCTTCAGCAATAATATTCGCAATCTCATCCTCCCAGTGTCTCCTTGCTTCCCTAAGAAGTTTAAAAGCTTCTGTCCAGGCTTGCTCACCCTCAAAAAAATCAACTGCAGTCTGCCTGTCCCATGTAATACGTTCTGTTAATAGTTGTTCTTCCGCGCTGTCCCATTTATCGAGGCCTGCTACAAATGCCTCACGGAAACTTTCTAACCAGTCATCCGGATTTACAGAAACACCATTTACAGTTATTTCTTCATTGTTTTCTGTAAGCCCAGCCAGAAGCCTTGTAATTCCGGTATCTATTTCATTTTGGGTTTCATTAATTAAATCATTAACAATTACTTCTGCAGACGCTTCATCACTTTTAATTTTTAATGAAAACGAATCTTTTAACCTCATAAACAAAAAGGAATTCTCCGCCTGTCTGTATATATTGGCATACTCCCTCTCTATTCCCATTTTATATTGATTAAAACTGACTGTAAGCTTATTTACAGCAGCATCCCGTACTTCACCACTGAATTTCGATAAAAGTTCTTCATAAACAACATTTGCCTGCTCTTCCCATAATTCTACTATCTCATCAATCTTTTCTAAAAGAAGTGTATCCCATGCAGCTTTCTCACCTGTAAGCCCATCTGCTTTTTGTAATTCCGGGTCGCCTTTATCATCATAAACAATATTGCCTTCATCATCTGTTTCAAAAAGATATTCAAGATTTGCTTCATCTATAGTTTTTAAAAACTCAAATATATCTGCGGTTGGAAGCATTTCCTTTAATTTTGAACCGGACCAGTTCAAAAGTCTGTCCAAAAGCTCATTATTGTACTGTTCATATTCCCAGTAGGCTGCCTGGCTTAAGCCTTCTTGCGCAATATAGTTCCAGGCATTTGCTATATCCACATCAAGAGACTCACTGTAAAAAATAAGGAGGTCGTTTTCATTTAAGTTTCTGGAATCATACCCAACCTGTGCAAAAAGAGCTCCTGCACAGGACAAAAAACATATAAAGATAATGATTATTACCCTGATAAAGCTGGATTTTAAAAGGCGGATTAAAGATACTTTTAACAACATATTTGCTCCTAAAAACACATTTTAAATCAGATAGAAATATTTACAGAATGCTGAAAGACCAGCGAGTAAATCTTTGTTAAATACAAATTTATTTTCCTGTAATAAAATTCTCCTATCTTTAATATTTATAATGGGCAGTTTGGCAGAAAAGACTTTAAAAAAATAAGAATTAGATGAATTTATTTAACAAACACTTTGGGAAGACAAGAGATGTCCATGAATGGACAAATACTGGCCGGACTTCTGGAGCTTATATAGATTAGAAAGGATATATAACAACAAATGGCCGCGAATTATCACGAATAAATACACAATTTACTGTCTACTATCTGTTATTCAGATTAAGTTAAAGATAACACTTTTAGTAATTGATATTAGGAAAATTATTTAACAACGTATTTGCACGGATTGGCGTCTGCTGCATGTTAGCTGTCATACTGCTTAAGTTAAACATTACACTGTCAATAATTAATACTATTTAATTTTATAAATAATAACTATCTGCTAAAGAACAATAAAAACAAAAATTAAATTTTGGAACCTTAAAGCAGGCATAAATCTTAACAAAACAAAAGCTAACCTTTCCACAAAAAACAATAATCTGTGTAATCTTTTTTTTTATCCGCGTAAATCTGTGGTTTCTATATTATATGTGAACTTCACAGGCTGCATCTACCGTTAAATCAGCAATATCTAACAGTCTTAGCATACATAAAAATTCCACATAAATCCGTTGTTCAAAAAAAATATGAAAAACCTTAAAAAACTTTTCTTTAAAAAATAAAGTCTTTTTTCTCTTTCAAGTGCTTATTCCTATGAATACAGATAGTTATCTGCAATCAAAAAACCAACGGAGTATAAAATAGAGCGCTATGAAAAAGATTAAAACATTGGGGATCCTGCCAGTAATACTACTGACAATTTTGCTGGCATCACTGTCCTGCTCAGACCGGGACATATCAGAAGAAAGCCTTGCAGATTATATCCAGGCAAAAACCATGTACATTCAGGGTGATATTGATAACGCATTATCAGTATTCTTAAACATTCATGAAAAAGAACCGGATTTCATTAATAATTCGTTCATGATTGGAAAAATCTATTTTTCAAAAGAAGATTATGATAATGCGGAAAACTTTATTACAGATGTACTGGAAATAATTCCGTATCATATAGATTCAAGAAAATATCTGGCAAGGATTTATTTTAATCAGTATAAGCTTACGGAAGCAGAAGAGCAGATCAACCATGCTCTGGAAATAAGCTCGGAAGACCCGGACCTTATTTTAATGCTTGCAGACATAAAGAAACGGCAGGAAGATTTTGCCGGAGCTATTGAGTATTACAAAAAAGTTTCTATATTTGAAACTAATTTTGCAGTTGCAAGAATAGAATTAGCGGAAATCTACCGGGGTGTCGGAATGTTTGATAAAACAATTACTGAACTGGAACGGGCCTTAAACATTTTAGATATAGACAGTATTTATTTTAATCCTGTTAGCGCAATACTGGAGGGATTAAAAAATGAAACAGAATAAATTATTTATAATAGTAATATTTTTAATGATGATTATTTTCTCATCATGCACATTTTCAAAATTTAAACGTGAGGAAAATATATATTTTAATGAGCCGGATGAATCTACATATTACAATATAATAATAGAAGAGCTGCACATAACTAAAAACGTAGGCGCAGAAAAGCTCAAAGAAAACGCCCTGCATATTTTTGAGCTGCTATTACACCAGTATTCACAGGAACAGAATAATCAGAAAAATGAAGACCTTGAAAAAAACGATAATTTTAATTCAACAGACCTCTACGCGATAGTTTTAATTAAAGAAGAATCATTTATAAAAGAGTTTGAAACTATAAATACTTCCACTTTAGAAATAGGACTATTTAATAATAAAGAATTAAATGGCGAACCGGAAATTATTTCTTTTCTTACTGTAGATACAGACAGCACAATTACATCGTATAAATTTTTATATTCACTTATAGAAAGAGTATTAGGGAGCATTTTCAAATGAAAACAAAGATTGCTCTAATTCTAATACTTATTATCCAGGTATCCGGATTTTCTCTTCCTTTAGGATTTACAGATAATCATACAGAAGAGAGTATTCTTACTATCAATCTGGAAGATGCAATAAACCTCGCTTTAGATAACAGCATCGAATTAAGATATGCTCTTTATAATCAGAAAATTGCGCAAGCTAATTTAAGAATTGGCTACAGACAATTTCTGCCGGAATTAAGTGTCGGTATAAACCAGAATGATTCTGTTAATTATAATCAGCCGGATAGTCACACTAAACAACTTTCTTTAGGTATTCAGCAGCTTATATTTGATGCAGGAAGATTATCTGCAGGCATAGAAAACCAGAGAAACCAGATACATATCGATTCATTAAATTTAGAACTATCCAGAGAGGAACTTGTATTTACTGTAATCAAATTATATATAGATTTAATAAATTACAGGCAGAAAAAAGCAATTCAGCAGGAAATCTACAATACAGCTCTAATACAGTATGAAATAGCAAAGGAAGAGTTCAACTTAGGTATGATAACAGAATTGGATTATTTTGATATAGATTTAAGTATGAAAAACCTTGAGATAGAACTTGAGGCAACAGAACAGGAAGAAAGGCTTATACTGTTTAAATTTGCAAGAATACTCGGTTATGAACCGGAGTCCCCGATACCTGTTCCAACAGGATATATAAATCCGGATTACACAGGCTTTATTACAGAAACAAATTCCGAATACTGGCTGGAACTTGCAAGAGAAGAGAGCCTCGAGTTTATCGCAAGAAGGTTTCAGGTTTCAGCTCTAAGCGATACATTACAAAATGCAAGATTTAGCTGGCTGCCGGAAATATCATTAAAATTTACACTTACTTTATCCGGTGACGAATACCCATTAACTGAACCGGGATTCAGCCTTGGAGTTAATTTCAATTTTGCAATACCAACATTTCCCATAACAGCAAGCACAACAATAGGTAAAAGAGACCCGGATGAACGTTCGCGAAGCTACTCTTTAGGAGGAAATGTTGCAGATAATTTACAGGAAGTTTATTCGATACGTGTTGCAAAATTAAATCTTGCGCAGGCTGCAAATGAATTAATAGATTTTGAAACAGATTTCCGTTTTAATATACAGGAAAGCCTCATCAATCTTGATAATCACCAAAGAATGCTTAACCTCCTGTTTGAAAAATTGGAAATCGAAGAAAAAAGAGTAGAAATCCAGAAATTAAAACTTGAATTAGGTGAAATTCAGAGAATCGATTACCTCAAATCTGAAATCAAGCTTTCACAACTCAAGATAGAGTTACTAAGTAATCTGGTAACTCTTTTCACCCAGGAAGTTTCTTTATTGCGAATGAGCGGAATGCCTCATTTAATAGAAACTTATTCCTACATTATAACAGAAGAAGAAATAGCACTATGAAATATTTAAACCGTTATTTTTTATTAAAAATTATATTGATTATATACATCATTATGATTGCGTCATGCTCTAAGTCTGAACAGGTCGAGTTTATTACTCCACCGGAACAGGTAGAGGTGGTGGTAATTGAAAAGGAAATTGTTAAACCGGAATTTATCACTTTTGGTACTGTAGTATTTTTTAATAAAGCAGATATATTCCCAACAGCAGAAGGCCATATAGACGCAATTTATGTAGAAGAAGGAATGGTTATAGATAAGGGTGATATCCTCGCAAAACTAAGACAGCAGAAATTATTAATAAGCAGAGAAGACGCGGAGGCATCTGTAGAATCAAAACAGGCTCTATTAACTCTTTCAGAAGAAAAACTTGTTCAGGGTGTAAAAGGCATAGAAGCAAAGCTTATAGCAATAAGAAACGCTGAAGCAGAGCTGGAACAGAAAAGAAATGAGTTTTTAAATATATCAACAACATATGAAAACAAGCAGAGGCTTTTTGATGCAGGCGGTGTAACAAAAGAGGAACTCGATGCGGTAAGAACCCAATATTTAAGTTATGAGACAAAACTTATTCAGACAGAAGGAGAACTGGAGATTCAGTATCTTGGATTCCGTGATGAAGATATTATAAGTGCTGGATATCAAGTCCCTCATTCAGAAGAGGAAAAATACAACATTTTAGTTTTATTAAATACAAAAATGCTTGTTGCAGAAAGGGATGTCGCGGAAGCAGAGCTTAATTCAGCGCTGTCCAGCCTTAAAACAATAGAACTATTAATAGATGAAACAATAATAAGGTCGCCTATTTCCGGTACTATTGGTTCCAGATACTTAGACATAGGCGAAAAAGCAACGCCGGAGACAAAACTTTTCACAATCTTTAATACAGACAAAGTTTATATTCAAATAGAAGTAAGTGAGAGAGACTTATTAAGAATATTACCCGGCCAGACAGCTTATGTGATTTTAGACAGCTGGACTATTGAAGCAAAAGAAGAATCCTCGAATCCTGTATCAGACAGCAGTATCTCAGGAACAGTTAAACTTATTTCACCATTTATCAATCCGGAAACACGAACTTGTGGAATAAAAATAGAGGTTTTAAACAGTAATAAACTCCTTACACCCGGACAGTTTGTAAACATAAAGATTATTACAGGAGAACCGGAAGAAAGAATTGCTATACCGGAAAAATCAATATTAACAGACGATTCCGGAAATGAATATGTTTTCCTTATAAGAGACAGCAGATTATTTAAGCAGAGCATTGTTTCAGATTACACTTCAAATAATAGAATAATTGTAAAAGAAGGCCTTGAAATTGGAGATATAATTTGCAAAAAACCTTCTCATACATTTTTAGACGGCCTGGAAGTAGAGGCAATAAGATGAAAAGTATACTTATAATCATTTTTTTGTTTATATTTTTCTCATGCGACCTTGTATTTATACCGGATACTTCCGGAATAAATACATCACCTTCCAACAGGAACCAGATTATCACTCCGGCAGACAGAATTAGTATAAGTTTTAATTTTGATGTTAGCAGATTAACTGTAGAGAATATTTTCCAGATTAAAAGCATCGGAAGCAGTGTTAACGGAATAAAGGAATGGGACAATAATACTATGTATTTTACACCGCGGCCGGAATTATCCTATGGCCAGAGGTATGTTTTATCCTGCAGCGGTAAAATAAAAGATACGGAAGACCATAAATATGAGCTAAATATAGAAGTTCCTTTTTATTACTCAACTTCCCAGACTGGACTGCCCATTGTTTTGAGCATTACTCCTTCCGCGGGCGCGCATGTAAATGTAACAGAACAAATAGTTATTACTTTTTCTAATCCGATTGAACCCTGGTCATTTAAAGAAGGCTTTTCCCTTACTCCGAATACAGATTATAATATTTCATGGAATGCGGAAGCTACAACTGTTACTATTACACCGGATGATGAGTGGACAAATTTAGCTGTTTATACTGTGAAACTTACGGATAGCATTAAAGACATTAACGGACTTCCGCTTGCATCAAACAGCGAAACTTCATTTGTTGCATCATCAGATACAGTTAATCCTTCTGTTATTTCTGTACTTCCTGCAATAACAGATTGGACAGGTGAACCGCCATTTTGCAGACTTGAAGTTTTACTGAATAATATTGCATATGATAATTCTATCCGCATTGATTTTTCTGAAGAAATGGATCCTGATACTGCAAAAAGCGCTTTATCCATAACTCCCAATCTAAACGGCACAAAAGTATTTATAGATGGTTCTTTAGACCCTGCCGTAGAATATTCTTATCTCGTTTTCATACCATCAAGCGGAATAGAAATGAACACAGCTTATACAATAACAATTAAAAATACAGCGGAAGATATTTACGGCAATACCCTGCTGGATGATTATATTGTGCGTTTTACTTCATCTACTTCTATTCCTCGATTGCATCTTTATAGTATTAATGTAGATGAAGACAATTCAGATACTGATTTTCCTATAAATGAATCTGAATATTCAACTAATAATGAAGCTAATATCACAGTATCAGAAGTGGATAATGAATATACTTTCACATTTGAATTCTCAGAATCCTTTTCAACAAATTCTGAAAGAATATCAGTACAGGAGAATATTGATATTACATGCATATTCCCGGTAGGAGGAATATCGCCGTCAAAGAAAACATATAGCTGGCCTGATGGCGGCACTACAATAGTTATAACTTTTACAAACTTTCAACCTGCTCATCAGCCAAATATAGAAAACGAATACTACTATATGCTTGAACTTAAAGGCGGTACAAATGGTATTAGAAATAATACGGGCAGTTATCTGGAAGAGGATATACTGCAATTATTAAAAACTAATTAAAGGTAAAAATTATGAAAAAGATATTAATATTATTGATAATTACTATTTTCTCCGGCTGCAGTTTTATAGAGGAATTAACCCATATGACTCCTCCGGAAATTGTATCATTCACACCGGACAGCACAACAATAGACGCGGAAAGCATTGTTTACGTGCGTATTAAATTTTCCGAGAGCATGGATAAAACAAAAACAGAGAATGCATTTTCTTTAAGTGAGGATAGTGAGCAGTTAAACGGTTCATTCAAATGGAGTGGAAATGAACTCGAGTTTATTCCGTTTTCCGGATTCAGGGCAAATAAAGAGTATGAAATCGGATTAACTACTAATTCAGAAGATGTATACGGCAACACTATTGCAGATGCATTCAGTTTCAAGTTTTTCACCGGAGCAGAACTTATCCCTCCGTCAATTGAAAGCACCAGCCCTGTAAACAGTGAAGTAATACCAGCTATCTGGCAGCAGATAATAATAAATTTTTCAGAAACCGTAAATCCGGAAACTTTTTATTCCGCGTTCGGCATAAATCCGGATGTTAACGGAAGCTTTGTATGGAACGCAGAATACAGCAGTGTTACTTTCTCGCCTTCTTCCAATTACAAACAGGGTGAAGAATACAGAGTAGAAATCAGCACAGAATTAACAGACAGTTCCGGAAACAACCTCCCGGAAAACTATTACTTTTATTTTCAGGCAGATGCTGAACTGGAACAGGGAATTTTATCTGTAGAAACAGAGAACAGCAATGTAATTTTAGAAGATACATCTATTAGCACATACAATACAGGTATAGCAAAGGACGAATCATTTATAATAACTTTTCTATATCCTGTAAGCGCGGAAGAAAGGCAGGGAATTATACAAGTAGTTCCAACTACAACCCATGATATAATCTGGGCACAGAATTTTACATCATGCGTCCTGAGTTTTGAAGACTATCTTGAATATGGAGCTGTTTACGAATTGGAAATACTTGATTCTATCTACAGAATCAGGATAGACCATACAAATTCCATTCCACCGGAAATAAAAATGATTGCTTATTGCGATGATGAAGCTCTTAATAACACTGTTGAACTGGAGCTCAACGATACAATAAGTATTATCGCTGAAAATGATGAATATTTTGATTTCTATATTCAGCATTCAAGAGGAAATCCAATAGATATAAGCTCATTTTTTGATGCCTTAAATATTACACCCACCAATTCCTGTTTAGATATTAATTATATTTCATTTGAAATTTATTTGGATATAACAGAACCTCCGGGCTTTATAGCCTTACCTCCTCCGTTACCCAATACGGAAATACAGATTATTAGGCTTAATTGCGATATAACAAACCCGGGCAATTCAGGAATTGTTACAATAAGCATAGACACGGATTTAAAAGATACAAATGATAATTATATGAAGGAAGAGTTCAATCTCATAATATTAAAATGAAAACATTTTTAAATCCAGTCGCAAAACATCCTGTATCTGTACTTATGGTTTATGCAGGAATAGTGTTGTTCGGTATTACATCTTTATTTAAACTCGATATCGAACTACTTCCAACTATCAACATTCCTGTTGCAAATGTAATTACAGAATACAGCTCTATACCTGCGTCAGAAATAGAGGAACTTGTTACAATTCCCCTGGAAAACGCGCTCTCTTCTGTAAAAGGCGTAAAAAATATATATTCGGTTTCTAAAGAAGGCATTTCCTCTATTTCCTTACGATTTGACTGGGGAACAGATATAGAAATAGCAGCAGTAGAAATAAGGGAAAAAATAGACTCAGCGTACCCTTACCTTCCTCATGGTATTAAAAAGCCAGTTGTTTTCACTGAGGATATTTCAGATGTCCCTGTAATTACACTTGCTGTTTTTCCTTCTGATAATTCCAATAACTTAAGCGGCTTAAGTAACTTAAGTGACATTAGCGAACTCGTTATTACAGACCTTAAAACAAGACTTCTGCAGATAGATGGTGTTTCCAATATTCGAATTACAGGTTCAGATGAAAAGGAAATAAAAGTGGATGTAGACGCGCACAAGCTCTATGCATCCAACCTTACAATGCAGGCTGTTACACAGACTATTCAGTCATCAATCTATGAATACCCGACAGGCACATTACAGGACAGGGATTTAGAATACCTTATTAAAACAACAACAGGTGTGGACAATATTAATGAAATAAGGGAAATACCGATTCTTTCAGAGAACAAAAGCTCCGGCCTGCAAATAGAAGATATTGCAGATATTTATATGGGTATAAAGGAAAGAACATCGTTTTTTCATTTAAACGGAAAAGAAGCAATAGGCATCCTGATTTATAAAACCGGGGACACAGGAACCTTAAATGCTGCAAATAATATTTTAGAAAAATTAGATGAGATTAAGGATATATTTAATAGCGACCTTAGCATATATACAATAGAAGATACTTCCCTGGAAATAAAAGCTTCTATTATAAACCTGATTATTTCCATATCCCTTGGAGTTCTTGCTGCTTTCATTATACTTTTAATGTTCTTTAAGAAAGCATTTATCTCTTTTATTACAATAATCAGTATACCTGTTTCCATATCTACAGTGTTTTTATTTATGTTCGCGACAGATATATCAATCAATATTATATCCCTATCGGGTATTGCTATCGGTATTGGAATGATAGTGGATAATAGTATTGTAGTTCTTGAAAACCTTGTTAAGCATAATGCAGTAACTCCGGAAGAGATTTCACATAGAACTATAGAAATGGGTTCCGGAACATCCGGCTCTACTATTACAACACTGCTTGTTTTCCTGCCTATACTTTTTATTCCTGGAATTACAGGCGCGTTATTCGGACAGCTTGCGCTTACTATCAGTTTTTTACTTGCGGCATCATTTGTTATTTCCATGACTTTAACGCCTGCGCTATATAAGCTGCTTGGGGAGAAAAAACTAATTATTAATAATGGCTTAACAAAAAAAACGAGGTTTATGCCTGCGCTTGAAAAATCATATAAGAAATATCTTTTTTTTGCTTTAAAAAGGCCTGTTATTACAGTTTTATTATTAATTGTAATTATTTATTCCGGAATACAGATGTTTTATTTTCTTCCAAAAGAAATAATGCCCGAAATTGATTCCGGAAAACTGGAAATAGAAATATTTTACAGCAAGGGAAATACAATCAATTCTACTTCTCCATTAACAGCTAAGATAGAAAACTCACTTTTAACTTTGCCCGGTATTATAGAAGTCTATTCAGAAGCAGGATATGACAGAAATTCATTAAAAGACAAATCTGAAAAAAACAGAGCTGTTAATATAACAAGGCTGACTGTCTTAATAGATAACAGTATGGATATAAATATAATTAAATCCGGAATAATAAACGAGCTTTCAAGTTCCTATGATTTCACATACAATATTAATGTTCCGGAAAACATTGTAAATAAATTACTCGGATTTAAAGAAACTGTAAGTTTAATAATAACAGGCGCAGACAGAGAGAATATTCTAAATAAATCCGATGCGGTTACAGAACAATTATTATCCCTAAATTATATTACAGACGCGGATATTGACACAAAGGAAGACACTCCGGGGTTAAGGTTGGAACTAAAGCGGGACGCGATTGCATACAGCAATATCAGTATATCGGTTATATTGGAAACAATTCAATCTGCCTGCAGAGGAGTGGTAGCCGCTAATCTTAAAACAAATGAAGATGAAATTGATATACGTGTAATTTACAATGACAAATACATTAATTCTATAGAATCACTTACTCAGATAAAAATACCCGGTTCGCAAGGATACATAGAACTTGGTACTTTTAGTTTTATTGAAAGTGAGTATACATTCGGGGAATTATACAGGCAGGACAGAAAGAGTTCTGTTGAAACAACTTTTATATCAAATCAGGATAAAGAAAACGAGATTATTGATTATTTGTCCAACATAGATGATAAAGATATTTCTATTGCCTCACTTTCTGCAATACAAAATAATTTAAAAGAAATCGGCCTGGTTTTTATTCTTGCAATAGTTCTAATGTATTTAATATTAGGCGCCCAATTTGAGTCTTTTTCCACTCCCTTGCTGCTGCTAATTTCACTGCCATTATCTGCCGCAGGAAGTTTTATTATTCTTTTTCTTACAGATAAAAGCCTTAATATAAACTCCTTTTTCGGGATACTTATTTTATTCGGAACAACTATTAATACTTCCATTATCTTATGCACAGGATATAAAAACGGCAATCTGCTTACTATTATCCGCGCAAGCATTAGAAGGCTAAAACCGATACTTGCAACAGTTTTAACAACTGTACTGGCATTGGTCCCAATAGCATTTAATCCTTTTAAAGAAGGGGCAATACAAACACACATGGCCATGGCTGTTATTGGAGGCCTTATTACCGGGACAGCTGCCACTCTACTTATATTTCCAGTAGTATATGCATCCGCAAAAAGAATCAATATGAGGCCAAAAAAAATCTTACCGGATATTAAATATTGATATTATGAATAATCAAACTGATAAAATAAATACATTTTTTTATAATACTTTTTATTATAACTCATGGGTATCAAATCCGGTTAGAGTATTTTTAATTTTAATCTGCATTCTAATTATTATTGTTCTATTCGCATCAACCGTAAAACTCGGCTATATGCCTGCTTCCGAATCAAAATCCATATTAGTACATATAGAATACCAGGGCGCATTTGAAAATGAAATAGAAAGAACAATTACAAACCCAATCGAAAGAGAAATTTCCAGAATACAGGGAATAAAAGAAATATTTTCCGTATCCGAACAGGGTAAAACAAGAATTAACATTAACTTTTCCGCGGATACAGACCTCAATAAAGCCTATTTAAGAGTAAGAGAAGCTGTAGATTATGTATACCCGTCTCTTCCGGATAGTGTTCAGCGCCCTATTATTATTAAAAGCGATATTAACAGCAGGCCTGTTTTTATAGCAGCTTTTGATAAATCAGATGAATTAAAGGAAGATGATTTAAAGTGCATATTCGAAAATGTTGAAGGTACCGGGGAAATAGAAATAGGCGGCGGTATAAAAAAAGAAATTGTAATAGAATACAATCCTCTTAAAACAGCGGCAAGCAGCCTTTCTGTTTCGGAGATTATACAGAGCATAAGGTCAAACAATCTTATTGGCGGTTTCAGTAAAGAAACAGAAACACTTTCTGTTCTTGATGGAAGGCTAATAAATATAGAAGATTTCGAACAGCTCCATTTAAATAAAAGTATTGTAATAAGCGATATAGCAAATGTAAAACTGTCAGACGCGGAAAAGGAAAGCATTGGTACAGTTAATGGTGAAGAAAAAGTTATTGTATATGTAAACAAAGCCGGCGATTCCAACACAGTCCTCCTTTGCAGGGAATTACAAGGCCTCGTAAACAATTCACTTAACGGTACTATTATATATAATTATGGTGAAAAAATAGAAACAGCATTAAGCGAAATATTTAGTCTCGTATTAACCGGAATAATTCTTGTAATAGTCCTTACAATTATATTTTTAAGAAGTTTTTATCCTGCAATGCTTGTAAGTTTAAATATCCCCTTTTCAATTATTTTTACAGCAGCATGTATAAATTTATTCGGTTATGAGCTTAATTTAATGACCCTGTCCGGAATTGCAGTTGGAGTCGGGCTTGTTATTGATACCGGAATAGTCTTTATAGAGGAGTTCCTGGAACAGTATTTTAAAAATAAAAACGGATTACTGGCAATCATTAAAAAATCTATTTTAAATACCAGGATTCCTGTAATATTTTCATCATTAACAACAACAGCTGTTTTTCTTCCCTTAATATTTGCGGAACAGGAACTAATAAATCAGTTCGGTTCTCTTGCTGTTTCAATTATCTGCTCTATTCTCGCTTCTATGATTTTTGTTTTCCTTTTTATACCTGTATTTCTTGTATTGTTCTATAAAAACTTTAAAATTAAGAAAAAAAAGAGCAGTAAAAACAAAGGCAAATATATATTAAGGAATATTTTCTTTTTTATTTTAAGATTTAAATACTTAGTTTTATGTTTTTTATGCCTTATTCTTGTAATATCAGCTTTATTTTTTTCTAGTTTGCAGCAGGAAAATTTCAGGATAGAACCTGGTAATTCTATTTCTCTAACTTTAGAATACAAAAGCGGTTCTAACCTTAGCTATGTTTTTGAAACTGCATCAAGACTGGAAGATTTTATACTTTCTAAGGATGAAGTTATTACATGCGGAAGCAAATATGAAAAAGAAAGGGCTGTTTTTGACATAACTTTAGATGAAACAGCAGATAGGGAATTTTTTATAGAATCTATCAAACAGGAAGAAACTAAGTATAGTGATATATTCTTTTATTTTCCTGTTTCGTCACAAAACGAAACCACATTTGATGTTATCTTAACTGGTAAAGGTAATCTCGAGCTAAGAGAACTTGCGCAAAGGCTAGCTGCAGAAATAAGAGAAATACCAGATGTCATTAATATAATTTTTCACTTTAAAGAGGTACTTCCATCACTGCTTATAACTGTAAATCTCAGAAATACTAAAAGGCTCGGGATAGATCCTTACAATGTATATTCCAGCCTGTACTGGGCGCTTTCAAAACCGGTTGCATCCAAATGGAACCCGCCCGGGGAAGAAGCAGATATAAAAGTATATGCAGATAATGCTTACATATCTACTATGAATGATATTATGCATTTAGCAATCATGAATAATGAAAATACACCTATCCAATTGAATGCAGTTTCAAATTTATCAGATATGGAGGAAACAGGAAGAATCTACCACCATAACAGGCAGAGAAGCGTAAGCTTTGCTGTTGTTACAGACCGGAGCAATAAAACCGAAACATTACTATATATTAGAGAATTATTAAGTAATTTCAATTTCCCGGAAGGATACAGAGCAGAAGCCGGACTAAAAGAAATAGAAGAAAGCAGAATTCAAATGTCTGCTGTTCTAAGCCTGATTATTTCTGTGATATTTATATTGATAATACTCATTTTCCAGTTTGAATCTATAAAAATACCATTATCTATATTACTGCAAATTCCATTATCCTTCATTCTGCCTGTAATATTTCTAATTATTTTTAATATGCCTCTGTCACTGCCTGTAATAATAGGACTTATTTTAACTGCCGGCATATCCGTAAACAATAGTATCCTTGTTTTTGATAAATATAAGAAAACAGATTCTTTTTCAGTTTATATCGGATTAAAATCAAAATTAAAAGCTATGACTATTGCGTCTCTTACAACAGTGCTCGGAGTATTACCATTGATTTTTGCCGGAGAAAGCAGCATTCTTTCGGAACTCTCTATAACGATGGCAGCAGGCATAACCGGTTCTATTGTCTTTTTAATTATCAGCATGCCTGCTTTGAGTAAAAGGAGAAAATATTACGTATTCTAATATGCCAGCAATATTTCTCTTACTATATTGCCAATAAAAAATACATAGAAAAGAAGGAAGCTTAATCCTTCCCATAGTGTTATTTTCCTGTCCTGTGTAGTTACAACGAAAAGAATAGTGGCAATAATCATTAATGGAAGCCCAAAATCTATAATATTCGCGGGAATTATTAAATTCCCTGCCAGTCCGGACACTCCCATAACCAGGGTAGCATTAAAAATATTAGAACCCAGCACATTTCCTGCTATCATACCGGTATTACCTTTTTTTGCAGCTGATATTGTTACAGCAAGTTCCGGAAGTGAGGTACCTAAAGCAATTGCACCAATAGCAATTATTTCAGTTCCAATTTTCATAATCTCCGATATTTTCAATACTGCCAAAATTGTATATTCTGCTCCAAGATATATTCCAACCCCGCTCAGTATCAGAATAATAATCGGCCATATGCCGAGCTTTTTCTTTCCGGTTTCGTCCTTTTCATCAACCTTTTTTTCAGTTTTCTTTTTAGATAAAGCTGTCTTACCGCTCTCCTTTGATGTTGTCTTCTTATGGCTGGTATTCTTTTTACTGCTTTTGTCTTTTATATGTTCTACTTCGTCATGCTTATGATACAGTGTATAGGCAAAATATAGCAGCATACTTATAATACTTAAAACTGCTTCAAATGTTGTATAAATACCATCATAAATCTGAATACCAAGTAAAAAAGCAGTACCGAGCAAAAGCGGAAGGTCTATCTTAAGAATATCATGCTTTATGGAAATCTTCTTACATATAACTGCGGCAAATCCCAGAACAAGAAAAACATTGGTAATATTGGAGCCTACTACATTAGCAACAACTATCTCCGATGCTCCCTTTCCAACTGCAATAAGTGAAGAAATAAGCTCCGGAAGGGATGTTCCAACAGCAACAAATGTTACACCTACAATAAATTGAGGTAAACCAAGAAAAATACCGATTTTCTCTGCTGAATCTGTAAAAAAATCAGAAGCTTTAACAAGCACAATAATGCTTACAATTAAAAGTCCTATCCAAAATATTATCCACATGTATTTATCCTAATATAGATTTCTGCCTACAGTATATTTATAATATATTAATAGTATATTATTACTTCATACTCTTCAATTTAATAATTAAAAATTATTTTAAATATTCCTGCTTGAAAATATAAGTTAATTTTAGTATAAGTGATTATAATATTAAAATATAAAATAAACTATAATCTATATTAAAGATATACTTTTTGTTACGGAGGGTTTCTGTGGGTAAAGAAAAAAAAGTCTATGATTTTAATTTAAACAAGGTGAAATCAACCCTTGTAACTACATTAAAGAGAAAAAAGAATGAGTCTACAGTTGCAGACTTGATTGCAGCTACAGGACTTCCCAAACACCAGGTCGAACAATCTATAAAGCATGTAGCAGATGAATACAGCGGCCATTTAAAGGTTACGGAATCCGGTGAAATCGTATATTACTTTCCAGGCGGAATGAAGAGCAGGCTTCACGGTTTTGGCCCTTCTTTAAAAAAGTTCACGAGAAAATTCCTGTCTGTAATGAGTAAAATACTCACCTTTTTATTCAAAATCTGTATAATGGTAATGCTTGTCGGTTATTTTGTTCTCTTTCTTGCAATTCTAGTAGGCGCAGTTGTTGCACTTACTGTTTTATCCGCATCCGGTAAAGGAAGGAGCAGGTCCAGGGGTAGAGGAGGGTTTGGCGGTTTTTACCTTGTCATAAAACTCATAGAAATATTTATTCGTGTATTCTTCTGGGTAAGCCTTACAAAATCATCAAAAGCGTCAAAGAAAAAAGGCAGGCCTCTTTATAAATCTGTGTTTGCATATATTTTTGGAGATGAAGATCCCAATAAAAACTGGGAAACAGATGAAAAACTGAAGGTTATTTCATATATCCGAAGCAATAAAGGTACGATAATTATTGAAGAACTAATGATAATTAGTGGTAAAGAATATAATCAGGCCCAGCAATTAATTAATAGCTACTTACTTGAATTTGAAGGCGAACCGGATGTTACAGACGATGGCACGATTGTATACTTTTTCCCGGAATTACTCCGTTCAAAATCCGAATCCCTTGGAGAAGGCAGAGCTTTTCCAACTCCTGAATATAAAAAGCTTATCCCATTTAATACTAACGCAAAAAAAACAAACGGCGGAATAACCTTTTTTAATTCTTTTAATATTCTTTTTAGCTCTTATTTTTTTATAAGTTCTTTTTTACCTGTAAGCGCCGATTTTAGACTTTTTTATAATTTTATTGCTGAGCTAAGCTGGGAATTTTTACACTTTAATCCGGAAACATTCTTTTTGATAGGCCTGGGAATTGTTCCGGCAGCATTTTCGTTTATCTTTTTCTTAATTCCAATAATGCGAAACATAAGGCTTAAGAAAAAGAATGAGAAAATAAAGAAGGAGAACTTAAGAAAGCAGATTTACTCTACAATTGTTAAGAATACAGATAATATGGACAATAGTATGGTAACCTGTTTAAATGAAGCTGATACACCAAAGAAAACTGTCCCATTTATAGAAAAACAGCTTGTCCTGTATGCCGGACATAAAAATGCGGATGTAGAAGCAAGAGATGATGGAAGTATTTATTATAAATTTACAGAACTAAAACGAGAACTCGATGACCTTATCAAGTACAGAAAGAATATAGATTTAAACAAATTCGATGTTGGAGATACAGTTTTTGATTCCGGAGAATAAAGAAAAAGTATTAAAGAATAAATAGTACCGCAGTCCGGCCACATTCATATGTCCGGACTGAATATTTTTCGATATAAACAAGGATTACTTTATTATTACAGGAAATATAAATTGGAAAATCTGATAAAAAAACTCGACCTAAAACGGAATAGCAATTATACAGAAATCCTGGAACGGCTAGATCATAATCCGATTTTTTCTGCTCCGGAAATTTTCATCAATCTTATTACAGATTTTAATCCCTTTAATATGGATCTATGCTCAGGAATTGTATATACGCATAATAAAATCGGTGTATTCTGGTTTATTCATGAATTAGGATTAAACGGTAATCCAGATGATGTAAGCAAAAAAATTGACAATTTTTTAACAGATTTTAAATTTATTAAGAACAACTCCTTTGGTGATGATAACAATGATTTTATAGAAAACCATTATTATAAAGATGATAAAGATTATAAACATCATTTATATATACAGGATTTAATCCGGTATTCAGATACAGAAAGCCCAAAATGCGGAGGCACACTCTCTTACGAAATTGATTACAAAAAGGAAATTCCGCCGCCAAGTATAGAAAACATCCTTTCTGTCTATCCGGAAATAATCTGCCCTGAAATTCCGGAAAACATATTAAAACTGCTTAATAAACGAATTGTATCTAATATTTGCTACGGTGGTACACGAAAAAGATACTACACATGGGAAGCAAGTATTATTTGTTCAGACGGTATGTCTTTTGAAAGTGAGATTAATGAAATTAAAACTGAACTGGAAAAAAATGATTTTATGCTTATTAGAAAAGATTTAAATACGTATATATATAAAAATACTAAACTGCCGTCTCCAATAATTTATTTAAGTACTCTGGGAAATCACCAGCTAAATTTCAGAATCCAGCCTCATACATAATCCGACCACTAAATTGGCCTAAAAATATTTTTCTAAAAGTAGTAATTTTAACAGCCAATTTAGTGATCGGATTATTTTTTATTTTTGAAGTTATTCTTTAATACTTTCCTTAACTCAATTAGAGCCTTTGATTTATTAGTTGTAATACCGGCATCATTTAGAACATCGCTCCTTTCCTTTCTAAGCCACCGGAAGAGCATTTCCGTGCCTTCTGTCTGGTTTTTTGAGATATGACTGATATTAACGAGTTTCCTGAATTCACCCAAAGAGAAATGTTTTCTTTGATTATTAATCTTTATAACAAAATTGTTTCCGATATTTTCAACTTCTACAATTAAATTTACCTTTTTATTACTTTGTTTTTTACTCTCAGTTTTCCCTTTCTTTCTATTTTCAACTATCTTTTTATTCTGCTTTTCTATCTGTATATTAAATTTATCAATCTGCATATTATGAATAATTAACTTAACCTGTTTATAAACAAATGCAAGCCCTTTATCATCCAATTCCGGAATTGATTTTAACAGCTCTTTTATTATATCCTTTCTGTTGATATTTTCACTCCTCAATCTTTTTTAAATATCTCTAAATTTTAAATCTATATCTTTTTCCTTTAAATATACAAACAGCCTGTCCAGTTCTTCTTCGCTCCCTTCAAAGCTGATTATCGCCCAGCCGTTAGCAGATGAAAAAGAAGCTTCTATTATATTTGGAATAATTTCGAATTTCTTATAGATTGTATATATAATAGGTTCATCTTTTAATTTCGCAGGAATAGTTAATTCAACTATTTTTTTCATTTCTAAACCCCCCACAATATTTTTCTGTATTATATAACAATATATATATCTTTTAAAGATAAAAAAACCCCGCTACTAAATTACCCATGTAATTCAAATCATGATTGAACGTTCACAATTTATCGACATATAAAAGTATGACGATAAATATAGGTAATTTAGTAGCGGGGTAATATAAACTTGAGCCGCGATGGATTCGAACCATCGACCCACGCCTTAAAAGGGCGTTGCTCTGCCAACTGAGCTAGCGGCCCGATAATCTGGTATCTTCACTTCCTTTAATTAAATAAATATTAGAGGAATATAACAACTAGCCACAAAAGTGTCAAGTAATCCTATAGCAAAATCAAGTAAAAAAGCAATATTATTTAATATGTAAAGTCAAAGCCTAAAACTATATTATAGATTGGATGCATTCCTGGTTCCATTGACAATTCCTTGCCATACATGGAAAGATTTATATTAAAAGCTTTCAGATCAAGGCCCAATCCTCCCGCGAACAGCCCCTCATTAAAACCTCCACGAAGAGTGAGTATCTCAAGTAAAGAAAATTCAAGGCCAAAACCCATATGAAGTATAAGATTTCTTGCTGTCTCCTTATGAGTAATAAAGTCAAGAATATCATTGTAATCATATAGAATTTTCATATTACTGATATACTTCTCTGCCCTGCCTAAGTAAGGAGAAACAACTACACCTAATGACAGGTCCGGAGGGATTATGGTATTTGTTCTATCCGGATCTTCTGAGCCGAAGAATCCGTTCATTGAGCTGTATTGGTTCTTAATTATCGGAGAATATATATCCCTGCAAACAAGGCCAATAGATAGTAATTCTTTATACGAATAGAGCACTCCCAGATCAAATCCAAAGCCTATATCCATCTCAAATGGATTAGTAAACAATACACTGGACAAATCAGAAAAAAGATCGAATATTTCAAGCATGCTTTCTTCTACCAATACTTCACCTCCAATAATAGTTTTTAAAGATATACCAATATCTAAAGCACTATTGGATTCTGCCGGCAGGGGTATTCTAAAACTGTATCCTCCTACAAGAAGTATAGTTTCATTAACAATTCCAGCTAATTCTGAAGAATTTAATGATACAAATGACATTTCCATCCAGTTAAAAATACCGAATCCAATCCCGCTTTTTAGATACGCAAAGGAAATGGGCCCGGTTATATTCATAGAAGCATGTAAACCTGAAAGAAGGTTCTGAATTCTTGAATCAGAGGATATATCCGAACCGCTTGTGCCCTCTACAATCATGCTTGCAATATCAAAAATAGGGCCGTGTAAGCCTATTGTTAATTCAGAAGCATGGAGCTGTCTTTCTACTTTCCTGAAACCTGCCGGATTTGTAAAAAGCACTGTATAATCATCTGCTAAAGCGGCATGATACCCGCCAAGAGCGGTAAGCCTTGGGGAAAGATATATTATCCTGTCATCAACATCCAGGGCATGTAGAGAATAGAATCCTGACAGGAATGCGATGAATAATATTATATGTATAACTTTATTTATATGTTTATGCATTATTTATCCTCCGGGATGCATTACCAGGTACCATCAGTATAATAAGTTTGAAGGGTAGTTGTAAACGAATCAAGACCAGCTTTCACATCACCCTCTGAAAGCATAGCTTCACTGATTTCTAATAAAACATATGCAGCTTCGACTCTGTCATTGGTGGCAGGATCAGTTCGCATATCTCCATCTGTCAAACTTTTTGTAGTTGTACTGGTAGATGTATCAAATAATTCACATAATCCTGCAAAGAAATAATCAGTTGCATTCATACTAGCATTATCTGCATCTGCATCTATATAATAAGATGCAGCTGGAGTGAGATAGTTTTTATCAAGACTATTTGCAAAATCATTTAATTCATTCATATCATCAACATTGTTAAAGTCTATGTCTCCCAAATAGTATTCACTCTCACTATCATACATAGCAGCATATATCTCCGGCATGCCGGCAAGTTCATTAGCGCATTTAGCAGTTAAAAGGCATATTTCACTGTCTGTGGAATTCTCAGCATCAAGAGCGTCGAACGCTTTTTCTATATAAGTTAAATTACCACTAGCAAGTGCCTGCTCCGCATACTCTATTTTGCGGTCCAGGTCAAAATCCGACGGGTCTCTGTCCAGGCCGCTAAAAGGACTTGCAGTAAATATTTCTTCGCAGGTAGATAGGTTAAGGAGCAAAAAAATAATAAAAATTAAAAAATAAAGTGTTTTCTTCATTTTAAACCATCCTTCTTAACAGGAAGTGCATTTTTTATCAGATTTTAATTATATTCTAATATAAAAACATTTACAAATGCCTATTACTATCTAATAGTTTAATCGGTTGTTAAGAATAATTCAATAACATGCTTTTTACCTGCAGGCAAAATATTCCATATACTAATAAATATACTACTTAATTTTAAGTTTACAACAGCGAATGAACCTAAAATATTATTTATTTGATGCGGATTTCTCAGAATTTTTATACTTATTTACTTTTTACAGATATTTTTAATCCTTGCCAGAGAGGACTATTATGAGCTTCTTCGGCAAGCATATCAGCAAATTCATCCAAACTTTTATCTTTCTTTTTTTTATATAAATTATCCCTTATTTCTCCTGTCATTTTTACACAATCAATGTCTTTAATCTTCTTCATCGTTTAATACTTCCAGAGAACATATTTGCAGATTTTTATACATATTCTCTAAAATTTGCAGCATTAAACTGTACTATTCTATTAAAATCTACATTATGCTTAAAATTCCAACCGACCAATAATAATTTTGTTCTTTAAAATTATTTATAACTAAAAAACTCTTTCAAGCTAAGGCCAGTTCCTTTAATAATATTGTTTTGGGTTGGAAGTTTCAAATCTTTGTTATGAATGGGCACTACAATTAGTTTATCATCTTTTACAAATATCTGATGACTGCCTTATTGACGATGTAATTTATAACCAATTTTCTCCAGAATTCGAACAATTTCTTTCGGCTTGCATATTGGAAAATTGCTCATATATTAACGCACATTTCAGTTACATGAACTTTATCCTCTCCAATTATTTGCCCTGTTTCCTTAACTGTTTCAAGATAAAGCTCTGTTGCCTCTTTAATATTTGAAAGACATTTCTCATAAGTTTCACCTTCTGAAACACATCCAGGCAGGCTGGGAACATAAGCAGAGTATCCACCATCTTCACAATCTTCAATAATAGCTTTAAAAAAATACTATTTCATACCTGTATTATACATAATTATCACACTTTCATCTATACCAAAATCCTTTTATAAAGATGTTATTTGTCAGTAAACCGTATTTAAGTCTGATAGTTATTTCACCAACCAATTTTCTATACTAAGGTTCGGAACTCTTTCAAACTCCTTTATATTGTTTGTTACTATAATCAATTCTATAGCAAGACATTGAGAAGCTATTTGTAAATCATAAGGACCTATTGGTGTACCTCTCTTCTTAAGGTAATCTCTAATAGTGCCAAAGACCTCAGCATCAATATCATTAAATGGTATAATTTCAAAACTACTTAGAAATTCTATTAATGCAGTTTTGTTTTTTTCCGGATATAGACTTATTCGCAATGAGTTCCAGGGATCTTTTATGGGTTTTAGTATTATATACCGGCAGGGTTTCCCCACCTGCCGAGTGTCGCCATCCTGAATCCGCGCAAACCTGTTGTAGAAATTATTTTTTAACAATAAAAATCCTAATAATCCTGTCAATCTGCATCTAATAAATATCAAATAGTTTTAACATATTCCGCAACTAATTTCTGTTCAGTATTATCATATTCATCTACATTAAGAATCCTGCATTCAATCAACTGTCCCTGTTTTAATTCCGCGGGAACGTTAATTAAATGGAGTCTTAGATAATTATCCGAAAAACCCGTCCATACACCCACATCCGTATTATGTTCTACAGGTAGTTCTGCATCTATTTTTTTTTCAAGAATAACCTCTGCCTTTGTATCGCATTTTTTAATGTAATTAACATACAGCAGTTTTATTTTATCTGATAATATTTCCGCCCTCTTTTTTGCTATACGTTCAGGAATATATGGCTTCATTTTATACGCTTCCGTGCCGGGGCGCCGGGAGAATCTGAAAATATGTAAAGATGAGAACCTGCACTTCTCTACAAGATCTAAAGTAAGGTCAAAATCATCATCTGTTTCACCGGGAAATCCTGTAATTACATCCGCGGAAATAAAAGCATCAGGCTTTGCCTGTCTTAAAAGCTTTACATTTTCGAGTATCTTTGCGCGGTTATCTCTTCTTTTCATAAGCCTCAGGATCTTATCAGAACCTGACTGGACAGGAAGATGAAAGTGTGAGCATATCCTTTTATTTTTAACAATATCAATTAAAATCTCATTTATTTTTTCAGGCTCTAATGAAGAGATTCTGATTCTGATATTTTCCGTATTATTCAGTATTTTCTTAAGTAAAATGTAGAAATTCACATCATTATATTTATACGAGGCAATATTTACACCAGTTAAAACAACTTCCCGGAATCCTTTCTTTTCAAGGTTTTTAATATTTCTTATAAGCAGTTCATAGTTCATGCTTACAGATTTCCCCCTTGCAAAGGGAACCCTGCAGTAAGTACACATATAATCACAGCCGTCCTGAATTTTTACAAAAGCCCTTGAATGAAAACTATAATTATCCGGAGAATATGAGAATTTGTCCTTATCATCCGAATAAAAACCGAGTAATTCATCATTTAATAAAATTAAATAATTGTCCGAATTATTTTTAATTATTTCTGCAAAGCTATGAATAATTGTTTTACTACCTTGCGGAACAATAATAACATTTGAGCCTAAGTTCTTTATTTTTTCTTTTTCCAGCTGAGCATAACAGCCTGTAACAATTATGAAGGAATTAGAATTATCTTTAGATAACTTACGTATTAATCTACGCGCTTTCTGCTCGCTTTTTGTAGTTACTGTACATGTATTTACAATAAAAATGTCAGCATTATCCGTATAATTTACAATTTCAAAACCTAATTTTCTAAAGCTGTCTGCAATAGATTCTGTTTCATACTGATTTAATTTGCACCCTAATGTATAAAATGCGGCTCTCATTCTCCTGCTTGCTTTCTTTGAACAGATTCTATTCCTCTGGTAGCATCCCTTAAATTAGGATCATATTTCAAAGCTGTTTCATATGCTGATATTGCATATACGTAATCTTCATTCATTTCTCTTGCATAGCCAAGACGGGACCACCATCGTGCTTCGTTCTCATCATGAAAAAGAGCGGTGGATAATGAAATATCCGCATTATTGTATTCTGCAAGGCGAATATAAATCTCACCCATAAAATAGTAAATTCTTGCAACGGACTGTCCGGAAGGTACAATGCTTATATATTTCTCAAAATAGGATAATGCCTCTCTGTTTTTACCAAGGAAGTATAAAGATTCACCCATATTTCGGATTACTCTATAATCCCATCTATTAATTGAAAGCGCTGCACTTGAATATTCTTCTACTTCATCATACTTTCCAAGTGCAAGCAGGCTCCAACCGAGAACAACATATGAATCCATATTCCTGGGCATTTCATCAATTTCATTTAAACAAACTTCAACAGCTTCTTCAAACTGCTTATTGTTGTATAATTCTAATGCATCCTGCCTCTCCTGTGAATATGAAACAACAATTGAAAAACAGAATATAAATAATAGTATTGTTTTAATTCTCAATGGTTTTCTCCTTTTTAATATTTGGATTCATTTTACATTTACCATTAAAAATACAGCCTTTCTCGATTTCAAGATTAGGTGTTAAAATATCACCTTTAACCTTCGCTGTTGAATATAATTCTACAGCAGTGCTTGCATAAATATTACCTTTGATAGTCCCTTTCACAGTTATTTTATCTGCCTCAATCTTTGCTACAACAACTGCATTTTCCCCAATAATCAAATCACCATCCGCTTTTATTTCTCCATTAAACTTGCCTTTAATCATTAAAGGTTTTTCAAAATTCATAATTCCCTGAAAATCAATATCTTCTGCCAGGATAGTATCTATACTCTTTTCATCAATCTTTTTAATTCTCAATTCCGACATTTATATGCTCCTATATTATCGTATAAATTCAATTAAGACATGTCAAGAGAACTATCCAGCTTCTTATAAATTTTATCCAGTGAATCATGAAGCTTTTCTCTCATTTCTTTTGTATATGGATTAAATTTCTGAAGATCTAAAAATAGCTGCCATGGATCATTACAGGTCTGTTCCTTTATTTCTAACAGCTTATTATAGCCAACAGTTCCAATCTTTGACTCTTTAAGATCTAAATCTGCTAATACCCTTCCAACATAATGTGTAATACCCTGTGTATAAGCTGCCTGATAATCATGATCTTCCGGAGTCATTTTAATAGTTTTTAACTTAATACTACTAAAAAAATCAATCCATTCTGTTACTATCTCATTTTTTGCTCTTATTGGACAGATAATGATTGGAAGCCCTTTATAGCTTTTTTTTGCAGAATCCGGCCCGAACATTGGATGCGTCGCAATAATTTTTATATTTTCAGGTAAATATTTTTCCATTATTTTCGCTGGAATCACCTTAACGGAACAGGTATCCATTATTAATGTGTTCGGTTTTAATCTTCCTGCAATCCTTTTAATTACTTCCTCAAAAGAAGATATTGCGTTACAAAAGAAAATAACAGGGCATTTAAGCACTTCTTCCTCCGATACTCTCTCCACTTTTGGAGGAGTCAAGCGCTTGAGGCTTCGAGAAAATGCTTTTACATTAATAAATTCTGATAAAAGGTCAGCCCAAAAAAAACCAAACCTTCCCAGTCCATATACACCAATTTCCATAAATTATATATTGATTTTCCAGATATTTCGAAAAAGGTCAATACATTACTCCTCTATTTAACAGTTAGTATGGATTTTATATATTTGTGAAATATGACATCAAGAAGACCGTATCGAATGAAAAATTATTATAACCGCAGAGGCCGCAGAGATTAAAATTAGACTCAGGTTTGATTTTTTAAGCAAAGTTTTAATGGATTTTAAGTAAGTAATTTCTAATAACTTTCTCTTATCATCAATCAATATCTTTAAATCCTCTAAGTATTCGCATCAAATTTAAAATTGCTTTATAAAAGGGGTTGAATAGTTTCAAAACTACGATTATTATCCATTTTATGAATATAATTATTGTAGGGTATGGTGCCATGGGAAAAATGGTGCAGGAAGTTTGTTTATCACGCAAACACTCGATAACTGCAGTTATAGATCCCGAATATATTAAAAACAATAAAAATTCAGATATAAAACCTAAGATTACAAAGGAACTTGCAGAAATAACAGACTGTGCGATTGAATTCAGCTGGCCAGGTTCTGTTTATAATAATGCGGAAAATTACTGCAAACTTGGACTAAATGCTGTTATAGGTACTACAGGATGGTATGATAAAATTGATGATATCCGTAAACAGGTAAGTGAATCTGATATTGGATTTATTTACGGGCCGAATTTTTCTATAGGTGCTCATTTAATGTTTAAGATAGTTGCATATACAACAAGGCTTGCAAATAAAGTACCGGATTATGATATACTAGGGTTTGAGCTTCATCATAAAAACAAGAAGGATTCACCATCCGGAACAGCAGGTAGAATAGGCAGCATTATACTGGACAATTCCAGTACAAAGGACAGCATAGTGACTGAAAAACTTGATAGAGCAATAAAACCTAATGAACTTCATTTTGCATCTGTCCGGGGCGGTAGTATACCGGGTATTCATAAGGTTATTTTTGATTCGGAAGCAGATTCGATAGAAATATCGCATACGGCAAGAAGCAGAAAAGGCTTTGCCCTTGGTGCGGTTCTGGCAGCGGAATGGTTAAATAATAAGTCCGGTTTTTACAAAGTTCAGGACTTTATTGATGAACTCTTAATTGACTAAAGCAAATAAAGAGAAAAAAAAGGAGTATAAAAATGTTTAAGGGTGTTTATACAGCATTAGTTACACCATTTTTTGAAAATGGTAATATCGATGAACAAACATTGCGAAAACTTATAAATATTCAGGTTGATCAAGGTGTGGCAGGTTTAGTGCCTATGGGTACAACCGGAGAAAGCCCGTGCTTAAATTATGATGAACATATAGAAGTAATACGAATCGTTGTAGATGAATGTAACAGCCGTGTACCGGTTATTGCAGGAACAGGTTCCAATTCTACAAAAGAAGCAATAGAACTTACAAAAAAGGCAAAGGCCTGCGGCGCCAATGCGAGTCTTCAGGTAGCCCCGTACTATAATAAGCCTACACCAAAGGGCCTGTTTAATCATTTTAATGCAATAGCAGAAGAAACAGATTTCCCTGTTATAGTATATAATATTCCAGGCAGAAGCGCTGTAAATATAAATAATGAAACAATGCTAAAGCTTGCAGAAAATAAGAACATAGTAGCTGTTAAAGACGCAACAGGTAACTTTGCCCAGTTAATGGAACTAATATCAAATAAGCCAGAAAATTTCGATATACTTTCCGGAGATGACAATATAATTCTTCCGATGATATCACTCGGGTGTACTGGTGTTATATCTGTCGCAAGTAATGTTGTACCTTCTACAATGGTAGAATTTGTAAATATCTGCCTTAACGGAAATATGGAAGAAGCAAGAAAAATGCACTACAATCTGCTTCCAATATTTCAGGGGATGTTTATAGAAACAAACCCTATACCAGTTAAAACAGCAATGTTTCTTAAAGGCATGATGAAGGAAGTATTCAGATCTCCAATGTGCCCCATGGATACAGCAAATAAAGAAAAGCTTACTTCTATCTTAAAAGCAGCTGGAATTATATAGGCCTTATATTTTAGGTATAGAGAAATTATGAATATAGAAAACTTAAGAAACTTTTGCATTATTGCGCATATAGACCACGGAAAATCAACATTAGCAGACCGCTTTATTCAACGGGCAATGTTAGTAGAAGAAAGAGATTTTAAAGATCAGATTCTTGACAATATGGATATTGAACGTGAACGGGGCATTACAATTAAATCGCAGGCAGTATCTATTCCTTATACAAAGGATGATATAAACTATATCCTTAACCTCGTAGATACACCCGGGCATGTTGATTTTTCATATGAAGTATCAAGGGCAATTTCGTCTTGCGAAGGAGCCCTGCTTCTTATTGATGCATCACAGGGAGTAGAAGCACAAACACTCTCTAACCTCTACATGGCAATTGAGCACAATCTGGAAATTATCCCTGTTATAAACAAAATAGACCTGCCAAGTGCAGATATAGAAAGTGTAAAACACCAGATAGAACATGATCTCGGCCTTGACCCGGAAACCGCGATGCTTGTATCTGCAAAAGCAGGTACAGGGATAAAAGAGCTTTTAGAAGCAATTGTAGATTATATACCTCATCCTGAAGGTGATGAAAACAGCCCTTTAAAAGCATTAATCTTTGATTCGCATTATGATGCATACAGAGGTGTTATTGTTCATGTACGCATTATGGAAGGAAAAATGCATACCGGGCAGAACATACGTTTTTGGACTACAGATTCTACCTACAAAATTGAGGAAACAGGAATATTCAGGCTTCAATTAGAAAAGACGAATGAGATTACAGCCGGACAGGTCGGTTACCTGATAGCAGGTATCAAAACTATTTCTGATATCAGAGTCGGAGATACTATTACAGATTCTGATAATCCATGTGATTCACAATTATCGGGATTTAAGGAAGTTAAGCCTGTTGTTTTCTCATCTATTTATCCTGTTGACGCAAATGATTATAAAGAACTTGCAGTTTCTATGGAAAAATTAAAATTGAATGATGCATCCCTTATATATGAAAAAGACTCATCAATAGCACTCGGCTTCGGTTTTAGATGCGGATTTTTAGGACTGCTTCATCTGGAAATTGTTCAGGAAAGACTGGAAAGAGAATTTAATCTATCTATAGTATTTACTGCTCCGTCTGTTCGGTACATTTTGTGCTTATCTGATGACACAAAAATGACTATTGATAATCCTACTGATTTTCCGGATCCAACAACAATCAAATCTATGTCAGAACCGTTTATTAAGGCCAACATAATTACGCCATCTCAATATGTCGGTAACATTATTAAACTCTGTCTTGAAAAACGCGGAATCCAGGTTAGTATGGAATACCTTGATGAAAAAAGAGTTGAACTTGTATATGAAATGCCTTTGGCAGAGATAGTATTCGATTTTTATGACAGATTAAAATCCTTAAGCAGGGGTTATGCGTCATTTGATTATGAAATATCTGATTACAGAGACACAGAGCTTGTAAAACTGCAGATAATGATAAACGGCAAACCAGTAGATGCACTCTCACAGCTCGTTTTTAAAGATAATGCATATGCAAGGGCACGTATAGTCTGTAAAAAACTTCGTGAAGAGATTCCACGGCACCAGTTTAAAATTCCTATTCAAGGCGCTATAGGAAATACAATAATTGCAAGAGAAACAATTTCCGCATTAAGAAAAGATGTAACTGCAAAATGTTACGGCGGTGATATTACAAGAAAAAAGAAACTGCTCGAAAAACAGAAAGCAGGAAAAAAACGGCTTAAAATGGTAGGTAACGTAGAGCTTCCACAAAATGCATTCTTATCTGTTTTAAAAACATCGGAAGATTAATATAAATTAATAGGCATCTGCATTACTCTCTATGATTTTTTCTAATTTTCTAAAAGATGCTTTAAAGTTATAAGCTGATTTTAAGACCCGTACTAAAAAACTGGCTTTATTAACAGGGAGTTCCTCTTTATCAGGAAAAAAGAAATAAAGATAATCCATTTCCTTAAGATATTGCATAGAAGAATCGTTTAATTGAGGATTTTTATTTGAATCAGTATCTTTTTTTATTATACATTCCAAAAGTTCTATAGTTTTATTAAGCAGCTTTTTTTCAGTCTTTATAAATTTGTTAATATTATCCACCTTATCCGAATAATCATTCTCATCAGCATGCGCATTTTTTAAACTTTCTAAATATTTGTTATTGCTGTAATTTAGAACAATATCCTCTAATTCGTTTAGCTTAAGAATTTTATTAGCACCGGTTTCAAGTCCTTTTAATCCGATATCAAATACTCTGTCCGAACCGTTTACAACCTCATTAATCCTCTTAGAATAAAATAACAATACAAGGTCGCTTAAAACTGTTTCTTGATTTTTACCTTTTATTTTTAAAAGCGGCCTATTTTGAATAGCTCCAAAGGTAAACTGTTCCGCGCTTTTAAACCTGTCTATTGTTTTAAACATAAGCATATGAAAAGCTGTATTTCTTGCGTGTGTTTTATTATCCGTATAAGAAAAATCAAGTCCGGTTAAAATTAAAGGGCCTTTTGTAAGCATCATTGCAGTATAAACAGCAGCGACTCCAACAGAGCCGAGAGGCGGAATCGTTTTAGGCAGGAGACCTTTTTTCTTCATCCTTTTAAATAGGTTTAGCGGATGGAAATCGGAAGAAAAAAAGTATGTATTTCCTTTAAATATTTTAGTTATAGACGGAGCAGATGATATATCACAAATAACAGGAACATCCTTAAAAGTATGGGGGATAAAATCCTGAAGGTTTATAAGTTGTGATTCCAGCACAAAGATAAGATCCGGTTTTATTCCGCTGTCTCCAAGATATGGAAGCGCGGTATCTACTGCAAGAATTATCACATGTTTCCTTATTTTAATAATCCAATTAATGCTGTACTCTAATGAAGGTCCTGCACCTATTACTAAAAATGGAAGCTCCGTTTTCAGTTTATTTAAATTTTTGGAATAGATCAAATGCGGGAGATTGCTTAAAATATTTTTAATCCATAACCTCCCCATATGGATAAAAGTCATTTTATTCTGCCAGAAAACTTTAATTTCATTATCCAGCATTATTTCGATTTCCTTATAAGATTTCTGATTTAAATGATAACCGGCGCTTAAATGAATTTTTTTAACTCTTCTAAAATTGTGAAATCCGAGTTTCTTAATATGCATGCATATTTTAGAAGGATCATCCGCGCGTATAATAGAAATATTAGGTGAGTCGGGAATTGGTTCGATTTTCTTGTTTAATGCAAATCCCATTAGTTCCATATCCACTTCTATACATAAGATATGGCATGAATCATCAATTAGATTTAGCAATTCCTGCAAACCATAACCAAGCCCAAAGCCCGGGACAAAAACCAGAGTGTTTTTTTTTATCTTTATTTTATTCAGGCGTTTTATTACGGAATTTTTAGGATCTACAGATGAATAGAGGTATTTACCTTTATACTTTATTGTATAGCCTCTGCCTGTATCTACAAGCAGAGGTACATCTTTTATCATCTTAATTTTGCTGATTTAACATTCTTTGCATTGTTTCATAAAATCTGTTCACTAACAGCTCCTGAACTATAACTATTTGTGATAAATCCCTTGTCATAGTATTCTGTTTAATATTAGTCAGGCTGTTTTCAAGATTTTCTAAATCTTCTTCCGGTGCATTTCTTTCACCGGACATTTGAACTACTATAAGATTATCTGAAAGTACTATAGGTTCTGAAATTTCATCTAATTCTAAAGCAAATAATACTTCATAAAAATATTCATTATTAGCAGCGGATGATAACTCCTCCGGCACCTGATCATTCACTGTTATGGATTTGTTCTGAAAAATAGTACCGTAGTTAATTGGGAAATAATTTGTTTCTATTGGAGGAAATATATTATATTCTAAAGATGCCTTTAGAAAACCGTCTTCTTCTGCTTTTATTTTAAATTCTTCTGCCAGTTCCATAAAATACATCTCAATTATATTCTGATCATAATATGAAATGTATTCTTTTATTTCTGTAATCAAATCAGGATCAGATAAATCCGGATCATCTACATAAGAATTTGCTCTATAAAATACCCAGCTTTTTGCCGATTCCAGTTCTATTTCGTACACATCACTTATTTTATCCTGTGGAAGATTTAATATACTTTTAACAGTCTCTTCTGAATTAAAAATAAAATATAGATCATAATAATACTGCCAGCCCATATCTCCGCCGATATCTCTATAATAATCACTTACATCTGAATATGCTCTTGCAAGGTCCTCAAAACTCATCTCCTCATTATTAGCACGTTCCCGGATTTGTTCGGCATCCTCTTTGCTCGAAGTAATAGTTATGCGGCTTAACTGTATTTTTTGAAACTTTTCTAAATTCTCACCAGCATATGCTAATATCTCTTCTAAAGGGTAATCATCAAAATCATATGAAACAATTGAATATTTTCTTTCAGAAACTCCCATATTCATGATAAATTCTTTTTCCTTATCCGAGATTCCAAGTGCTGCAGCTGTTTTAATATCCTCATTATACTGACCGTCGCTAATTTGCTCGAACTGAATTTTCTGGTATTCTATTCTATCTGCATTGTTTGTTACTTTATATAGATCACTGCTGTAATTCATATTTTCATCTATATACGGCCCGAATTCAAAAAAAGATTTAATTATTCTATCTTCGGTAATAATGATCCCGCTTTTTTCTAATTCATGCATAATGGCCATATGAAGAATAGTATCATTAAAAGAATTTGCCCATTTTTTCTGGCCTTCTTGATTAATAATTGCCTGCTTCTCCTCTTCAGAAAGGTTTTCAAAATAGTTTTTGTATAAATCCATCATGTAATCAAATTGAGCATCATGTACTTTGTATCTCTGAAAAAAGTAGTTCGAAATAGACGGCACAAAAGCAATTTCTTTACCAGCATACTCACCAAATACTGATTTATTTGTTCTGGACATCCATTGGCTTAAAAGAGGACCTCCTACAAAACTTATTGTTATTATAACAATTATAATTACAGCAAAAAAATAAAATACAGGTTTCTTTGTAATATGCTTTTTTGGAGTATCTTTTTTAACTGCTTGTTTACGTGTTTTTTTTGAAGGCATTTTCCGTTTCCTTTATTATTTATTATTGGATAATTACAATAACACTAAAATAGAGATTTGTCAATTATTTCTAATTTGCTTTGACAATTTATAGTTGACAATTTATAATTGGCTACTTGACATAAAGTTATATGTTCTATATATATATACTCAGTTTGGGGGTGTAGCGAAGATGGTTATCGCGCCGGCCTGTCAAGCCGGAGATCGCGGGTTCAATCCCCGTCACTCCCGTTATAATTATTTTATTTAAATGCCCTGTGAATCAATTTGCAGGGCTTTTTTGGGTGGGAATTCAAAAACAGGCAATATCTACCTTACAAAACTAAATTTTTGACTTTGATTGACTCACTGATCTTCCGGTATCCCTGCCTCGACCAGCATTCACCCATCCATGGGTATCACATATGGAAGAAGAATATAGATATAAAGAAATAACAGAAAAAATTATCGGAGCTGCTTTTACTGTTCATAATGAATTAGGGTATGGATTTCTTAAAAAAAGTATATAAAAATGCTTTAATTATTGAACTATTTAAAAGCAACTGGCCTTGAAATCGGCTTGCTTATCAATT
>SDBV01000658.1_pt1 | contig 49952 bp, 44 predicted proteins | sample 2277081 | NCBI WGS metagenome assembly SDBV01 (sample SAMN10402039, study PRJNA504765) | marine sediment metagenome | isolation source: marine sediment core GS10_PC15, 223 cmbsf | place: Arctic Ocean: Southern Knipovich Ridge | collected 2010
CGACCAGTCCGAATGAGTCAGCTCGCGCGTCAGGCTCAGGCTCGCCGACATGTTGAACACGTCGCCCAACCACCACCTCGGACCGAACATCCACGACATGGCATAGTACGGGTTGTACCCGAGTTCCGCGTCCCTGTTGAAGCTCACCGCCGTCGCCACGTTGCGGTACGTGAACGAGCTGCCGCGCCACGGCTCCTTCCACTCGTCCTTATCGGAATCCGGCTCCACCGCGCCCTCCAACGAAACTTCCGCCGAGACGACCTCGGCAAAGGCCACGGGCACCGCGAGGACGATAAGGCAAGCAATAAAAATGCCGACAATTGAAATTCGTTTTTTCACCTTAAACCTCTTTGAAACGCCGTCTTTAAAATCGGATAAACTTCGACTCCGTGGATTTTCCCGGACCTCAACCTTGTCAGAGTGACATTTGTTTATAAGGTAAAGCAATTCCTTTAAACTTCAGTCCATTTTTCAAGTGATATAGTTTTCTACCTAAGTTCGAGGAAAAAATCCATCACTGACTTCGTGTCCCATTTCCTTTGAACAAGGTCGTTATCCGTTGTGCATTGCAATGGGTATGCCCGTCAAAGGCCCAAAAACAGTTTTAGCGTGCGCGCGGCGTCTTTTTGGTCGAAGGGCTCACCGGCCAGCTCCTCGCGACGGCTGACCGCATCGAACATCCGGCCGAGGAATGCGTGGAAATCCTCGCACTCACTCACGACCAGTGAAAGGCGCTGCACCTCGAGCACATCTCCGTCCCTCAGGCGATTGACCAGGATCATGAACTTGTCAAACCTCGCATAGTCCGAATAACGAAGAAGCTGGTATCCCATGGACTTGAAATATTCGACGAACTCCTTGACAAATCGGAACGTGCTCATCCCGGCCCACTGATCGGTCACGCCCACCGAGCCCTTTGCCTTGGCCATAAACGCGCGCAGGATCTGCTGGAACATCCAGATATCCCGGCGCAGGCGTTCCGACCGCGCCCGGTCCGACGAAAAATCGACAAATAATCTTTCACCCTCGACTTTCGGGAAAAACTCCCTGGCGATGAGGACGATGGCGTTCTGGATGAAGCTCCGCAGGGAACCGGTGGCCTGCAATATGCATTTGCTCAAGTCGTCCTTGCTCTTCACGGTCTCGAGGGCCGGGATGTGATACTCGTACATCTTGCGCAGCTCGAGCTCCAGCTGGTTTCCCATGGAGCCGAGGAGCTCCCTCAGAGACTTCAGTCTGTCGAATTCGACAACGAGATTGTCGAATTTGCCGGAGACCATCTCGGGCTGGTAGCTCTCGTACAGGCGCCCGAAACCCTCGGACATCCAGGCGGCGGCGTCCTTGCGGAGAAAAACCGCGAGGGCACCCGCATCCGAACGAAACAGCGCGAGAAAAGCGAACAGGGGACCCATGCTCGAACCCTCGGCCTGCTCCTGCGCGATGAGATCCAGGTATCTGATCATTCTGAACAGGGACAGGAATGCGAGTGCCCCGACCCGCCTGGAGGGATCGCTCTCGATGTTCGCGATGACCTCGAGCACCTCCACGTTCTTGATTCTGTCGAACTCGACCCTGAACTCGAAGGAGGCGAGGGGATCGAAATACTCGGAGCGATTGATCTCCCGCCGGACCAGCTTGATCACCGATGAAAACAACCGAAAAGAAACGTGGGATGTGGGGAATAACCCCTCCATGACATCCAGATGATCCCTGAGAGCCTCGATGAGCAGGGTAAGGCTCTGCTCCGGCGTGTCCTGAGCCAGAGCCTTCTTCGCCAGCCGGGCGCGGGCATGATCCTGCACCACCACACTCTCCAGGTACCGCTTGAAAACGAAAGAATGGTCCTTGTCTCCGATAAGGACGCGGCCCGTCTCGGCGATGCTCCGCATCATCGACCGCACCAACCCCAACTCGGCAATGAACTCCCGGCCCATGACCAGATCTTCGCCGAGGGGAGGCCCCGGGTGGTTTGCCGGGTTGCTGAAGCAGACCAGACCCTTGAGCAGCATCTCGAACCTGAACAGGGTCGTCTCCTTATGTTCCCACGGAAGGTCTTCGAACCACGCGGTGCGAGCGTCGGCCTGCTCCTTCTTCAGCCACCTGGAGCCCTCGATGAACTCGGTATAGTAATCCCGCCCCAGCGGCGGCGACGGCAGGAGTGTGCTCAAATGAGTCTCCCTTGCGGATCTTCCTTGAAGGGAATTCCCATGTGCGCGTATGCATGCCGCGTAGCCACTCTCCCGCGCGGGGTTCTCTTGAGGAAACCATTCTGAAGGAGGTACGGTTCGTAAACGTCTTCGATGGTGTCCCGGGGCTCCGATACCGCCGCGGCGATGGTCTCGATCCCGACCGGTCCGCCGTCGAACTTCTCTATAATTGTGAGCAGGATCTTCCGGTCCATCTCATCGAACCCGGCCTCGTCCACCTCCAGGCGCGTCAGTGCGTGACGCGCGCAATCCAGATCTATCCTCCCCGTTCCCTCCACCTGAGCAAAATCCCGCAACCGGCGAAGGAGGCGGTTTGCGATTCGCGGGGTTCCCCTGGCCCTGCCCGCGATCTCGAGCGCGCTGTCGCCGTCCACCGGAACGCCGAGCAGCCTGGCGGAACGAACTACGATCCTCTCCAGATCCTCGACGGGATAGTAGTCGAGCCTGATGTTGACGCCGAATCGAGACAGCAGCGGAGAGGTGAGCAGTCCTGTTCGCGTGGTCGCGCCCACAAGAGTGAATGGGTTCAATGGTAGCTTATACGATGAAGCGTGGGGCCCATCCCCCGCCACAATATCGATCTCGAAATCCTCGATTGCCGGATACAGATTCTCCTCGACCACCGGATTCAATCGATGGATCTCATCGATGAAGAGCACGTCCCTCGGGCTCAACTTCGACAAAAGCGCCGCGAGTGTACCCTTGTGATCGATGGCCGGACCCGAGGTGGCGTGAATTGTAACGCCCATCTCCCGGGCGATGATGTGCGCCAGGGTAGTCTTTCCGAGACCGGGAGGACCGCAGAAAAGAACGTGATCCAGCGCCTCCCCCCGCCGACGCGCGGCCTCTATGAACACGCGGAGGTTATCCACATGCTTCTTCTGACCCACGTATTCGTTGAAGTCTACCGGTCTCAGGGCCACGTCGAAGTTGCGCTCGTCCTCAAGGGCTTCGGGCTCGACGACTCCACGATCTGATTGCTCTTCAGTCATCTTGACTCAGCTATGCTCTTTCCCGCAGCGCCGCCAATCCCTCGCGCAACATATCCTCGAACGGCCGATCCACATCGCCGCCCTTTTCAATGGCCGCGATTGCCTTGTCGACCCGGGCCTGTTTGAAGCCCAGATTGACAAGGGCGGACGCCAGCTCCCCCAGCACCCCTCCGCGACGGTCGGGGTATGCGCCCTTCCCCGTGGTGAGCTTGCCGCCCAGCTCCAGGATCATACGCTCCGCGGTCTTCTTGCCGATCCCCGGTATTGCGGTGAGCCGCCTGGTATCCCCACCGTTCACCGCCGACGCGAGCTGATCCCCGGACAGAGCCCCGAGCACGGCGACCGCCACCTTGGGGCCGACGCCGCTCACCTTGATCATGGTCCGAAAGGCGGCACGATCGCCCTCGTTCGCAAACCCGAACAGGCGCAGCTCGTCCTCGCGCACGTTGGTGTGAATCCACAGGGATATTTCGGTTCCCGTCGGGGGAAGCCCGGCCAGGGTGCCCAGCGGGAGGACCACGTCATACCCGACGCCGTTCACGTCGATCAACACGCCCTCGGAGCTCTTCCCCGCGATCTTCCCTGTCAGTTTACCGATCATCCGGCGAGCATACCCTCCGGCGCAGGACTGAACAAGTCCGGAATCCTCCATCTGCAGGTGATCGAACACCGATTTTTACAATCAATTTACCAGGAATCATGGAACCTTCGCGGCGCGTGCACGTCCAAAACAATAGATGCTGCGCAAACCTCCATATCGTCGCCTCTTTCCGGCCGTCCTGGTCTTCGCGCTGGTGCTTCCCGCGAGCATTGTTTCGGATTCCGCCCAGGCCGCGAAGAAGAAGGACAAGAAGCGCGTAATCGCCACGGTGAAGGTCATGAACATCATCGAGAAGATCGAGGACACGCTGCTCGAAACCAGGTACCAGCACGTCACCCGGGTCAGGCCCCACCGAGGGGAGTACTTCTTCGATTGCTCCGGCATGGCCTCATGGATACTGCGCCGATCCGCGCCCAATGCTCTCCGGGTGATTGGCCAACCAAACGGGAAGCGACCGTTGGCGGTCCACTTTTTCAAAAAGATCGCCAGGATCCCAATCGGCGAAAAACGCGGCCCGTGGAAACGAGTCAGGACCGCAGCTCATGCGCGCCCCGGAGATCTGATCGCGTGGATCAGGCCCAAGTGGTTTCCATCCAAGAGCACGGGGCACGTGGCGTTCGTCGTTGGAAGTCCGAAGATCAATCACGGGCCGGTCCCCGGGATCCTTGTGCGCATCGCCGACGCGAGCAAGTTCAAACACGAGGACGACTCGCGGGACGCGGACGTGACCGGCTACGGCACCGGTGTGTTGCTCATCCCCACCAACGAGAAGGCCCAGCCGACGGGGTACGGATGGGTGGGAAGCCACACCAAACCCGACTGGGTCGTCCCCACCGAACTCGTCATCGGCCGACCGTTGCGTTGACCCCATCCCGGTCGATTGACCATACTTCCACGCCTCGGATATGCTCTTCCCATGCAAAGCACGAAACGACGGTTCGGCCTTTTTTGCGCCCTGATCGCAATGGCAGCGACTGGATGGTCATCTATCCTTTGGGAGCCTAGGAATATCGAATGAACCGCCGCCTGAAAATACTCGGCGTTGCAACGGCGGCGGCAGTAGCAGGCGTGCTGACGGGGGCGGTGAGCAACTCATTCGCGGGCGACGGGGGCAAACCGACGGTCAGCGTATCGGTGGGCGCCGCCCTCGACGACGATGATCGATCGCTTCGCGGTATCGTTCGGCTGACGATCACCAACGACACGGGTGAAACGCTGGACTCGATCCCGCTGTGGCTCTACCCCAACCGCTTCACAAAACCCGGCCCGGGCCTCTCGGATCGCACGGTCAACTGGATCTACCCGGCGGGAAAGAGCATCGGAAAAATGGAGATCTCCCATCCATCATGGAACGGCGACGAACTCCAATACAACTCCATCGAGTACCTGCCCATGCCGAACGGCGGTACTCCGAAAGACGCGAAGAACGTCGTCGCGCTGGTGCACCTCGATACCCCCATGGAACCGGACGAGACCGGTACTCTGGAGATGTCCTTTCACGTGACAATCCCGCAACGCCGGGGCCGCTTCGGTCGCTGGAGGGGCGTGGTCTCGCTCGCCGGGGGATGGTTCCCCAGACCGATGGCGGATCTCACCGGTCGCGACACCGGGCTCCCCCCCGAGCCCATCGAGGCGCACGTCGACATTCAGGTACCCGCCGGACGAGGCGCGGTGATCCACGATCGCGTCCATCCCCCGTGTGAAACGAAGCAGCTGATCGAGGCGAGGGACATTCACACGGATGTCCTGACCCTGATCGTCATGGATCGGATGGACGTAACCGAGCGCGATTTCGAATGGGGCAAGGGAGTTTACGTGAGCTCGGAGATCAGGCCCCACAGGGCGCAATGGAAGGACACCCGAGGCGACGAGAAGGGAATCCCCCGGGGCATCCCGACGGTGGGAAAAATCGATTTCGCCGATCGGGGCCTTACGGTCCTCGAGTCCACCGCGGGCGCAATGCGTCGCCTCGCACCGGGATGCAGCCTGCCGAAGCGACTCCTCATGGTGGAGATCCCCGCATGGGATCGCCTGGCCCAGACCTCCGGCGGACCGGTGCTGGTATCCGACAGGACATGGAGACTGGTTCCCTTCGAGCGGGCGCTCTCCTTTCACGACATCGCGCTGTCCCGGGTACTCGGATCCGCCCTCGCCGCCTCGACGGCCGACGAATCCGATTCTCCCATGCGAAGATACGTCACGGCCCAATTGGTGGGAGGGCTCCTCGGTGATATTTACGCGGACGAGGTCCACGGGGGGGTGACCAGCGTCAAGGAGCTTGTGGGTTTCGCCGCGTTCATACCGTACATAGACACCCTGCTCTACGCGCCCCAGGTTCCGTTTCGCGAGTCCTACTCCCTGTCCGCGGAGGAACCGGATCCCCTGCGGGACCGCCCATGGAAATTCATGAACAGGCTGCCGGACGGGAGGCGGGTGCTCGCCAAGCTCGAAGATCTCGGGGGAAAAGAAGCGACGACAAAACTGGTCGCCGGCTACCTGTCCGGCGAGTCGGGCTTCGACCGGGCCGTGTCGGAGCTTTTCCAGGAGCGCGCGGATATCTTTTTCGGCCAGTGGTACGGAGACTATCCTTCCGTCAACTACTCCGTCGTCCGGGTGACGGACAAGCCCCTCGGAAACGGCAGGATTTCCCACAGGGTCACGATCGCACGGGACGGAGACGATATTATTGAGCCTGTAACGGTTAGGATCATCGACGAAGACGACACGGCGGAAGAGGTCGTCTGGGACGGAGAGGGATCCGAGGGAACCGTGGAGTGGATCTCCAAAGCCCCGGTGGACAGCGTGACGATCGATCCTCACCACCGCCTCGTGGAGGCCCCGTCCCTTACCGGGGATCACCCTCTCAAGGACAATTCGGATCCGCTCCCCTGGAGACCGCCGCTGCTCACCCGCCTTCTCTTCTGGGGGGACTCGGAAACGTACGAGCCGTATCTCCAGATCTCCTTCGCAATGCGCCGCCTTTACGACGTGACCAATTCATTTCACGTGGGAGCCAACTACGCCCCGAGGAGTTACGGCGGCTACCTGGGATACCTGAGGCATTTCGGCCCAAAGCGAACCCTCAACTCACGCATGTGGTACTTCGGACCAACCCTGTCCATCTCCCGGAACGAGGAGACCGAGACCGCCGGGAGCGAGATCCCGAAAGACAGCCTCTTCGCCGCGACCATGGGCTCCGCGACCCTGGTTCTGGGACGCGACGACCGATTGTATTTCTACGATCCCCGTTCCGGCACCTCCTTCAACGGCTGGATCTCCTACTCGGGGGGACGCGCAGATGACGGGCACGGGGTCAACGTCGGAAGCGCCGGCGCGCGGATCTTCAAACTGTGGTCGCCGTCTTTCGGCCACACCTTCGCGGCCTACGGCGGGCTGTCCACCCTGGTGGGAGATCCCCCGGCCAGCAGGTTCGCCACCCTGTCCGGCCGCATGGTCCTGAGGGGTTTCGAGACCGACGAGACATACGGTCGCCTCGGGCTCTACGCGGTGACCGAGTATCGCCACAATATCGTGGACGCGAGTCGGATCGGCCTGCTCTTGTCCTGGTTCGACAGATTCCAGGGAGTCTTCTTCGTGGGAACGGGCACAATCTCATGGCCCGACGGGTACGAAGGGCTCTTCACGGGGGACCGCTGGTTCACGGAGGTGGGGTACGGGCTTCGCCTTCACCTGCTCGCCTTTGGGGTGAGCCAGTATCTCATCGCCCTGGATCTGGCGATCCCCGTGGCGCCCTCCGTGCGGGAGTACGAAGTAGTCCAGACCGACGGTTCAACCATGAACGCCACCCGCTCCCCGTTCAAGATAGTATTCGGAATCACGCACACCTATTGAGTGCTATTTGTGATGCGGTGTATACCTATCTTGAAATGGATTGGACATCGAGACGACAGTTTGTAAAAGACGGCCTTTGCTTCGTGTTGTCGGGGCTCACTTTCAATCTTGTTACCTCGTGCACCAGGTGTGGTCAAAGATCAGGTCACGGAGTTGCCCAGACCGAAGAGGGGGCACCTGTCGGAGAGAAAAAGAAGCCCTCGTATATCGAGCTTCACAAGACAGGAAAACTGAAGGAGAAAGGGCAGGATCTCTGGCAGATCATGGAGAGCTGCAGGCTTTGCCCCAGAGAGTGCGGAGTTAACAGGCTCGATAATCACAGGGGCTTTTGCCGCGCCTCGTCCTTGCTGGAGATATCTTCGTTCCAGCCGCATTTCGGAGAAGAGGACTCCCTGGTCGGCAGCGGGGGATCCGGGACAATTTTTTATACCCACTGCGGGCTCAGATGCGTTTTTTGCATAAACTGGCAGATAAACCAGGAGGGAGAGGGACAGCCGAGGAGCATTAAGGAGATGGCCCAGATGATGCTCGATCTCCAGGCGAGGGGGTGTCACAACATCAATGTCGTTACCCCGACCCATTACTCTCCACATATCGTATTGGCCCTCGATATCGCCGCTGAAAGGGGGTTGAATCTGCCGGTGGTTTACAATACGTGCGGCTGGGAACGCCTGGAAATACTGAAGAAGCTCGAAGGAGTAGTCGATATCTACTTGCCGGACTTCAAGTATGCAGACGGTGAGATGGCCGCCAAGTACTCCTCTGATGCGCTTGCATACCCGGAGATCACAAAGGCGGCTCTCATCGAGATGAATCGCCAGGTCGGCGTGGCCAGGCCGGCGGACGACGGATTGATGTACCGTGGATTGATGATACGGCACCTCGTCATGCCCAACCGGATTGGCGGGACAAAACAGATAGTGGATTGGATAGCGGCAAATCTTCCCAGGGATACTTATTTCAATATCATGTCCCAGTACGTACCCATGCACAAGGCCTCTCAGTATCCGAAAATATCCCGCAAAATCACAGGGAGTGAGTGCAGGGAAGCCGTGGCGTGGGCAAAGGAAGCCGGCCTGACAAACCTGGACATCCAGGGTTGTTCGCTTTTTTAGCTTTCCACCCGCACTTTTCGCGGAAAGTCGAAGTCGTGCATGCGGACACCCATTTCGACGCCCTGGCGCGTCTCTGATTCATCAAAGGAGCGCGAGGAGCAATCCGAGCGGTGATCCGGTACCACCGTCTCTTCCCGGCGCGCTACAACCACAACCATCCTCATCAATCGAACCGCCGCCCGTCGGCCCGGTGGGGACAGTACCATCCGCGTCCGTATCGGAATCGGCATCCGAATCGGAGTCCGCGTCCGAATCGGAGCCCGCCACCTCGTCCTTGATCTCCGAGGCTAAGTGCCATCCCGGGTTGGAGCTCTCGCCGCCGTTGTACGCACCGCGATAGGTGAAGTCCTTGGCCGTGCCGTTGAAGTCCCGATCGTAGTCCGGATCCCCGGTGAGATCGGCAAGCGCTGTTTCGTAGGATCCGCCGGTGAGCTGCCCCTGCAGGGGATACATATCGAGCAGTGCGAGATCCAGCGTCGCGTCAATCACGTATGCCGCCGCGCCCGAAACGGTGTCGGTCACGTTGTCCGACTCCAGCACACCTGTCACCACGCTCAACGGGTCGGCCGCGAACACCGCGTTGGCGACCACCATCTGATCGTAAGTGACATCCACGCCCGTCACCGAGATCCCCGTATCCGCGTGACAGATGGTGTTGTTGTAGAAAGCGATATCCCTGGGCACATCGTTGTGAGGTGTGATGTTGACCGCCGGCCAGCCGTTCGCTGAATCCACGAAGATGTTGTCGTGCAGGTGAATGTTGCCCTCTCCCTGGAAGAGCGCCTCGCGCGGATTGTGGAAGAAGAAGTTTCCGTAAACCACGTAGAGATCATTCTGACCGTCGCCGCTCAGGGGGAAGTGGCCTAGTAAAACGTTCGGGCGATCTCCCGATCCGGAGGGGTCGTCATCCTTGATGAACACGTTGTGCCTGATTATCGTCGTCGCTCCGTCGTCGGGCATATCCGGCAAGGTGGGCCGCGGGTTCTGATGCTTGATCTGCATGCAGTAGCCTTCAGGATCGGCGATCAGGTTGTACTCGATCAGCCCCGCGATGAAGGCCGCTTCACCGTCGGAGTTGCCAAGGTACATGCCGGTGCCGGCGCTGTGGATGATGTTGTACCGAATGGTCCAGTTCCACGCCGGAGCCTTTGTCGAGATCCCCACGGTCTGCTGGTTCGCGTCGTGCCCCGTGATCTCGCAGTGCTCGACTGTGATGTGGTGAGCCCAGTTATCGACGTCACCCTCTGCCTTGATCGCGTCGATGTTGGCGATCTGAAGGCCGTCGATCTCCAGATGGCTGATGGTCACATACGCGCTGCGCCTGATGCTCACCGTGTTGCGCGACGAATCGCCCAGGAACACCGCCGGCGCACCGGACGTGGGACCCGTGATGATGATGGGATTTCCATCCGTGCCGATCATGTCGGTGATGGACAACCCATCTGTGTAGTCGCCCGCTGCGAGCTCCAATACATCCCCCGCCGCGAGCTGGCCGAGCACCGTCTGGTAGTCCGACGGATCCGCATTGTAGACAACCGCATTCGCCGCGGCGCCGAAAAAAAGAGCGCACACGGCAACGACACAGGCCGGAAAATATCGCGTCATAAAAAAGCCTCCGTTGGTTCTTCGTTGGAAGATGATGATATCAGATTTTCACTCGGCCGTCAGACTCCAGACTCAATCCCATGCTGGACATGTGAAAGACGGCGATTGTATGCTTACGCCGACCCAAGAAAAGGACAGAACGTGAAAAAGCTCTCCTCACTGGTCGCCTGCCTGCTCCTGCTGTCGTGTGCCGACGGCGGCATGGTCACGTCCTACTGGAACAGGCTGCCCCAGGAGATCCTGGACGACATCGCGCCGAGCATCTGGGGTGTCTTCGACAAGTGCGGCGGCACCCTGGGCACCGCCTTCGTCGTCAATCACGAGGGCGAGAAGCACCTTCACCAGCCTCCATGTCGTCCGGTGTGTAAAGAGTCTGACTCCTTCGATTGAAGGTATCTGTCATTCCTCCTCATTCGCCTGTTCTTCCTCCAGAGACGCTATCTCGGACTCGGCTTTTTCCGCGGCGGAGATCTCCTCCGGCCGAAGCATCCACTCCATGCCTTCATCGCGAGCCTGGCGCACGTGTTCGACCTTGGCCTTCGCGTCTTGTTTCCTCATGCAGCATTTTTTGAACTTCTTGCCGCTGCCGCAGGGGCACGGGTCGTTTCGTCCGGGGCGCTCCTCTCCCTTTTTGGGCTGCCGTTTGCCGATCCATTTGCGGACGTTGTCCACGAGGTACTCGGTGAACGCCGGTTTCCAGACTACGTTGTGGCGCTCAAGTATGTCGCGGGGCAAATAGAGATCCTGCGGATCCGCGCGCGTCAGCCATGGAATGCTCAACGCCAGAGATGTGGCGAACTTCGGTTCGTTTCGGAAATCCGCAAGGGAGTTGAAGGAAAGCGCAAAGGCGAGATCGTCCGGGACATCCTCGGGGGACGAGAAATCGTACGGCGCGGACAGCCGCCCGCCGAAACGCTCGTGGAATTTAATTTTCAGTTGCTCGCGGATGAATCCATGCACTGTCTCGGGTTCGTCGAAGGACCCGAGCACCGCCGGCACAAAGTCCTCGCCGAGCTTTGAAATATACCATCTGACGATGATGGAGGGCTTTTCCGACGGGTTCGTCAGGTTCGTAAAGGCCTTGTACACTGTCTTGCGAGCCCTTGACTTGAGCTTGTCGTGGCGCAGGCCGATCGCCGTCAGTCCCAACAGGCCGAACATCCAGTGCAACGGCGACCGCGCTTCCTTCATGTGGAGCTTGCACGCCGGAATCGAAAGGCGACCCAGGCGGGAGACCGCGTAAAGCGCCCTGGCCGCGAGCCCGAGTTGCCCCGTATGGAACGGCGAGTAGAACGGAAAGAAGTCCACAGCGGCCGAGTCGACGAACTTCTCTATTCCCTGGGGGCCGAACATGGTGATCAACATCGACATGTGGCCGAGCGTCCAGTGTCCGTTCCAGTACGAACGCAGCGCTCGGTTCATTTTCGTCGGCAGCTTTTTCAAGCGCAGCAACGAGGCCTCGGCACTTTTGACGCCGTCGATAATATCGAAGATCGCGGCCAGGTATTCGTATTTCAGCGCCGGCTGCAGCACCGACACGGCGAGGAAGTCCTCCCTGCTCATTTCGAGACCTTTTGTGTAGACAAGGTCGTCCAGGCCGTAGCCCTTTTTGAGGTCGGAGGTTGCCTCTTCTATGAATTCGGCTCGTCCACGGAGTTCTTCGACCCGGTCCATATATGACCGCATGCGGTCGCGGCCGATGAGATAGAGATCGCCGATCTTCATCCCCTCGCCGAGACAGGTGACAAAGCGGCCTTCCCGCGTGGCCACGATGTAAGGGCCCTTGTCCTCCCGATCGAGGGAGATCGCCACGCGTTCGTGTTTCTCGGGCGGATTGATCATCGCCAGCACCATCCGAAGCAGCGCGGGCTTGTGGTACAGTTCGAGAGCCAGTTCGGCCTGCCCACCGTCCGCGCGCTTGAGGCGCTTCAGAAAGTGTGTCGCGTGCCCCTCCTGATCCTCGGCGCGATAACGGGCCGACCGGTCGGTCGAGTCGGAGACCTCCGGTACGGTGACGTCCCCGAGGGACTCGAACATCTTGGGTTTCTCAGTAGGCATCGCCGCCCTTCTTTTATCACATTATGACAATGTCGAGACGGGTCCGCTGACGCCTCAAAAATAGGATCTCATCTCCAAAAAAGCGGCAAAAGACGCCAATCCGAACTCGCTCTCAATCCGAGAAATAGGCAAAGGCGACCCAGCGTCCGTGCGCGGTTTTTGTCCCCAGGGGATCATCGCGCCGATGATCAGATCCGTTTCATCGGACATACCGTACATCAGTGACAAGAAGCCCATTCCCGAGAGATCGTGCGCATTGAAAAGCGCCACGGCGCTCACCCGCAAAATGGGAAGAATGTCAAACCCGCCTGTGGCGCCTACGTAGTGCATGCCCATGAACAGCACATCGTCCGGATAGAATCTCGCCGCACGAGCCAGATAAGAGCCGGGCTTTCCGCCGTCGGAGATAAATTGGTATTCCATCCCGAGACTCGCGTTGCGCCACGGGAACAAATGATCAACTCCTCCAGCCAGGTGCGCATATGCGTCCTTGGGGGCCTGCCCGCCATTTTGCAAGTCTCCCAGCTGCCCGTCTCCGTTTGCATCTGGAAAACCAACATGCCCTTCGCCCCTGACCCCAACAGTTTTGATCTCGCCCTGAAAAGAAAACCCCGCCATCCAGCGCTCGGACAATTTCCCGCCAAGAGCCGCCCACTCAAAGTCCCACAGAACCGTTCCCGCTCTCAAGACAACAGCACTCTGCGACCAGGTCGGTTCATCTCCGTTGCTGCTCCCCATAACTCCCACAAGCTCGACGGTGGACAGCGTTCCCGGCGACCACCCCGCCTTGATCGCGTCCACACCGGGTTTGTAAATCCGGTTTATCGCTGTGGCGGAAAAAGGCGCAAAGAAATCATTTGGAGTGAAAATATAGGTGACCGAGTAATTGACGGCGAATCGCCCGACGGTGAGATTGAAAGGATCCGCAAGCAAATGCAGGCTGATCCTGTCGAGCCCGGTGAAACCGCGGACGTCGTCTTCGCTGCCTGAGTCCCACGAGAGATATGTTGTTCTGTACGGGGTTTGCGATGACCCCGCGTTTGAAAAAGAACCGCCGGCCAGCAACGGTTGCCTGGAAAAACCTGCGAATGAGTTCACGTGTAATGTCAGGTACTGCCCAAGCTCCCCATCCAACATGAAACGCAAAACCCCGTTTCCCAGACCATCGTTCCGCCTTGAATAGATTTCCCCAATATCAGGGTTTCGCAGGTACACGCCGGTAATCCTGGCGCTGCCGGTGGCTTCGAGAGAATAGTCCCCGTCTTCGCTCTCCACGATTCCCGATGGTCGGGCAGTTGAAGAGACCGTTGCCAGAACCGGAACAAGAATAAATGTGCGAAAAAAACGACCCATCTATTCCCGTGATTCGTCGTTCGATATTTTCCCATCCACCAGGTGAATGATCCTGCGAGCCCTGTCCATCACCTTCTGATCGTGGGTAGAGAAAACAAAGGTTACACGCTGCTCCAGATTGAGCTTCTCCATGATTGAGAGAAGCTTTTCGGCGGTCGAGGAGTCAACATTCGCCGTCGGTTCGTCGGCCAGAACCACCGCCGGATTCGACGCGATGGCGCGCGCTATCGCAACCCTCTGCTGCTGGCCGCCGGACAGCTGATCCGGCCTGCGGTGCTCCATCCCTTCCAGTCCGACATCTGACAGGAGCCCCATCACCCGTTCTTTCCGTTCTTTTACGGAGACGCCCTGCAAGGCCAACACGATTTCGGCGTTCTCAAACGCGGTGAGCACCGGTATCAGATTGTAGGCCTGAAAGACAAAGCCGATGCGATCCCGGCGAAGCTTGCTCAGGGCGGAGCGGCTCAGCGAAGCCAGGTGGATTCCCTCGACAAAAACCTTTCCATCCGTCGGTTCATCGAGCGCACCGATAATGTTGAGTACGGTTGTTTTTCCAGACCCGGACGGTCCACTGATGGCGGTGAATTCTCCAGATTCGATCTCGAGGTTCACTCCTCTGACGGCGGGTACTTCCATTTTGCCCTGGCGATAGATTTTGACCAGATTTTCGAGAACAATTATGGGTTTTGGATTCTCAGCATTCATTGAAACACCTCACACCAGTTTGATGGATTCCACGGGAACCACCTTGCCTGCGCGCCAGGCTGGATATAGGCCGGACAACAATGTGGCGCCAAGGACAGCCAGACAAATCATCAAGACGCTCTCGGGATAGATGTCCGCATAGATCACGGGACTCATGGCAACACCGGCCACCTCCAGGCTCTGTTCACTACCGGTCATCTGCGAGACGTCAATTCCTTTTGTGGCCATCAGATAGTAGGGATACGCGGTAATGACGGCTGCGGAAATCAGTCCGATGATGCCGATCCACAGGCTCTCCCACATGACCAGACTGAAGATCTTGCCCGGGCTGAAACCTATGGCCGACATGATTCCAAACTCCCGCATCCGCTCCATCACGCTCACGAAGATAGTGTTGAAGATTCCTGCGGCTATCAAAATGAGAATGAGAATTTCGAAAATTACCGTGCCCGACACCTTCATGCCGATGAACCCGGCCAGTGCCGGATTCGACTTGTCCCAGGTGAGCACCTGCGCGTCCCCGCCAATTGCCTTTTCCAGTCTTTGGGCGACTGCTCCACTGTTTCGTTGATCGTCCAGAAATACAGCCACCTGAGTGGCTTCGTCCGTGTCGAAACCGAGGGTTTTGCGAACAGTGTCAATCGGCAATATGCACAGACCCGCGTCCACAGCCTGTGAACCGGTGCGCAAAATACCTTTGACCCGCGCCAGACCTGATACGATTTCTCCCGATTTGTCGGTAAGAGTGTAAACAACCTTGCGGCCCATCTTCGTGTCGAGATTTTCGGCGAGTTTAGCTCCTATGATTATCCCCTTGTCCGCGCCGGTCTCAAACATCTCTCCTTCGTCCACGCTGTCGAAAAGCGCGAACGTGTCTTTGTTCTCTTTTTGAGGGTCGATCGCCAGCATTGCGGCGCCGTAACTCGCGGCAGAGGTGGCCAGAAGTACCTGACCGGTTATTCTGGTGGAGACATTCTTTACATTTTCATCTCCGGCGGCGAGCGTGCTGATTTTTTTCGTGCCCGTCACCGTTTTGGAAACCGATGGTGTGTCCAGATAGTCCAGGTGTTGAACGGTCACATGTCCCGTGCCCATACGAGCGGCCAGATCGATCATGTCCGCATAGCTGGAGTCGCCCACACCGGTAAAGATGACCGCCAGCAATACACCGAAGGATATGCCGAAGACAGTCAGCGCCGTTCTTCTCCGGTTTCGCCGAAGATTCCTCCACGCCATCGTAGCCATGCCTGTACTTCTCATTGCAAAGCTCCTATCGATGATGCATCGCGGCTACAGGCCTGATGAACGCCGCCTTCAGGGCCGGGTAAAGCGCCGCCATGAGAACAATGGCGGCCAGCATCACTACGGGACCTGTGAAAGTCTGCACACTGAAAGACGATTTCCAGATGGGATCCCACGCAATACCCATAATCGAGGCGCCGCTCATCGAGCTGAGATTGATACCGGAAGTGCTCAGATAGATGGCAGCCGGGATTGACAGAATTCCTCCTGCCGCAATGGCCAGGCCGGTTTGTATTATCGTCTCCGTGATGACTGTTTTGAAAACAACCCAGGGAGCCACGCCGATTGCCTTGAGAACACCAAACTCTCTGATGCGTTCGAATACCGCCATGAGCATTGCATTCAAAATGACAATAGCAATGGCGAGAAACACAATCACGAACATGAAATACATGGCGCCGCGGCTGGAATCCAACATGGACGCCAGAGTGGGTGTTAGCTGTCTCCATGATCGTGTGTCAGCGCCACCGGCAATGGAAGCGACTTCATCGGCGGCCTTGTCCAGCGGCACAGTGGGGGGCTTTCTCACGATTATCTGATGCACCCCGTCCGGTACGACCATCAGTTCTCTGAACGTCCGGTCAATCATGTAGATGCCTCCGCGATCGACCTCTTCGCCGATGCTCTTTAATACTCCCCGAACCCGGTACAGGTCATTTGCCATGGAGCCGTCCGCGGCCTGGGACAGGACAACGACTTCATCTCCAACATCCACGTCGAGCGACAACGCCAGCCGCCGCCCAATGACAATTCCTGCCGGTTCTCTGACATCCAGCCATTCGCCGCGTAGAACGTGTTTGTAAACGTCGCTGACTGATGCGTCCTGTCCGGGATTCACACCTCGAAAGACTGCTCCGGCACTCGAGTTTTCTCCCGCCGCCAGGCCGCCGCCTTTTAAACGTCCCGAAGCGCGATAACCCGCCGCCTCCAGTTTTTTGATCAGATCGTCCGGGTTTTCGATGCGGTTGTAGATGGAGGGTTTGTCCAGGTAGTCAGACGCAAAGATCTGAATATCGCCCATCTCCAGGTCCAGGATGTTTCGCTCCATACCGTGCAGGTAGCCGGTCATCAGGCCCGAGTACTGAATCATGGAGAACAGCGCCAGACTCATTGCCGCGATGGTGACAATGGTCCTTCGGCGGTTTCTCCATACGTTTCTCCACGCCATCTTGAACACTCTCACGAGGCACCTCCGGAGACTATTTGGATTTGAGCCTTTGCAACGTGAAGAAGCTCTTGTTCAGCTTCACCTTGAAATCGATTTCCTTCCAGACGATGCTGGTAAACTCACCTGATCCGTCCAGCGGTCTCATCGTCATTTTCGTGGGTATTATCCGCCCGTTCACTTCCTGGTGATCCGTGAACTCCAGCACTCTCGCCTCCCGCCCGTCTTCATCGTAGAAGCGCTGCTCGAGCGGCTGCAGATCGGTTTGTCGAACTGTGATTTCAATCTTGCCCCACACCACCGGCGCATCCGGTCGCGGGACCAGGACCAGCCGGCACGTCTCGATGTCACCTTTTTTGCTCTCTCCTTCATACTCCACGACGTAGTCTTCGGCCATGCGTGAGCCCTTGACCAGATCGTCATTGGTGAAGTGACTTCCCATCCACGAGCTGCCCATCATTCCGGATGTGATTTTCACCGTGCGGCCGGTCTTGTTCAGGTACATGAAGAGGTCATCGTCGGCCTTGAGCGTGGCGGTGCCCTTTTCTTTGCTGGGTTTGAGGATTCTGACCAGGGAGTACTTCGTTCCAAGAGACCAGCTCTCGGCCTCCATGCTCCTGTTCCAGTGTTTCGTCTTTATCTTCATTGCCATGACGCCGCGGCTACTTGTGCCGCGGTAGAGGTCGTCGATCTTGTTGAGAAGATACTCGGCGAAACCGTCGCTCCCCGGTTCCGGCGCTTCCACGTCTTTGCGCTCCTTCGACAACGCCATGGATGAAACCATCAAGACAACAGCCAATGACAAGCATATGCTCGCCAGCCAAACTCCTGCCGTACATTTCATAATTGTCCTCCCGGGAAAAAACCCGAATATATTATAGAAGAAAAATGACCTAATTGGTCAGTGGGGTCAGCTTGAACGTCCATTTTTTCATGGCGTCCATTTGCCGGGCATTCTACTTTCATATCCGGCGTGTTGACAACCCGGCTCGAAGACGGCTTTTTTGTTTTCGGTCAAAGAACCTGACGACGTTGACCCCATCCCGGCCTTCCCCTGCGAGGGGAAGGGGAAGATGATGGCGGCCGGCTTTTAAGCTTGATGAAAACGAGTTCCCTTGGTAAACCCCGGCGCGCCGAGGGTCTTTGGATTTGCCCGGGCCGTCGGTTTTGACAACTCGAGGATGGGCCGTTAGCTCAGTTTGGTAGAGCAACGGACTTTTAATCCGTAGGTCGAAGGTTCGACTCCTTCACGGCTCACTGTTCCGATCGATATGCGCTTTTTTCAACGGCGCCTTTTCGGGACACAGGACATATGGCCCCGTCGTCTAGCGGTCTAGGACACCGGCCTTTCACGCCGGCGACACGGGTTCGATTCCCGTCGGGGTCACCGTGAGGCCGTCGGAGATGAGCTCTCCGGCGGCTTTCTAATTGAAGCTGGCCGCCATCATCTTCCCCTTCCCCTCGCAGGGGAAGGCCGGGATGGGGTTATATGCTCAGCTCGGTGAACAGGCTGATCAGCCGCTCGGGAGAAAGATCCGAGGAGAGGGCGTAGGCCATGTCCCCGTCGATCATGACGGCCACGTTGTAACCGTTTCGGCGCCCGAGCACCACGTTCTTTCCATCTACCCGGACCGTGTCTCCTCCCCGCACGACTAGCTTGTCGACGGGGAAGATCATGAGGGTCACCCGGTGACCGTCGACGGTGTAGACCATGTGGGCGGCCTGATGCGCCTGCACGCTTGATAGCCGGGCGCCCTGGAAGCTGGCGTTGGAGAGCTTCAACCGTGGTGCGCGCACCGGGAAATCGACCTTGCCTCGAAACCAGGATGCGGCGAGGGACGGATCCGGTCCCTTGAACTCCATGGGGAGCTCCCTCGCGTGGCGCTGGACCAGGTCGTCCACCACCGCGGCCATTGGTTCCCCCCCTCCCTCGCCGGTCGACCAGGGCCCGACGGTGAAGACCAGCAGCAACGCGGCCGCCGCCGCTATAGGCACCGCCGCGAAGATCGCCACCTTGAGGCGCCTGGTCCCGGTTCCCGGCAGGCTCTCGACGCGACGCCTCAGATGATCCGGAGCGACGACCCCGTCTCCCAACGTCGCGATCTCGCTCTTCATCCTTCGCCGAAGCACGGTCAACGCTCCGCATGTCTCGCAATGATCCAGGTGAGCCTCCACCTCAATCATCCGCCCCGCCTCCAGCTCGCCGTCAACATAAGCGTCGAGGTATTTCACGACCTGCGCACAATTCATGATCCACTCTCCCGGCTGCGGCGAAACTTTTTTAGATCCGTGGGCTCGCGACCGTTCTTTTCCGGCTCCTCACCGCTGACCGAAACGATTCCGGCGGCCACCGCATAATCGATGAGTTCCCGTTGCAGAATCCTGCGACCCCGGTGGAGCCGGGACATCACCGTGCCCATGGGACACTCCATCATCTGGGAGATCTCCTGGTAGGAAAATCCCTGGAGGTCGGACAGCACCACGACCGTGCGATAATCGTCGGGCAGTTCGTCGAGCGCCCGGTCCAGTTCTTTCTTGAAAAAAGAAGAGAAAACGTGGGCCTCGGGATCCGACGCGAACTTCCGCGCCTCGCTGTCGAGCACCTGATCGTAGATGGGCTCCGTCGCAGCGCGCTCCAGATAGCGGCGTTCGTGGACCTTGTGGCGATAGTTGTTGATAAAGGTATTTGTCAGAATCCTGAAAAGCCACGCCTTCAGGTTGGTCCCCCACTCAAAACTGTCCGCGAACCTGAACACCCGGACGTAAGTGTCCTGCACCAGCTCTTCGGCGTTTGACGTGTTTCGGGTCATGCGAAGAGCGGTCGCGTAAAGGGCGTCGAGGTGCTCCACGCAGGCGGATTCGAACCGCTGCCGCTCTTTTTTTTCTCTCTTACCCGAACGGGACATGCTTTTTTTCCCTTTCACGCAAAGAAAAACAGCCGTTAGCACGGCTTATTCCCGACCCAAATGCAAATAAACATTATGAACAACCGTTTGCACCCTTTTCTACTTATCAAACACGTTGTAAAGTACGCCCTACGTAGGACGACATAATATTGAGTAGTACACAGTTTGCATAGAGACCAAGTTCCTCGGCAGAACGAAGAAGCTGCAGCATATGGAAGAAGAAGATACAAAGATCGTCGATGACGACGACAACAGCGAAAACGATGAGATTGTCGGGGATCCCGACGATACTATCGCCGATCTCGAACGGAAACTCGAAGACGAGCGCGAACGTCTTCTTCGTACGGCCGCCGAATTGGAAAACGTTCGCAAGCGGTGCCAACGGGATGTTTCGAACGCGATCATCCGCGGGCGCATCGACGTGTTGAACTCAATGTTGCCGACCATCGATGCACTGAATCTGGCGCTCAAGTCCGGCAGTGACGACGATGGACCGGCCAGGGCGGTTCTGGAAGGCGTGAGCATGGTCCGCAAACAGTTCCTGGTTTCCATGGAGCAGTTCGGGCTCAAACCCATCGACTCGCTGGGCAAGGCCTTCGATCCGGTCTTTCACGAGGCCGTGGCGCAGATTCCCTCCGAGGAACACGATGCCGGCGAGATCATCGAAGAGATGAGGGCGGGCTACATGCTCGGCGATCGCCTCCTGCGGGCCTCCATGGTCATAGTTTCGTCCGGCAAGCCGGAGGAACCGACCAAGCCGGAGGAACCGACCGAGCCCGAGGAACCGACCGAGCCCGAGGAGAGCCACACAGGGGAATCCAATGGCTGACGAGCGAATCATCGGCATCGATCTCGGTACGACCAACTCGTGCGTGGCCGTGATGGATGGGAAGGATCCGGTGGTTATCCCCAACTCCGAAGGGAGCCGTACCACCCCTTCGTACATAGGTTTTTCAGATTCCAACGAGCGACTCGTGGGCCAGGTGGGCAAGAGGCAGGCGGCGACGAATCCGGAGAATACCATCTACTCCATGAAGCGCCTGATGGGTCGCAGGTATGACTCCGCAGAAGCCGAACGCCAGCGCGTCACGTGTTCTTATGAGATTGTCGAGGCAGACAACGGCGACGCGTGGGTTTCAGCCCGAGGCAAGATCATCAGCCCACCGGAGCTCTCGGCGATCATCCTCGGGGAAATGCGCCGGGTGGCCGAGACCTACCTCGGTGAAACCGTGAACCGGGCGGTGGTGACCGTCCCCGCCTATTTCAACGACGCCCAGAGGCAGGCCACATCGGACGCGGGCAAGATCGCCGGCCTCGAAGTGGAACGGATAATCAACGAGCCCACCGCGGCAGCTCTCGCCTACGGAATGGACAATGAGCATGCGGTGAACAAACGGATAGCCGTGTACGACCTCGGTGGGGGCACGTTCGACATCTCCATTCTCGACATCGAAGACGGGGTGTTCTCGGTCAGGTCCACCAGCGGCGACACGTTCCTGGGCGGGGAGGATTTCGACCAGCGCCTCGTGGAACACCTGGCGAACGGTTTCCAGAATGAGCACGGCATAGATCTGCGCGGAGACAAGATGGCGCTTCAACGCCTGAAGGAAACCTCGGAGCGGGCCAAGCACGAGCTGTCCTCGTCCATCGAAACGGAGATAAACCTCCCGTTCATCGCCTCCGATTCTTCGGGGCCCAAGCACCTGGTGGCTACAATCGAGCGCAACGAGTTCGAGGATCTGGTCCATGATCTGGTGGAGAACACGTTCAAACCTTGCAAGCAAGCTCTCGAAGACGCCGGGGTCGGTGTGGGCGATATCGACGAGATTTTGCTCGTGGGTGGAATGACGCGCATGCCGCTGGTGCAAAGGACGGTTGAGGAATTCTTTGGAAAGAAACCCATTCGAGGGGTCAACCCGGACGAGGTAGTGGCTGTCGGCGCGGCGATCCAGGGGTCGATCCTTTCAGGCGAGATCGATGAGGTGCTGCTGCTGGACGTGACGCCCTTGAGCCTGGGAGTCGAGACCGGCGGTAGGGTCTTTACCAGGCTGATCAATCGAAACACGACCATCCCCACGCGAAAGCGACAGATCTTCACCACCAGCATGGACAATCAGAATTTTGTGCCGATTCATGTGCTCCAGGGCGAGCGGCAGATGGCCGCCAACAACAAGACCCTAGCCAAATTCGAGCTCACGGGTATCCCGCCCGCGCCCAGGGGAGTTCCTCAGATCCAGGTGACTTTTGATATTGACGCCAACGGCATCGTATCCGTGGCCGCGCGGGATCTGGGCACCGGGAAGGAACAGACCATTCGCGTGACGGCGGCGATCGGACTCAAAGAGGTGGACATCGAGCGGATAATCGGGGAGGCGGAATCCATGAGGCAGGACGACGAGTCGCGCAAGGAGCTCGCGGAGGCGCGGATCGAGGCCGAGTCTCTCATCTATACCTCCGAGCGAGCCGTCGAGGAGTACGGCGGTGTCGTTACCGTTGAGGACCTGGATCTCATCCAGGCGGACATCGCCGCGCTGAAGGGAGCCATGAAAGAGGATGACGTGGACCTCGTTCGAGAGTTCAGATCCCAGCTGGAAACATCCGCGTTCCGCATCGCCGAGGCCATGTACGCCGGCGTCGAGGCAGACAGCGACGGGTTTGAGAAAACCGTCCCCTCCGATGGAGACGACCCCGAGGAGGACGGCGGGAGCGACCCGGTAGAAGCCTGACCAGATGCAGTCAAAACGAGACTACTATAAGGTTCTGGAGGTACCTCGGGACGCCGATTCGGATGTGCTCAAGAAATCGTACCGGCGTCTGGCCATGAAGTACCATCCGGACCAGAACCCCGACGACAAGAACGCGGCCGACAAGTTCAAGGATCTCACCGAGGCATACCAGGTGCTCTCCGATTCACAACAGCGCGCAAGGTACGATCGTTTCGGCCACAACGCGCCCGACATGGCCGGGTTCGGGGGCGCGGCGGTGAACATGGGCAGCATGACCGATTTCTTTGAGTCGATATTCGGGTCGGTGTTCGGCGGACAGCCGCGACGACAGCGCCGCAGGGGAACCCCGGGGAGGGATTTGCAGTATGATCTCTCCCTCTCGCTGGAGCAGATATACACCGGTACGGATGTCAAGATCACCATTCCCAAGCTGGTCAGGTGCGACGAGTGCGGCGGCAGTGGAGCTGCAAAAAGGGTGACTCCCCAGACGTGCGGCCAGTGCCAGGGAAGGGGCCAGGTACAGCTCCGACAGGGGATCTTCACCATGAGCACAACCTGCCTGGCGTGTGGCGGAACGGGGGAGACAATATCCGAGCCGTGCGCCGGATGCGATGGGCGGGGAATGATGAAAGGCGAAGAGGAGTACGAGGTCCACATCCCCGCCGGAGCGGACGACGGTGCTGTCAAGATTATCGAAGGGGGCGGCGAGCACGGCCGGGGAGGAGCTCCGAACGGAGATCTCCACGTGATAATCAGGGTGGCCGAGCACCCCGTGTTTCGCAGGCAAGGATACGACCTGCACGGCGCCATTCACGTCAGTTATCCCCAGGCTGTCCTGGGAGCGCAGATCGAGGTGCCTACCATCGATGCGCCGGTCACGATGAAGATCAATCCCGGCACGGAGAACGGACGGGTGTATCGGCTCAAGGGAAAAGGGCTGCCGGCGTTGAGGAGCGGCAGACGCGGCGACCAGCACGTTCACGTGGAGGTGGCCGTCCCAAAAAAACTCACCGATCGGCAAAGGAAGCTCATCGAGGAGCTTGGCGAGGAACTCGGCGAGGAGGTCCAGTCCAGACAGGCGTCGTTTTTCGAGAAAATGAAGAACTTCTTCGAATAACTCAAAACGCTACTGGGGCGGCAGATGAGGACGGTGCCATCACATTATGACAGGGATCAATCCCAACCAGACCAAATATTTTCTCAAGTTCTCTCCAGAATCAGAACATTTTCTATGTGATAAGTCTGGGGAAACATATCAAAACCCTTGCGCTTAACAATTTTGAACCCTGAATCCACAAGATAAGCAGCATCACGAACCTGAGTTGCAGGATCACAACTGATGTAAACAATATTCCTGACTTCTGCTGGAATCGCTTCGATGACCGGCTTGTTCAGCCCCTTGCGGGGTGGATCGAAGATGATCGTGTCTATCTGATGTTTCTTACAATACTCGCCAAGATTATGCTCAATGTCTGTGCACTTAAAAATGCTGTCAGTAACCCCATTGGCAAGTGCGTTTTCCCGGGCGTCGGCTACAGCCGCATCATTGCTTTCCAACCCCAACAAGAAACTGGTTTTGGCGGCCAAACTGATGCCGATGGTTCCCACTCCGCAATAGGCATCCAGGAGTCTGCAGCCGGCTTCAATATGCTCACCGGCAAAATTATACATTTTCTCAGCAACATCTTTGTTCACCTGAAAGAACGAGCGGTAGTTCAATTTGAATTTACAGCCGCACATCTCATCCCAGATAAAGTCATCACCGAAAAGGACCTTCTCATCTTTGCCCAGGATCACGTTGGTAATATCTGGATTGATATTTTGAATTACGCCCTTCAATCCCGGATGCTTTTCATTCAAGGCTCTGATGAGCTGATTGGTAAACGGCATCTTGCGTTTTTTGGTTACCAATATCACCAGGTAATCGCCACTGCTCTGTGCAAGTCTGAGCCCGATATGACAGATGTTACCCATTCCTGATTTTTCATCATACACAGCTACTTTTGCTGCCCGCAGATAGTCCTTTATCGTTTCAATTATTCCGTCAAAGCGCTTTGGATGCAGGTTGCAAGTAGATTGGGAAATCACCTTGTGGCTCTTGCGCTCAAACATTCCAATTTTGATCCGCTTTCCGGCAAGTCCTACCGGATAGAAGATCTTATTGCGGTAATGCCGAGGTCTGGGCGCAGGGTCAATTGGCTCGGTAATCGGAACTGAAATTTTGCGAAACAACTCGTCAAGAACCTGATCTTTATAAATAAGTTGGGCGGGATAATCTATGTGCAACCAGTCGCAACCACCGCAGTTTTCAAAGTTTTCACACCTGGCATTCTGTCGCGATGGCGATGGCGCAATAATTTTTATTGTTGTGGCAAAGCGGATGTTTTTACGCGATTCCGTGATCTCCACATCCACAATTTCTCCGGGAATGGCTCGAGAAACAAAAATCGGGATGGAATCTGCAAACCCCAGCCCGTGGCCCTTATTGGCCATTTTTTCAATTTTCAAATTCTTTATAATCATAATTTCTTCTGTATTTACATAATCCTTGAAAAGGTACCAGACGCCTTTTGCGTTGCCCTTGGCCTCGTCCAGCGCCCGGTCGATGATTTGGTGATAAATCTGCACATCGAGCGTCCAAAAAAAAATCCGATTTTCACATACACTCCACCATGCTTTTGATACATAGAGGGCGCCGGTGACCTAACTTTCGGAGAACCATATGGACATCGCTTCCATGACAGTCTCGGCGATCGGCGGTCTCGCCCTCTTTCTCTTCGGCATGAAGGTAATGAGCGAGGGTCTGCAGAAGGTGGCCGGCGATCGGATGCGCGCCGTTCTCTCCGCCATGACCAGCAATCGGTTGGCGGGGGTGGGAACGGGTCTGATGGTCACCGCCGTGGTGCAGTCATCCAGCGCGACGACCGTGATGCTCGTGGGATTTGTGAACGCGGGCCTGATAACCGTCACCCAGTCCATCGGAGTGATAATGGGCGCCAACGTCGGCACCACGGTGACTGCGTGGCTGGTGGCGGTCATCGGATTCAAAGTCCATATCTCCTTTATGGCTCTCCCGGCGATCGCAATAGGTTTCTTCCCCCGATTGTTCGGCTTTCGGAAGCTGGTCGACTGGGGTGAGGTGATCCTGGGATTCGGCGTGCTTTTCCTGGGCCTCGATTTCATGAAAGACGCGGTGGCCGATCTCAAGGACGCGCCGGAGGTGTTGGCGTGGATCGCCCAGTGCCGGGCGGATGCTTTCTCGTGGAGATTGATCGCCGTCGGGGTGGGTATGGTTATCACCTTCATCATCCAGTCGTCGTCGGCGGCCATGGCGGTAACAATGACGATGGCGGCGGAAGGGATCATAGATCTTCCGACGGCCTGCGCCCTGGCGGTTGGTCAGAACATCGGAACCACGATCACCGCCAACCTGGCCTCCATGGGCACCTCGGCGGCGGCAAAGCAGTCCGCCCGCGCTCACATGCTGTTCAATGTCATCGGCTCGATCTGGCCGATCATCCTGTTGGTACCGTTCATGGCGGTGATAGACCTTGTCGTCCCTGGGGCGCTGCACGGTGAGCCCTCCAAGGCCCTCCTGGCGTCATACCTGGCCGCCTTTCACACGACATTCAACGTGGCCAATACCATCCTCTTCCTGCCCTTCACCAGGCAGCTCGCGTGGCTTTCAACGAAGCTGGTCTGGGAAAAGGAAACAGAGGAGGCGCACCTCAAGTTCCTCGATCCCAAGCTCATGAACTCCCCCCCCATGGCTCTACACGCGGCCCGCAGCGAGCTGCTGCGCATGCTCGAGAAGGTGGAGTCCATGCTCACCAATGTGCGCAAGCTCATCGCTTCGCCCGATAAGAAGATGGGTAAGTTGGCGGACGAGATCCTCGCCTCCGAGCAGATCGTGGACATGCTGGAGCGGGAGATCTCCGTGTACCTGGTGCCGGTGACGCGGATGGACATTTCCTTCAAGCAGAGCCAGGAGATCGGCGGGATAATTACCGCGGTGAGCGATATCGAACGCATGGGCGACCACTGCGAGGCGCTTCTCAAGCTCGCCAGGCGCCGATATGACAAGAAGCTTACCCCGACCGGGGAGGCCGTCAAGGAGCTCAACGAGATCGGCGATCGAGTTCAGGGGTTCCTGGCGCTGATAAGGGAAAACATGTTCGCGTCGTCGGATCTCTCCATTTCCAAAGCCCAGGAGTTCGAGAACTCCATCGACGACATGCGAAAGCGGGCCCGAAAGGGACACATGGATCGGTTGAACAAACAAGAGTGCAGCGTGAACCAGGGGCTCATCCACATCGACATGCTCACCAGCTTCGAGAAGATAGGCGACCACGCCTTCAACGTGGCTCAGATGCTCGCCGGGGAGCGGTAGAACCGACACTCGATCCGCCCGCCACTTGTAAAACGATCATCCATCACTAATATGTGCCCATGGACTTCCTGAAAATATTCGGAATGGGCAAGCAAAAGGAAGCTCGAGACAGGGATCTCGGCAGCCTGTTTGCAGCCCTCGAGAACATGCTCGCGGGAAAATCCGTTGACGAGATCAAGCTGGTCGCCGGCTGGGCGGGTCTGCTCGGACGCGTGGCCAACGCGGACATGGAGCTGAGCGATGAGGAGATCGCCGGGATCAAGGAGATCCTGGGGAAGACCCACGGGCTCGACGGGACATCGAGCTGCGCGATTGCCGACCTGCTCGCAGGGAACCGGGTCGAACTGCTTTCCGTCGAGGATCATTTCTATACCCGGATGATCAACGATGTGGCCGGCAGGGAGGAGAAGCTCGCGCTACTCGAGTCACTGTTTCAAGTGGCCGCAGCCGATGACATCGTGCGGCAGAACGAGGACGCCACAATCCGGATGATCTCCCGTTCGCTGTTCCTGTCCCACGATGAGTTCATCGAGGTTCGCTCTAAATTTCGGGACAAGCTGGCCGTTCTCAAAAACAGTAAATCGCGGAGCTCTTGAAGGTACAGTAGAGAACAGTGCCGGATTCTATTTTGAGATCATCGAACGAGCTCCGGGTGATTATTGCGGACAGGGCGAGATCGCCTACCGAGATCCTGACCTCCAGCAAGCGGCCGGATGGCTCCCATCCGGTAACATTGCACCGGAACTGGTTTCTGGCGCTGGAGTCGAAAGGTTTTTTGGACAGCAGGATATCCTCGGGTCTGATCCACACGTGGGCCACCGAATTGTCTGCGATCGATGTCGAGATCTCGACTCCCCCGGCGCGGCAGCAGTCCTGAGTGATCTCGTCGACGTGGATGACGTTCCTCAATCCCAGGAAGTCGGCCACCTCCCGGTCGGTGGGCGAACGGAAGATCTCCTCGGGGGTGCCCACCAGCCTGAGGGTGCCGTCAAGCATCACGCCGATCTTGTCTCCGAGGTAGAGGGCCTCGTCCACGTTGTGTGTGACGTGGAGGAATATAGTGTCTCCTCGACGGTGAATGTCTCGTAGCACTCGTCTCAGCCGCTCCGCTTCCCGGGGGTCCACGGCCGCGAGGGGCTCGTCCAGGAGAAGGACGTTGGGCTCGGTGATCAGGGCGCGGGCGAGTGCTGTGCGCTGCTGTTCACCACCGGACAGGGTCTGCGGCTTGCGGTGCAACAGATCCCGGATACCCAGGAGATCGGCGGTGCTCTGCACCCTCTTCTTCACGATTTTCTTGTCGACCCCCCCGGCGCGAAGCCCGTAGGCGATATTCCCCGCCACGTTGAGATGCGGGAAGAGTGCGTAGTCCTGATAGACCAGGGCGAAACCTCTTCGTTCGGGAGGAACGAAGGTTACGTCCGCGCCGTCCCAGACGATCCGGCCCGAGTCCGGACGGATCAGGCCCGCCACGACCTCGAGGAATACCGTCTTGCCCACCCCGGAGGGTCCGAGGATCACGAAGTACTCGCCTTTCGCCACCGACATGGTCAGGTCTGCGAGGGTAAAGTCGCCGAGTTTCTTGTTGACGGAATGCAGTTCGAGCAAGGGTTACTCCTCCCTCGAGCGGCGCTTTGCCACAAAGCGCAGGGCAGCGAAGATGAGCACGCAGATGATCAACAGGACGACGGCCGCCGACCGGGCGTGGGCGAGGCCGTAGTCGTTGAATCGCTCGAAAACGAGCGTGGGCGTGGTCATGGGGTGATAGGCGATGATCACGACCGCCCCGAACTCGCTGATGCCCCGGGCCCACATCATGATCATTCCGGTCAGGATATCCCGCCAGGCCAGGGGTACGGAGATGGTAAAGAACGTACGGGAAGGAGATGCTCCAAGGGTGCGGGCGGCGCTCTCCAGGTGCACCGGGACCTTTGCGAACCCGTTGTGGGCGGCGTTGATCAGGAAGGGGACGGACACGAAGGCCATGGCCACGGCGATCCCCGGCACGGTGCCCACCAGGCTTCCGAAGGTAGATCCGAAAAGCGAGTCCCTGCCGACCACGGTGAGCAACGCGATGCCCACAGTGGTGTGCGGCACGATGATCGGCAGATCGATTATCGCAAAAAGGGTGGTGCGACCGAAGAAGCGCTTTCTCGCCAGGAGGTACGCCAGCGGGATCCCGGTCACGGTGCACGCGATGGTGGCCATGAGGGCGGCGCTCAGGGTGAGGCTGACCGAAGATCGCACTTCCTCATCCGCCGCCGCTTCCGAGATCTCTCCAAGGGAGGAGGAAAGGAGTATACCCGCAAGGGGTGCGATGATGAACAGGAGCACCAGGGATCCGAGCAGTGTGAAGACGAGGCCCGTCCAGGGTATCGGTCGGCCCGCTTCCTTGCTGCGAGGATTCGACATCGCTAGTCCGGCTTCACGCAGTACTTCTTGAGGTCATCCGGCAGGGCGTTCGGTTCCCCGGTGATCGCCGGCACGATGGGCGACTGCCCGTTCCTGTCCATGATCGCCCGGCCATTTGCCGACAGGAGCAGATCCAGGTAGCGGACGGCAAGATCCCTGGAGGGCGCGTTTTTCGGAATGGTGATCGAATACACGATCGGTGCGCCCTTCCTGGTAATCATCTCGCCGGGTTTTTTGCCCGTGACCTCCACGGTTGCCGTGGCGTACAGATCCTCGTGGGCGGACGATCCGAGGTTCATCTCGTCCGGCAGGCGCACCGTTTTCAGTCCGTGCTGCCTGGCCACGGAGCGGTATATGGGGAGATAGTCGATCTCACTCGCTTCGAGCAGGGCGAGCAGATCCGTCTCCTTGGGCCGGATGAAGCGCTTGCCGTCTTTCTCTTTCAGTCTCTTCGCCAGATCGTCCACGCCGAAGTGTTTCTGCGCCAGGTCAAACAACATGACTGTCCGGTAGCCGCAAGGATCGCTGTTAGGGTCGGCGCGCCCGAAGGTCACCCCTTCCTTCATGAAGATCTCGTGCCAGTTTTTCGGCGTGATTTCATCCGCGTATTTCGACTTGTCAGTGTACGCGATGGCCATCTCGTTGGTGGCGAACCTTATATTGAAGTTCGCGTGTTCGGGCATGAGGAGGTTTTCCACCACCTTGTAATCGGCGGAACCGAGCACGTCGCACGGGCGATTCAGGTCGCTGACCTTGCGGGCGGTGTCGCGGCTTCCCGCAGATTCGGATTGTACGGTCACACCTGGATTTTGCTTTTCGAACAGGGCCGAGATTTCCTTGAAGGGTATGGAAAGGCTGCCCGCGTGAAGGACTATCAGCCTGCGATCCTTTTCTGGAACGGGCGCGTCGTTATTGTTACTCGCTTCCCCGCATCCCGCGAGGATCGAGAACGCGAGCGCCGGGATGAAGGCGGCAAGGCTCAGGTGCATTCGAGTCGAAAATTTCATTCCCGGTTACCTATCATGGAGGGTTCTGGATGGAAACCCGCTTACGATGGTATAAGCGTTCTATGCCCAGGTGGACCAATATCGTGATCCCTTGCCTGATCATCCTGGCTACGAACACCGTTTCGGCGGGCGAGGGTGAAGAAAAGATCCCGCCGAGCCCCGTCTACGAGTTGAACCCGGCTCTCGACGTGCCGGTTTTCTTTCTCGCGGGGTTTGTGGCCGTCGGCTGGCTTCTCGGAGACGAGTTGGGACCTGCCGACTGCGCTCCGCTGTGCGACAGGCGGGACGTCAACAGGTTCGACAGGTGGTCCGTCGGTTATTACGACGAAGACTGGGCAAGGGTAACCGACTTCACGCTCATCGGGATCATGGGTGTCGGTGTTATTTCGCTTTTTATAGACGAGAGTTTCAAAGCGGGCCTGGTGGATCTGTTCGTGGTGGCGGAGTCGGTCCTGCTGTCCAACGGCTTCGTGGTGGCTCTCAACCTGATGGCCCGGCGCCCCCGGCCCTATCTTTATTCGACCGAGGCGCCCTTGGATGTTCGAAACAGCGGCACCGCCAGCCTGTCCTTCGGGAGCGGCCACGTGGCGACGACGACCTCCTTCACGACTGCGATGTTCGGGGTGTTCCACGCGAGGCACCCGGATTCTTCCTGGCCCTGGGTCTTCCTGGGCGTGGGAACGGCCGCGAGCGGGGTGGTCGCCGCCGGCAGAATCATGTCCGGCCGCCACTTCATGTCGGATGTCATCATCGGCGGCGTTGCCGGGATCTGTATGGGCATACTGGTTCCCGCCATGCACAAGAAAAATGTTATCGTCGCCCCGACGATCATCGAAAGCGGCGCCGGCCTCGCGTTGACCAGGGCGTTCTGACCGACTGAAGCGTTTCCGGATTCCCCTGTGGTTGTAATTATACCGCTCGTTTCAAATTTGAAAAAAATGTTTGGCTCCGGGGGTTTACATGTCGGATCCACGACTTATTTTTATAAGAGGAGCACTAGCATGGATTCCATCCCTCCCCCGGCGTCGACAACAGCATCGGCAGCGATGCGGTACGTAGCACTGGAGTCCATTGTTCCCCCGAAACCTCGGCCGTTTCCCTGCAAGGTAGCTATTCCTTACTGCAAGCCCGCCCGCACCACCACACCCATGTATGTTTCGGATCTACAGGGGAAGATCCTCAAGGGTCGATACAGGGTGACATTCCCCCTCGGGAGGGGAGGTATGTCAACGGTGCACCTGGCGCGAGACGTTACCAACGGGCGCCACTTCGCCATCAAGGTGCTTCTTGCGGATTATGTGAACAGGGCGACCATAAGACGCAGGTTTTTCAACGAGCTCGAAGCGGTGAGGAGAGTAGAGCACGAAGCGATCGTCAAGATGTACGATCTCGGCGAGCTCGATGACGGGCGCCTCTTTCTGGTGATGGAATATGTGCCCGGGGCATCCCTCAAGAAGAAGCTGCGCGAAGGTGCCATGCGAGTTGATCAGACCATCGAGATCATCCGAACCGTTGCCGAAGGGCTGCGTGCTGCCCATCGCCAGAGCGTGATTCACAGGGATCTCAAGCCGGGAAACCTGCTCCTGCCCAGGCGCGCCTTCGGAGGCCCGGTAGCGAAGATCGTGGATTTCGGTATCGCCAGAATCTCCGATTGCCCCCGGATCACCAACACTTCGGAAGTGGTCGGCACGCCCCTTTACATCTCGCCGGAACAAGCACTGGGGAATTCGGTGGACCACCGGGCGGATGTGTACGCCCTGGGTGTGATGATGTACGAGATGCTCACCGGCGAGAGGTTGTTCACAGGCCGCAATCCAGAGACGCTCCTGCGGCAGCACGTGAGGGAACATCCGATGCCCATGCGCCGAAGGCGACCCGATCTGAGTATTTCCCGCCCCCTCGATGATCTCGTGATGACGTGCCTCGAAAAAAATCCCGATGAGCGTCCCTTCGACATGAGTATGATCCTCGCTAATCTGGCCACCCTCGACGGAACCGGCACCTACCTGAACTGAGTTACTCGCAGTTTTCGGCGCAGTCACCGTTCAGGATGGCCTCGCACTCCTCGTCCATGATGCATTCGATGCACTCGTCGCACGCGTCGTCCTTGTCTTCGCATGTGAGCTCCCAGTCGCTCATCATATCCTGCGCTTCGTCGTCTCCGTACTCGTCCGCGAGGCATTGCTCGATCTTTTCGTTGGCGTCCTCGGTGGTGTCGCAACCCACGATGGCGAATGAGAGGGCAAAGAGGGCGCAGATTCCCAGTGTGATAGCTTTCATGATTCGTTTCCTTTCTCTGTAATGTTCGGTCGATCTTTTTAAAGCGGCCGCCATCACCTTCCCCTTCCCCTGTCAGGGGAAGGCCGGGATGGGGTTACGACCGAACGGTTCCATTGTCCACGCATTTGCGCGGGGTTTTCCTGCTTGCAATGTTTGTGGCCCCGGGGCGATCCCGGAGCATTGCACTGGACGTGCCAAGAGGCTGGAACCCGCTAAAAATCAGGCTTTACGGCGGGAGTGGGGTAGTGAGTGTGGCGATGGGACAACACCCGGGCGGGTGATTTTTTCACGGGGAAAGACGGCGCTAGTTTTTCTGGCCGTCGTCTTTCTTGAGAATGATATTGGCGGCCAGGAAGCCGGAGACCTGGGCCATGCCCACGCTGTGGGAAGGCCATGTCCACGAGCCCGCCAGGTATAGTCCGCCGATGGGAGTGTGGATATTGATCCGGTTTTGTTGCTCCACAGTGAAGTTCAACCCGTACGGTGTTCCGTCTTGATTGAAGGTGAAGTTCTTCACCGTGCGCGGTGTCATCCCCTCCTTGACCTCGATGTGGTCACGCAGGCCGGGCATGATCTCCTCAGCCATTGTTATGAGCGTGTCCATCATTTCCTCTTTTTGCCGGGTGTACGCCTCGCCGGGCTCGGGCCACAGCGACATGTCGGAGTAAGTGTGGAGGGAGAGCACTGACTTGCCCTTCGGCGCGTAGAAAGGATCGCCCAGGTTTGTGTAGAAGGTGAGAGACATGAAGCCGTTCTCGTAGTTCCCGGCCATCGCCGATTCATAGTTTGCCTGATGGTCCAGCGACTTGTTCCAGAAGATCTCGTATTCGGAGATGCCCCAGAAATCGGGGGTTACGTCGAGCCCCAAGTATACTCCGGCCAAGGAGTTGCTCGGCTCTATTTTTCGCAGTTTCCGCAAGAATCCCCTCGGGAGTTCTTTCTCACCGACCAGGCCGAGAAATGTCTGAAACGGATCTGCGTTGGAAACCACGTAGCGGCTCGTATAGGTATCGCCGGTCTCTGTCTCGATTCCGGTTACCCGACCGTCCGCCACGTTGATGGATGTGACGCGGGTGTCGGTGAGAACGGTTCCACCGAGCTCCTGTATCCGCATACTGTACGCGTCGGACAGGGCCTGGGAGGAGCCCTTGATCTGCCATCCGCCGTGGAGAAGATAACTGTACTGGGCGATGAGGTAGATGATGGACCACTGCTCGGATGGCGGGGGACCGTGGTAAAGCCAGAACTGGGCGATGATCGCCTTGAGGTCCTCCGCTTCGAAGAACTCGTCCAGCACCTCCTGCACTGTCTTGTTATGGTACTTGAAAAGCGTTCTCTGGCGCAAAGGAAGCGTGATCTTGGTGAGCAGCGCCTCCAGCGGGTTTGCCAGGTAGAGGTTGCGGAGCTCGGAGATCTCGTCGGAAAGCACTACCAATAGATCGCGATAGCGATGGAGATTGTCGGCCTCGTTTGGCCAGCGCTCCGCCAGGGCCTTGAAGAAAGCCTCTTCTCCTTCGGGCTGGACAAACTCGAACCCGGGGAAGACGGACTTGCACTGCTCCTTGACCCGGATCAGCTCCACCTTCTCAAACACGCCGGCCCTTTCCATGATTGTCTGGACGAGGGCCTTTTCTTTGCCTCCGCCCAGGGACATCTCATGAAGAGCCGCTTCGAAATTGAACTCGCCCCGTGAGAACGATGTGGTGCAACCCCCGACCTTGTAGTGCTGTTCCGCCACGAGGACTTTCATTCCCCCGCTGGCGAGATGGGCTGCAGCCGAGAGTCCGCCCATTCCGGCTCCGATCACGATAACGTCGTAGTCGGTGTTCTGGTTTCGTGGCAGGGGCGAGGTGGCGCAACCGTGCCCGGTTGCAGCAATGAGAATGAGAATTATCTGGAGTGTGCGGGGAATCATGTCCAAGTGTTGCTCCAATTTGTCACTGGTCAATTAATCGTTGTTGCCTAATACCAAGCAGAAAATCAGGCTGGCTTGTAGCACGATATCGGCGCGCGCAAAACACTTACCATCGCTCGTCGATGAATAACCAAATCTTGCTTTTCGATTGGGCTGGGTTCAACAATGAATGGGAACAAACGATATGTCGTACACGTTACATTGATTGTTAAGCATCAACAAAATGGAATTCATCGGCACTTTCAAAATCGGGGTATCGGATGAGAAGCCGTTGGTTCGCAACGCCGACCCTGTCGCACTCGCAGGCGGGGTTGGTGCGGTGATAATCGCGCTTGTCGCAATTTCGCTTCTTCCCATGATCAGCGAGGCTCGTTCGAAGGAAGACACGTCGAAGATCGACTCCCCGCCTTTCGAGTACATTGAGGCCCGTCTGCTCAAGTTCGGCGAGGTGAAGGACGACACAAAGCTTCCGGACAGGATCGTGCCGGCTCTTCCGACCGCGCCCGGTGAGGTGCTCTCCCTCGACGCGGACGAGAACAAGCCGGAGCCGACGATCGTGGAAGACAAGCCGGAACGTCAGGCCGACGCGGTGACCGACGACAAACTGCGAGAGGTCTTTGACAAGGCGCGTGCGTTTGCCGAGATACAGGATGACTATATTCCGGAGGGGCATCCGGATGGGGTGCCCGACGGGGACGTGACGGATCCCGCGCTCGCGTCGCTCGGCGCAACGTACGGGCACAGGATCAAGCGTTTCTTTCTGGACAGGTGGATCGTTCCCACGCTCCTGTCCGAGGGTGCGCTGCGGGACCTGAAGGCGAAGGTGAACATCAAGGTGGACATCGATATGGTGATAGTGTCGGTCACATTCCTGAAGAAATCCGGCAATCGGATGTTCGATGATTCTGTTCAAAACGCCATCGACAGGGTTGGCAAAGAGGTCAGGAACCTTCCGACGCCGCCCGAGGCCATTGCGGCGAGGGTATTCGGCAGTGGAATAAATTTGACCTTCAACGGTCGCGAGGCTTCCTACGAATAGAGGTGATCAGTATGAGTAGATTTCTTGGTCTTGCGATGGGCATGGCGCTTCTTTTTGGGAGCGTAATGGTATTGCCCGGGATGGCCAGCTCGAAGAAGGGGAAAAGGGACAAGGGCTCCGATGAACCCCTTCCCGTCATGGCCGACAACGCTCCTTTGGAGGTTGAGCTATGGGGGGGGATTCGCGATCTGTACAAGATCGCCGTACCGAAGCCGCTGGGGCATGCAACCGCCTCCAGGGAGGTCCAGTCGATCCAGTCCAACGATTTCAAGCTCTCCAGTCTCTTCGAGGTCTTGAGCGAAAAGTCGTACATCGCTGATCTGTCGGCGGAGGGCATGAGCATCGAGAAGGATCCGTGGGTTCAGATCGGCGCCCAGGGTGTCTCCAAGTGCAGGGTGAAAAAATCGGGAGACAGCCTGATGCTCGACTTCAAGTTGTTCGAGGTCCCCCGCGGAGGCAAGCCGGTGCTGTCAAAGAGTTACTCGGGCTCCAGCAAGGAATTGCGATCCCTGGTGCACAAATGGGTAAACGATGTGATCGGTTACTTCACGGGAGAACGCGGGGTGTTCGGGACCAGACTGGCCTTCTCCCGCCGCATAGGCCCGGGAACGAAGCATGTTTTCACCGCCGACTGGACCGGCGGCGACGTGGGGAGGGTCACGCGCAACAACGCCATCAACCTGTTGCCTGCCTGGGGTCCCGGCGGCTCCATCTACTACACGTCGTTCGTGGAGGGCGCACCGTTTCTCTACCGGACCGGGCAGCGCAAGGCGGTGCTCTCGGAGACCGGCCTCAACATGGGCGCCGCGTTCCACGGAGGCAAGATGGCTGTCGTGCTGTCCAGGGACGGGAACCCGGAGATCTATGTGGGTAATGCGGATGGCTCGGGGCTCAAGAGGCTCACCACCTCGGGATCCATCGACGTGTCTCCCTCGTGGAGCCCGGACGGATCGAAGATCGCTTTTGTGTCCGATCGCCACGGATCGCCGCAGATTTTTGTCATGGGTGCCGGCGGTGGCGGGGCCAAGCGGCTAACCTACAAGGGCTCGTACAACCAGACGCCGTGCTGGTGCCCCCGCCCGGGATCCAATCTCATCGCGTTCACCGGCAGGGACGGCGGAACATATGACATTTTCACCGTCAATTTATCCGGCGGCGGTATCAGGCGCCTGACCCAGAAGCAGGGACGCAACATGGATCCGGCCTTCTCGCCGGACTGCAGAGCCGTTGCGTTTCATTCCTCCAGGGGTGGCATCTTCATCTCCAACCCCGAGGGGCTCAATCAGAACCTCGTGATCAAGGGCGCAGCCGATACCATAAAGTGGTCACCCAGGTGACATCCGGCGTGCCGCGAGGAACCATGCCCCATCGGCGCAAGCTGAAATCGAGCATCGAGTAAGGAGGACGTTACATGAAAAAGATATCCGTTGTCGCGCCGGTGGTCGTGAGCTGCATTGCCGTGTTGACGGTCATCGCTCCCCAGGCGCCGGCCGAACCGAGGGGCAATGACGCAAGTTCCATCAAGGGACAAAACGATAAGGCAAATACAGTAGCGCCAAGGGAGGGAATGGTCGAGCTCGAGATCCTTCGATTGGAGACCGGACCCGCCGGCGGCGTGCTGATTTTGCTCGGGGAGAAGAGCGCACCGTTCCACGTCATTCCCATGGTCATCGGAGAGGCGGAGGCCCGAGCGATCGCCATGCGCAAGGACGGCAAGAGCTACCCGAGACCGATGACCCACGATCTTCTGGAGAAAGTTCTCAAAGAGTTCGGGGCAAAGGTGGTCAAGCTGGAGATCGGCTCCCTGCAGGATGGAGTCTTCATCGGCACTCTCTACCTCAAGAAAGGCAAGCAAAAGACCGTCAAGCTGGACGTTCGGCCCTCGGACGGGATCGCGCTGGCCACGGGTGCGGGAGTACCCATCTACGTCGCGGCACAGGTCATCGACGAGGTCGGGGAACCCAGACGATGATTCCGCGCACTGCCATCACCTGGTGGGAGAGCGACTGCATTCCGTGAACGTCCTTAGAAAATTAGTATGATGACACCTATCGAGTGCCGATCCGTGCGGTAGCGACTCCCCACTTGCCACTCGCGAGTGCCGATCCGGCAAGTCGTGACCTGCCGGAACCCGACCCCACCCCAACCCCTCCCCATTTCGGGGAGGGGCCGGCGCCGATCTCCTCCCCCCGCATTGGGGGGAGGTCGGGAGGGGGGTCGTATCCTTGAACGCTATTTCTTCCGTGGATCGTTCTTGATCAGGTCATTGACGACGGAGGGATCCGCCAGGGTCGAGGTGTCGCCGATGGTGGCGGTGTCGTTCTCCGCGATCTTGCGAAGAATTCGGCGCATGATCTTGCCCGAGCGGGTCTTGGGCAGGCCCGGCGCCCAGTGGATCTGGTCGGGAGCGGCGATCGGGCCGATCTCGGCGCGCACGTGCTTGATCAGCTCGGCGCGAAGATCGTCGGTGTACTCCTCTGTGGCCATCAGCGTAACGTACGCGTAGATGCCCTGGCCCTTGATCTCGTGCGGGAACCCGACAACCGCGGCCTCGGCGACCGTGGGGTGGGACACGAGGGCGCTCTCGACCTCGGCGGTGCCCATGCGGTGGCCGGAGACGTTGATCACGTCGTCCACGCGGCCGGTGATCCAGTAGTATCCGTCCTCGTCGCGGCGGGAGCCGTCACCGGTGAAGTAGTATCCCTTGTACATGTCGAAGTAGGTTTCCTCGAACCGCTTGTGATCGCCGTAGATGGTGCGCATCATACCGGGCCAGGGTTCGGCGATGGCCAGCACGCCGGTAGCCGCCGTCTTCGTGAGCTCCTTGCCGCTCTCGGGCTCGAGAATGACGGGCTTGACGCCGAAGAAGGGCAGCGTGGCCGAGCCGGGCTTGGTGCCCCATGCGCCGGGAAGCGGCGTGATCAGGATGCCGCCGGTCTCGGTCTGCCACCAGGTGTCCACGATAGGGCAATTCTCGTGGCCGATGTTCTCGTGATACCACTTCCACGCCTCCGGGTTGATGGGCTCACCCACCGAGCCGAGCACCTTGAGGCTGTCCAGGTTGTGCCCCTTGGTCCACTGGGGTCCCTGGGCCATCAGCGCGCGGATGGCGGTGGGGGCCGTGTAGAACTGGTTGACCTTGTACTTGTCGACGACCTTCCAGAAACGATCGGCGTCGGGGTACGTGGGCACGCCCTCGAACATGACCGAGGTGGCGCCGTTCTGCAGGGGACCGTACACGATGTAGGAGTGACCGGTCACCCAGCCGATGTCGGCCGTGCACCAGAAGATGTCGCCATCGTGATAGTCGAAAACGTATTTGTGGGTTACGGCAGTGTAGACCATGTAGCCGCCCACGTTGTGCTGTACGCCCTTGGGCTTGCCGGTGGAGCCGGAGGTGTAGAGGATGAACAGGGGATCCTCTGCGTCCATCTCCTCGCACGGGCAGTCGGCGCTTACCTTGGCCATCTCGTCTTCCCACCAGACGTCTCGACCGTCCTGCATGGGAACTTCCATGCCCGTGCGTTTGACCACGATGACCTTTTCGACTGTCGTCGGCTTCTCTTTGGCGGCCTGCGCCTTTTCGGCGGCCGAGTCGACGTTAGTCTTCATGGGAACGTTGTTCTTGGCGCCACGCAGGCCCGTGTCCTGTGTGACGACGATCTTGCAGGTGGAATCGGTGATCCGGTCCGCAAGCGAGTCGGGAGAGAACGCGCCGAACACGATGGAGTGGATGGCGCCGATGCGGGCGCAGGCGAGCATGGCCACGGCCAGCTCGGGGATCATCTGCATATAGAGGCTGACCCGGTCGCCCTTGTTGACTCCGTTGGCCTTGAGCACGTTGGCGAACTTGCAGACCTGCTCGTGGAGTTCCTTATAAGTGATCTTTTTGTCGGTGCCGGGATCGTTGCCCTCCCAGATGATGGCTACCTGATCACCGCGCTTCTCGCGGTGACGGTCCAGGCAGTTGTAAGCGATGTTGGTTTTGCCGCCGATGTACCACTCGTGGAATATTTTCCCCTCGCGGCGATCGAAGTTGCGCTCACGCACCTTGCTCCACTTCTTGAACCAGTGGAAGTCCTCCGCCATCTCGGCCCAGAAACCCTCCGGGTCGTAAATGGACCGGTCGTACATCTCTTTGTATTGCTCGTAGCTCTTGATATGGGCTTTCTCGCTGAATTCGGCTTTCGGCTTGAATAGTTGGTCTGCCATTTTTCTGCCTCCTCTCCAGATAATGGTACTGTTCGGGCGTCTATTTCCGGTCATCAGTTGGCGGGTGGGATGCCGGCGCATTGTTCCTGGCCGGACCGGGTGAAGATGGAGGTTGCTCAATCTTATCTTGTGGCGAAAGGGGGACTACGGCCGACTCCTTCTCGCCGGTGAAGGCGAGCAGATAGGTCACGGCGCCAAGTAGAACGACGATAACCACCAACAGCGCTATCACGATGCCTTTCCCCTGACTTCCCGTGGCATCATCTTTCTCGCGGGTGGTTGGATCCTCCACGTGCGAAACAGTCTTGGCCGTATTGGGACGACCGCCGGACGGGACAGCGTGCATCGGTCCTGCCTGATCTTCTTTGGGAAGAAGCGCCTGCAAGGCCTGTGCGAACTCCTTGGCGGAAGCGTAGCGGTCGTCCCGGTTCTTTTCGAGCGCCTTGCCCATGATGGGATCGAGGATCGCTGGAAGATCGAGATCGGGTCGCCGCTCGGTGATCTTGAACGGCGGAGACTTGATGTGATGCGCGATGTACTCCATCGGCTTGCATCTGGGGAACGGGAGCTTCGCCGTGAGCATCTCGTAGAAGATGATACCGAGAGAGTAGATGTCGGAGCGTGCATCCAGGGTTTCTCCGCGGGCCTGCTCGGGAGACATGAACTCGGGCGTGCCGAAGATCATCCCCTCGCGGGTGAGCACCAGCGACCCGGGGCGCATCCGTTGCTCTTTGATCTTCGCGAGACCGAAGTCGAGGACCTTGGGGAAATCCGGGATACCCCCCTGGGTAGTTAGAAGGATGTTCTCGGGCTTGAGGTCGCGGTGCACGATCCCGACGCCGTGGGCTTCCTCGAGGGCGCCGAGAACCTGGATCATTATCTTGGCGGCTCGCCGTACCTCCGTGGGTCCGTCCCTGCGCGTCAGGTGCGCCAGATCGACGCCGTCCAGGTACTCCATGGCAATGTAGAGCTGTTCGGTTTCCTCCAGTTGCCCATAAAGGAAAACACGCACTGTGTTTGGGTGCGAGAGCCTACTCATGGCTCGTGCCTCACGCCTGAAGCGCGACACTAGATCCTGTCGAGAGGCGAGCTTCTCGTGGAGAATCTTGATGGCGACCATGCGGTCCATTGCCGGTTGTTCAGCCTTGAACACCTCGCCCATCCCTCCTTTGCCGATTCGTTTGAGAATCCGGAACTGGCCGAGAATTTCTTTTCCTATGAGGTCGTCGCTCATGGTCTTGCTTTTATATATGGTGTAACTGGTCGCGGCAAGGTAGGGATGATGTGCATGAAAAATCGGTATCCACGCGGCCCTACCCTCTGGCGTCCGAGATGCGTCGAACCCGGTGAGTGCGAGGCAAGGGAAAGGCTTGCAAGCTCTATCCCTTCAGGAGCGGATCGCCTCGGCCTTCACTCCCTCGCCGAGTTGCTGAGGGTAGGCAGGGCCGATCTCGAGATCACGGGCTTTGGCCCGGTTCGGAACAACGCTGTGCAAAAGGAGGGAACGATCGTCGCGCTTTTGGGCGGTGGAGACGGCCGTGGACAGCGCATGGCGTTGGTGCTGTCCGACGGCCTCGCACGTGATCTCGTGGACACAACGCTAAGTCGCCCCCGGGGATCCGTTGAAAAACGGCTGACCTCCGGTGAGGAAGGTGCGCTTCTCTTCGCGCTGGACCGGGCCGGGGGGGACTGGATGGATCTGGGGGGCGGAGGTTTTCGGATAAAGGGAATCCTCGCGGACTCGATGCAGATCGCCGAGTATCTTCTGGGGCCGCCGAAGTGGTGGGTCAAGGCCGTGTTCACGACCGAATCCGTCGCCGGGGAGGTCTGGCTGATGTTGCGCGATCCGGCTCGTTTCGGCGGGTTATCGCCCGGACGGGCACGGACTGACAAGGCGCTCGATTGGCCCGTCGTTTTCAAGATAATCGTGGGAACGTCGAGAGTGCCCGCTGTGGAATTGAGTCTAATCAACACAGGAGACGTGCTGGTGCTCGATTGGTCGGCCTTCGTGGCTCGCGGCTCCGACAAGGATGTCGCGCGGCTCGAATGTGGTCATGTCAGACGATTTGCCAGATTGCTGGACCGCGGGCGCCTGGAGCTGGTATCAAAAGAAGGCTTGAGGGGTGATATGAACGACACGGGAAATATGGAGTTGAAGGCGCGGCTCTCGCAGCCGTCGGATGATGAGGCGAGATCCATGAACGTGGTAGTCCAGGTGGAGGTCGGACGGATCACCATGACAGTGGATCAGGCAACTAATCTGGTGCCTGGAAGGATGATCAGGCTCGACAGGGACGTGGGCCCGGAGGTTTCGCTTTGGGCAGGCGAAAAGTTGATCGCCAGGGGCGAACTCGTTGACCACGAGGGCCGGTTGGCGGTCGAGGTGACGGAGGTCATATGAAAACGCGATGGCGGGCTTTGATTGCGGTGATTGCGTCGGCGCTGATCGCCTGCGGTCCCGCAGACGATGGCGCGGGCGGCGATGTGGATGCCAAATCGGTGAAGACGGGCGACGCAAAGGAGCCCGACGCGCCCGGACCCGCCACGAACGCGGTTGCGCAACAGAGCGCGTCGGATGCCAGGAAGATAACCGGCGAAGGTGCGGTAAGCGAAGACGCAGGGGCGGGAGTTGCAGTGACGGTTGAGCTGACCATCGGCAAAGGTGACGTGGCCGCCGGTCACATTGCCTTGGGTGACGACAAGCACGCCGTCAGGGGTATCCTCGACGACGGTACCCTGCGTTGCTGGATAGAGAGCGGCGTGGACAGTCCGGATTCGACCTGGCGTGGAACCCTGGTGGGAACGGCGCAAGGAGAAACGTTTTTAGGAACCTTCAACCTCTCCGACAACGGCGCCGCGAAGGTGATCCACGGCACCTGGAAAGGTGGATCGTAGAGTTCGCCTTTGCGTGGAGTTCAGTCTACAACGGGATAGGTGAGGGCCAGGGGTGCTCCGTCACGCAGGATGTCGAAGCGGACTTCGTGCGCGGTTTTGAGGGCTTCGAAGACCTCAAAATAATGTTCCGGGCGTTCGATGGATTTTCCGTTAACAAGGGTGACGACGTCGTCCTCCCGCAGATCGATGCAGGGATCAAGGTCCACGCGGAACGACACGATCCGAAAACCGACGAACCCGCCGTCGACCTTGTGCGAATCCGACTGGACCATGGCGAGCACATAAGCCGGGCCATGCGCCAGGAGATCGTCCAGGTCGCTTCTCATGATCTTGGGCTCGCCCACGCAGATCTTGTCCGGTACGGTCTCGCCGCGCGCCGGGTCGGATGAAAGAGAGGTCTCCTCGACCGTCGCCAGGTCATTGCTCGCGGCGCCGCATCCGGTTGCCCAGGCGACGATGAGAATAAGGGAGAATGCGCGTGTCATGGAGTCGCTCCTTTTGCCATGAGTTTTTCGACGGCGGCCCATGCCTGCTTTGCTATCTCGCCAATCGACTGCTGCGCGTCCAGTGTTACGACCTGTGAGTCCGCAAATGTCTCGCCAAGCCGGTCGTAGGATTCGATCAGCTTGCGCTGGAAATCATCGTCGTCGAAGATCTCCGTCTTGTTGCTGCGTGACCTGCGGCGTCTCGACGCCTCGTCGGGGGATATCTTCAGGTAGAGGACCAGGTCCGGCGTGCGGATGTGCTTGTTGATCTCGAGTATCCATTGGGCCGCGCCCTCCTGATCTGCGCTGAGGCCCTGGTAGATGACCGAAGAGTGCACGTATCGATCGCAGATCACATTGACGCCGTTTTCGAGGTTGGGGTCGATCTCGTTTTCCTGAAGATCCTGCCGGTCACAGGCAAACAGCAACGACATCGTGGTCCAGCCCGGGGCGGCGCCGTCGATGGAGACGATTCGCCTGGAGAGGATCTGCCGGATCAGCATGCCCACCGGGCCCGAAGACGGTTGCGCGGTCACGTGGACAGGGATGTTTTGGGACGCGAACGCCGTTTTCAACTGTTCCGCCTGTGTAGTCGTCCCCGAACCGTCGACGCCTTCCAGAACTATGAGATGTCCTCGCTTCATGAGTTTTCTATATCATGTTGGTTCTCGATCTTCATGTGTTTTGACCCTCGGTTCCGTAGTTGATGAATCGGCTCTTTTCAAGATCGCACAAGTAGTTGGAATTACAAGTAAAACCCAAACATTGCCGGAGCTTGTAAGATGTCGCGACATCACGGTTCGTCACCTGATATCCGGTCATTTCAGAAGCTCATGTCAACCTCATGTCAACGGGCAACATCCCACATTTTTCAGGATCGTTCACACTAATACACTTAGAATCGAGGTCTGGTGAATCGTTTGTTATCGCTTGACGCGAAAGGTTGAAAAACCTATATTTCGTCATATGGCGAAATAACCGAGTATTATATGTATGAGTTTATTTCTTTGGTCAAGGCGCTTTCCGACGAGAATCGAGTACGTGCTCTTCTGGTGCTGAGAAACCGCGAACTATGCGTTTGTCAGATCGTCAAGCTGCTTCAACTTGCGCCCTCTACGGTATCTAAACACATGCAGATTCTCCGACAGGCTCGTCTTGTCGAGGCACGAAAGGATGGTCGTTGGATTTATTACCGTCTTGCCAAGACAGACACCCCGGCAGCCGTTGCGGGAGCCATCGATTGGATCTTCAATTCGCTCAAGAAGGATCAGTCGGTGCGAGAGGATGAAAAAAGGTTGAAGGGTATTCTGAAATTGGACCCTGATAAGTTATGCAAGACTCTCTACAAGAAAGGCTGACATGCACCGTAATCATGCGAATTACTGTATGAGGCAGGCAGGTTGTTCTTAGGAGTAATGCATCAATTGTGACCCCTGTTACAGTCTAATAGTTGACCGTGAAGCTGAACCGGCGGCGCATGTCCAAGGAGGCACGATAATGAACGATTCAAACGAAACAAAGAAAAACAAGAAGAAGAAAAAGGGCCTTTGGTCTGTGATTCGAGAGTCCATGGTGAAAACCGGAGGGTGTTGCGGTCCTGGGGAAACTTGTGGAGGTTCCACGAAAGAAACTCCTAAAAAACTTCCAGCGGATGAGGAAGTGGAGGGATCTGACGAAGCCGATAACAAGACCGAGAATACCCAAAAACCGGTTTCGCTACGTGACAGGGACCCCTGCTAGCCGTGTCGGAGACAATACGCCAATGACTGAAACCCAGGAGAAAAGCTCTGCCCAATATCGTGAAATTGCCGTATTGGCAATTGTTCCTGGCTCCGTTGGGATTCTCATCTTGGTGAGTTGGGCACTGGCATTTTGGGAAGTCGGTCCATACTTTCTGAACGCGGGTCTGGCGCTTGTCGCCACGCTATTTGGAGGCTTCCAGCGGTTTGTCGCCGGGTTTTCGGATATCTTCAAACGAAAGATAACGGTCAACGTCTTTGTTACCGTAGCTCTCATTGCAACGGTTATCGTTGGTGAATTCCGAGCGGCCGCGATCATCGTGTTCATCATGGCAGTAGCAGGCGCTCTGGAATCCTATACCCTCGACAAAACGCGAAGAAGCATCAGAAATCTTATAGATCTTACTCCCAGGACGGCGATTGTGCGGCGAGGAAAAAGTGAAATCACTCTCCCCGTCGGCGAGATTCAGCCTGGCGATGTCGTGGTCGTGAGACCCGGGGAACGAATTTCAGTAGATGGAATTGTCATTGCCGGGGCAGGCAGCGTCAACCAAGCTCCCATCACGGGAGAGTCGATGCCAATTGAGAAGTTCAGGGGCAGTGAGGTCTTCAGCGGAACATTGAACGAAACGGGGCGCCTGGATATTCAGACCACAAAAACCGGCGAAAACACGACCTTGGCCAAAATAGTCCACCTTGTTGAAGAAGCACAACAGACAAAAGCACCCATCCAAAATATCGCCGACCGTTTTACAGTATGGTTCCTACCTGCGGTGATAGTGTTGTCGGTTATCGGTTTTCTCACTTCTGGGGATCTCAAAGTCGCGGTATCCATACTTCTGGTGGCCTGTCCTTGTGCTTTTGCTATCGCCACCCCAACCGCCGTGACCGCTGGCATCTCCAACCTGGCTCGCAGGGCTGTGTTGGTCAAGGGAGGAATGTTTCTCGAGTTGGCGGGCAAGCTAGATACACTCTTGGTGGATAAGACAGGTACAGTCACCTTTGGTAGGCCCGCAGTAGTTGGAGTGTTCTCTTTTGGCGACAAGTCTAAAGATGATGTCCTGCGTCTGGCAGCGATAGCCGAGAAATACTCCGAACATCCCTTGGCGAGAGCGGTCATGGCGCTTTCTGACGAGCGCCAGCTGGAGGTACCCGACCCCGATGATTTCAAAGTTGAGATCGGCATGGGCGTGACTGCTATTTGGGACGACAAGGAAATTTTGGTAGGCAGAGAGGATTTTCTACGTGAAAACGGTGTCTCCGTCACACCTGGCGACGTCAGTCGGGCAGTTTCAGATCAAACACAACAAGGTAGAACTGCCATTCTTGTTGCTAACGACATGAGCATCGTTGGTATGATTGCCATTGCCGACGAAATCCGCCCGGAGGCATCCCAAGTAATTGCTTCCTTGAAAGCGATGGGCGTTCAACACATCACGATGCTCACTGGAGACAATTACAGCGTGGCAAAATCGGTTGCAGAAGAGATCGGTGTTGACGACTTCCAGGCAGAGCTTCTTCCAGAACAAAAACAACACATTATCAAGGAACTCCAAGACAAGGGACACATTACAGGGATGATCGGTGACGGCATCAATGACGCCCCAGCTTTGGCCCTTGCGGATGTCGGTATTGCTATGGGGGGAGCGGGCACGGATGTGGCCATTGAAACGGCAGACGTTACGCTGATGAACGACGAATTATCAAGGGTGGCAGACTTCCTATGGATGTCTAAAAAGGTGTTTAGGCGTATCAAGCTGAACATCTTCTTCTCCATCATCTACAACGCGGTGGGGCTTACCCTGGGAAGTTTGGCAATGCTCACTCCTGTCCTGGCGGTAATCTTTCAGGAGGCAGGGTGTATTACAGTGGTTTTCAGCTCCACGCTGCTTCTATGGTCAAGGTCTAAGGCGCACCATCAAATCGGAGACAGCCGCTTTCGTTAATCGAATGGAGATGGGATATGACGCCATTTAAAATTCTGGCTGGCCGACAACAAAAGGAGGAACTACTAGTGACAAACAAGAAACAAGCGGTCCCGCAAAATAGGAACAGGACGAATATACCTTCGAGGCTGTCCACGGGAAGCAGAGGGCGGTGAAAATGTACTTTGAATACATCTGTTCGTCAGCGGGCTCAAGTCTATCTAAGTACCGTACTCCACTTTTGGAAACAAAGAGCGAGGTGATGTGATGAGAATTTCTTTGATGATAATTATCGTGTTCGTAGTCGGACTCTGTTCCATATCGGGGTGCTCTCGAAAAGAGTTGGATTCCGAGGCAGAGTCCTCGACCCCTTCGGGTTCTCCCGCCGATCAGTTAAAAACCGCGACGCCTCAGGCTACGACAACCCCGGAGGCCAAGACTGTTCCGGTCATCCTGCTTGGAGACAAACGATGCTCCGAACCGAGCTGCGCCACGAGAGGCCCCCTCAACTCCCTCAAGGTCATGATTCCCGATCTGAAGATCACCGAATTGGACTGGAGCACTCCAGAGGGCAAGAAGGCATATAAAGAACACGGGCTGCAGTACCTGCCGGCGTTCATCTTCGATGCGTCGCTTCAAGGCGAGGAGAAAGCCATGAAGCGACTGGCCCGCTCGCTCAAGCCCAGTGACAAGCAAGGCTACAAAATTCTTCAGATGGGTACGACCCACGATCCGACCAAGGAGATCTGCGACAATAAGGTCGATGACACGGCCAACGGCAAATCCGACTGCGATGATGACGACTGCAAGGCGTCATTGACCTGCCGTCCCGAGATCAAAGGTGATCTGCAGGTTTTCGTGATGTCTCAATGCCCCTATGGGGTCAAGGCGCTGGATGCGATGCGAGAGGTACTCGACGCCTTTGGAAACGAAATCAAATTCGACGTTCACTTTATCGCTAACGAGGATGGCGATGGGTTCCGGTCTCTACATGGCCAACCTGAGGTGGATGAGAATATTCGGGAGCTCTGCGCAAAGAAACTGGCTCCGACAAAGTATAAATGGATGGAGTACATCTGGTGCAGGGACAAGGACATCCGCTCCACGTCGTTCGGCAAATGCGTCAAGGCCGCTGGTATCAGGCCTGCAGCCTTCAATGCTTGTGCCACCGGCGAAGACGGGAAGCGGCTCCTGCGGGAAGACATCGATCTGGCTCAATCCCTCGGCTTCTCCGGGAGCCCGTCCTGGTTGGTGAACAACAAGACCAAGTTTAGCGGCATTGACCCCAAGACCATTCAAACCGGTATCTGCCGAGAAAACCCAGACTTTAAGGGCTGCAAGGCGCAGCTTACGGGTCCGGCTCCCAGGAAGGGAGGTGGCTGCGGTAGCGACAAGGGAGGCGGTGGCAAATGCGGATGCTGACGAATAACAAGTCCACGGAGATCAAGCCAATGGGCGACAAGATAGCGATCGGAAACCAGTGCGAGCCTGCGTGTGATTGCGCCGTTGAAGGCGAGCCCTTGGATGTCGCTAGCGCCGAGCCCGATGGTGATGCGGCGCAAGCGTGTTGCGGCCCTACGTGTGACTGCAACGCCCCACCCCAGCGCAGCCGAGCGAAGATCGCCGTGGCGATCCTCGTGCTCACGGCGGCAGCAGCAATTCTCGTGGTGAAGCTTGTTGGACGCGTGGAGAAACCAGGGCAAGACAATCCCCCGCCCGCCACCGAGAAAATCGCGACGTCCGTCGCACCGGCGAAGATGAAGACGGTCGGTTCCTTCCTCGAACTCAATACGGTGGCCGCAAAGATGGATGCCGTTCTTGTCATGGTTCCGGCGCGAGGCAACGTCGCCGTAGGAGAGGCTCTCTCCCGGGCGGTCGACGCGGCTCGGCGGAAGCTGGAGGCAAAGGTCATGAGCGTTGGCGTGTACGCTTTGAGTGTCGACTCACCCGACTTTGGCGCGGTGTCTAGTCGCCACTCCCTGCCCGGGGTCATTGTGTTCTCTGGCGGCGGTACCGAGAAACTAGTTTCTGGCGACAGCTTTGACATGGGGATGCTCACCGGAAAGATCACGGAATCAAGGATACTACAGGCCTACGTGGCGGCGTCGCTGGCCGGGAGCGGGGGTGGCTGCAACTGCGCCCAGGGTTCATCCTGCGAGGGCGACTGAACCAATGGTTAACCATTTTATAGACATGTTGCAGGAGGCGGCGAATCAGCCAGTGGCTCTCGTATTGTCGTTCCTCCTCGGGGCGGTGAGCGCGGCTTCAAGCGCCTGCTGCACGCTTCCCACCATAGGCATTCTTTTGGGTTACTCGGGCACCCAAACCCAGAATGACCGCCGCTCTGCCCTTCGTTTTTCCGGAACGTTTACACTGGGTATTGTCCTCTCGCTGGTCATCATCGGAGTTGTTGCGGGTTTCGTAGGACAGGTCGCCCAGCAGTCCATGGGACTGTACTGGAAGGTGTTCGCCGGATTTGTCGCCATCGTCCTCGGACTTGCGACCCTCAAGCTGCTTCCTTTTCGCATGCCGTCTGCAATGCAGAACCTGGTAGACAACCGCTCCTCTGTGGCCCATACCACGGCTCTCGGTGTCCTGATGGGCGGTGGCGTGGCGGTGAGCTCTCTGCCTTGCAATCCAGGCATTTTCATCGTTTTGGGAGCCGCAGTGCTTCAAGGTGAGGTCTTATGGGCGATTTTATTGCTGACCGCCTATGCCATCGGGTTCAGTTTACCCTTGGGAGCTATCCTTCTAGGTATTTCGCTGGGCAAGACGATCCCTCTGGCACAGAAGATGGGCAATGGGGTCAGAAAAGTTTCGGGCGTAATCCTCATCGCCGCTGGCTTCTATCTGCTCATCTCCCTGTGATGCAGTGGTGCTCGATACAAAGCATTTTCAACAGAGCAGTATTTCGCACGGTCCATTGATGGGAGGCGGCTGGTGTGACTTTTCTTCTACAGTTTGGCGGAAGGATCGGGTTGCGAAGTCGAATGATATCGATCGGTTGAGTGGTGTCGCGGCGGCAACGCGAGTCAAATGTAGTGCCTAAAGAGCGCTCGGCGCGTGTCG
>SDBV01000659.1_pt1 | contig 49854 bp, 47 predicted proteins | sample 2277081 | NCBI WGS metagenome assembly SDBV01 (sample SAMN10402039, study PRJNA504765) | marine sediment metagenome | isolation source: marine sediment core GS10_PC15, 223 cmbsf | place: Arctic Ocean: Southern Knipovich Ridge | collected 2010
CAGATACATGAAGAATCAAACGAAAGCGGAGGTCATCTTGAACGGGGCACCATTGCGAGTCTGCATAACATCATTTCTGGCAATTTTTCTTTTCAGTGGAGTTGCGCTAGGGGCTTGGAGTGGAACCACGGCCGACAGAACCATCGTTGACAGCAACGGTGACAACCGGTTGGAATACGGTCCCGGCGAAGCACACATCGTGCGTGACGACTTGGGACAGGCCAATTCAAACCGCGTAAATACGCGCCGGCGAGTGCTCACGATGGCTCAGATGTCAGACAACCAGTACGTAAATGCGGAGGGAACCCTACGACTCGAGGATTCAGACGACGTCAACTTGTTCGGCCTGGGCGATAACATCCTCGGCAGCGCCTACCGTCCCCAGGAAATCCTTGGCCTGCAGACCGCAAACTCGATCGTCGAGACTCTCAACGCCGTTCGATCCCCGATATCGAACGCGAGTTCCCAGCTCGTTTTCATAACCGGCGATGTCACCGACAACGTGCAACTGAACGAGATACAGGGGATCAAAGGTGTTCTCGACGGCAATCCCAACCTCAATCCCGATTCGGGTGACCCGACATACGACCCAGGTTGGGAGTGCTTTCCCTCCTTCTACCCCGATCGTGTCTATCAGGGCGTGCGCGACGGCGGTGATGGCGGCTGGTATGAGCCGGATGGAGACAATCTGCCGGGAAAGAGCGAGGGAGACGGCTATTCGAGCAGCGAGAGTGAGAACTTAACTGAGATGGGACGCCACGTGGCCTCACGCAACTTCCCCGGGCTCTTTGAGAAAGCTCTGCAACCCTTCGCGGCTACTGGCCTAGACATCCCCTGGCTCACCGTATTTGGCAACCACGACAACCTGGTGTGGGGTAACCTAGTCGTGGATTCGATAAATCCTGTTTACTTAAGCTCCAACGAGGCCATGGCTACCGGCTGTCTCAAGGATGTAAACGGCAACTATCCGGATATGGATTGGGTCCAACCTGACCTGGATCGCCACCTGCTCAGCCACTCAGAGTGGATTGCCGAGCATTTCGACAGCTCGTCTACACCTGGGCCGGTAGGCCACGGCTTCCAGGCCGATCAGCCGGACCGCGGTTACTACACCTACCCACTCGCAGACAACCTGCGATTGATCGGGCTCGATACGGTCAACCAGGATGGCCTTGCCAACGGGACCATCCGCGACGGACGCCTTGGTGCGCAAGCACAGTTCGAGTGGCTCGATCAGCAGTTGACGCTTGCAAACGAGCAGGACGAGAAGGTAATCGTGATCGGTCATCACTCCCTAAGGACGATGAACAATATGGATACCTTTGGCTGGGAGGACCAGCACTGTGGCCTTATCGACTCGCCGGAGTGGCCGCAGCCCGGAGCACAACAGTGCAACGATCTTGATCCGGCCACCAACGAGTCGCTGGAGGCGCTCTTCTACAGCAAGGGCAACGTAATCGCCTATATAGGAGGGCACGAGCATGACAACAACATCGAGCCGCGCAGCGAGCAGGGTGGGGAGGGTCGCTTCTGGGAGATCACAACGGTCTCAGAGGTCGATTGGCCCCAGCAGTCCCGACTGCTAGACATCTACAAAAACAATGATGGCACGACCTCGATATTCGCCACCATGGTCGATCACGATGCCCCGGTCGACCCTGGCGATAACCCCGATCTCAACGATCCTATGAATCTCGCCTCAATCAGCCGCGAGCTTGCCTACAACGACCCTCAGGGCCAGACCGGCGAGGACGGAACCGCCAGTCGTAGTGGCAGGAGGCTGGATCGCAATGTGGAGCTGGTAATCGATGGCAACATCGGGCCGGTCGACCCTCGACGCTGCAAGACGAGACAGACGTCCAATCGCCCAACTGCAGTACGCCCGATTCGTCTCTGTCCTCGCCCTAGGACAGATGACCGGGATAGGGAAAAGGCCGTGCGCTAGCCGGACACTTATTAGAGGGAGATATCTAGTAATTTTGGTTGCTTAAAGAGTTTCCACAGCACGTAAAGACCCGTTATACTTATTCAGACGGCAAAGAAATGCCCGAAGAAAGGATTCGGAGGCATGGATGGCCGGAACAAGGACCCAAGAGCCCGGACATATGATTGAAGCTGAAGACGGACGGTCAGCAGATGATGAACTGGTGAGCAGCGTCAACGTGCCATGCCGCCAAAACGTGCCGTTGACTGGTGCCGATGCGGACTTGTACGCAGTTCACGACGCATATAAGGAGTCATACAGCGATCTGTGCAACTACGCGGCCAGTTTTCTCCATTCACGAGAGCCCGCCCAGGACTGCGTCCATCAGGCATTTACCGGCACGTTCGCCACAGTTAAAAGTGGCAGCCGGATCGAGGACCTAAAGCCCTTTCTAATAAGTTCCGTGCGCAACAACTGCCTCAACTATCTGAGGAAGTCAAAGTGGGAGTCGGTGTACTCATTCGAACCGAATTCAGTACTCGGCGGTGAGATTGACAATGGAAGCGATAACTCCGCTGCAAAATCTGCTGAGAGAATTGGACGTTGGAAAAAGGTCAGAAGCGCTGTAGACGATCTGCCGCCGAGCCAGCGCGTCGCTTTGTTGATGGCCGAGTTCGAGGGCTTTAAATACGACGAGATCGCCGATCGTATGCATCGCTCAAACAACTCCGTAAGACAGCTGATATGTCGTGCTCGTGAAAAGGTTCGATCGGCAACAGACGGTGGCTCAGATTGGGCAACTATTCCTGCTCCGTCGATCGAGATAGAACGGATGTTGGAACAGGGACATATGGATCTTAGCCCGAACATGTTCGATCGCATCCAGGTAAAGACATCACAATTGCAGACGTGGTTGGGAAATATGTTGCAAAGCGGTACGGAAAGCGTGCTCCACCCGGCCGCATCAGTGGCCACGGGGGCAGCTGTCGTAGCCTTGGCCATAGCGTCACCAGCGCCGCCGGTCGACCAGGTAGTGGGAGACCCGGGACCGGTTGCGGGAGGTTCCCAAGGCTCACCCAATCTGGTTTTGCTGCCGGGCGACTCTGGTGGATCGCAATCGGAAAGTGCTGCAACCACGTCTGTTGTGGACTTGCAAGTGAGAGGGGATGGCAAAGACAAGCTGGAAGGGCCGCTAAGAGGTCTCTGGAATCCCCGCACAAGCGAGGGAGGACACCCGATTCCAATGACGCCAGCCGACGGCCGTTGTGAAGGTAAAAAATCAGGCGACCGAGGTCTGTGTGGCAACGGAAAACCCGACAACTCTGGCGATGGGAAAGGTGCACCGGGAGACGATCTTGAAGACCCAGACGGCGACTCAAGTGGTGAGGAGTCAACGGGGCTAAAGAAAACCACGCTGACGGTATCAATGTGCTCTACACAAAAGACTCTCAGCAAAGTATCGAGTTGTAGTATTTCTATTGGCAACAAAGTACTGAAGGTAAATTCAAAAACGACCTTTACGACCAGCCAGAGCCCCGTCTACAAAACCACGATTGGACCCAAATATGAGGTCTTGTCCAGCACCCAGACAACCGCAACGACAGTAGTGGGAGAGGTTTCAGTAGATAGCCCACCGATAGTGGAGGGCGAATCGAGCCTGACCATTGAAGGCGAGGTCGTCGATATCGATAACTCCGGATCCGAGAGTGAAATAGAAACAAGTGGCACTGTCTCTGAGACCGACATCACTAGTGAAATAAAGAGCACCGCCGTCAAGACAACCGCCCTACCTGGAAAATAGAGCCGATTTAGCATGACCCAGGAAAGCCTTGTCCATCAGGGCGGGGCATGGGGCAGTAATCGTAGAGACCACTGAGCTGCGCCGCTCGTCCGCAAGTCGGCCTAAACTCGGACGGATGGCGGCGATTGCAAAAGTTGAGCCCTTACTAACGACACGAGCTCTTTCAGGCCCGTTCGACTATCGACTGCCGGAAGGCATGGATGTCGATACGGGCAGCATTCTGGTTGTGCCGTTCGGGCGACAGAAGCTCCTGGGAGTAGTCGTCGGTGTGGCTGATAAGAGCGCTGTGCCACAGAACAAGCTGCTTGAGCCACTTAAAGCACTTGAGGCAGGTGTGCCCGCCGAGCTGGTCGAGTTGGGCTTGGCGGTTGCACGTGAGTATGCATCGACTCCCGCAAGGGGGCTGCAGCTAGTTTTGCCACCGGGGATCAAACCAGGTAAAGCCGGTACGTCTCGTGTAAAAGAGCGATTTCAGATAGTGGCGCATCTGGCCGATGACGGGATATCTGCTTTGGAAGAAAACGGAACAAGGCTGAGCGATAAACAGCGGCAGATACTTGAGGCATTAAGGAACGAGGACGTGTCTGTAGCGAATCTACACTCAAAGGTGAACGCCGATCACGGCTCGGTGCGAAGACTGGAGAAGCGGGGACTCGTCGAGCTTGATAAGAGGCCGGTAAGGAGGCGTCCATCACAGCTAAAGGTAGGAGCGATAACGAAGATAGACAGGATCACCGAGGATCAGCAAAGGGCGCTAGAAAGAATTACCAAGTTATTGGATGAGAGAGGAGTCGATGATGGCTCGGGATCCGCTCTCCTTCTTCAAGGAGTGACCGGAAGTGGCAAGACCGAGGTGTACCTGCGAGCAGCGGAAGAATCACTTGCACGAAAGCGGCCGGTGATCGTACTGGTTCCGGAGATAGCTCTAACGCCACAGACCGTGTTCCGTTTTCAAGAGAGGTTCGGTGACTGTGTGGCCGTACTGCACTCAAAGCTAGGACAGGGCGAACGGTTCGATGAGTGGCAGCGCTTACTCAGGGGAGAAGCGACGATATGCGTTGGCCCACGGTCCGCAATCTATGCGCCGGTGGTGAATCCCGGGCTGATCGTCATCGACGAGGAACACGACGCATCGTATAAACAGGAAAACGATCCCCGCTACGATGCGCGTCGGGTTGCGGAGATGAGGGCAGATCGTTCGGGTGCGGTACTTGTCTTTGGCAGTGCAACCCCACGTCCGGAGTCCCGACAAAGACTGACCACGCTGAAGCTCCCAAAGAGAGTCGATGGGCAGAGTCTTCCCAATGTAGATGTGTTAGACATGCGAGAGAGTAAGGCGATTTTGCACCCGAAAACACGCCGTGCGCTGTCAGAGGTGCGTGAAAGGAAAGAGAAGGCGATACTGCTTTTAAACAGGCGGGGCTGGTCGTCGTTTCTTATCTGTCGAAGCTGCGGTGAAGTCAGGCAGTGTCGTAACTGTGAGGTGTCACTGACGCTGCACCGAAGCTCGGATGGCGATCGTCTTATCTGTCACCACTGTGGCTACAGCGAGCAAGTAGGTTCTAAATGTCCGACTTGCAACTCAGCCAGCGTTGCACGATTCGGTGTGGGAACCGCGAAGTTGGAGACCGAGCTTGCAACGGTGCTGGATCCTCTTCCGATCTTTCGACTGGACGCAGACACAACTGTTGCCAAGGAGAGCGTCGGCAGGGTTTTGCAGCAGTTCGACAGTGCCGAGACGGGCATACTTCTGGGCACGCAGATGGTCGCGAAGGGGCACGACTTTCCCGACGTAACACTTGCTGTCGTGCTGGATGCCGATGCGTCGCTGAGGTTCCCTGACTTTCGCTCAGAGGAGCGAACGTTTGCGCTGATATCGCAGCTTGCAGGAAGGAGCGGCAGAGGCCCGGCAGGCGGACGCGTGCTGGTGCAAACGATGGCTCCGGGTGCAGAATGCATCAAGTACGCCGCCGGGCACGATACGGACGGGTTTCTCGATGCCGAGCTTGTAAAAAGAAAGGAGATCGGTTACCCCCCGTTTGTGGAGCTGGCTCGGGTTGTTGTCCGGTCCGAGATCGATGAAAATGCACGGGAAACTGCGCAAACTTTGGTAGAGAAGCTACAGAACGATCGAGTTACAGTGCTGGGACCATCACCGTTATTTCGTTTAAAGGGCCTCTATCGATGGCAGGTGTTGATAAAAGGAGCCAATCGGAATGTTGTTGTAGATACGGTGAGCAGGGCCGTCTCGGGACTTACAAAGAATCGCCGCAAGCGCAAGGTTTCACTTACCGTAGACATCGACCCTCAGTAAACTTAAACGTACATGTCAAAAGCCGCTGTTGTAACAGGAGAGGTTGTAGAGCCGCGAGAGGCTGATAGGAGCGACCCCGAGGCTGAAGCACGAAGACGGGCGGCCTTGAGGTATATCCGTACTTTTGGCGACCCAGTACTAAGGGCAAAGGCGCTCGACGTGGAGACCTTCGACGAGCATCTTTCGTCGGAGGCGAATCAGATGATAAGGATCATGAACGACTCGATTGGCGTCGGGCTGGCAGCGACCCAGCTTGGGATAATGCACCGGCTAATCATCTATCGCAAGATAGAGGAGCAGGAAGCAGTGGCTCTTGTTAACCCAACGTTGGAGTGGGTATCTGACGAGAAAGAGACCGCTGACGAAGGATGCCTGTCACTACCCGGTGTGCTGGTTGCAATCGAACGGCCGGAGAGCATTCGAGTGCAAGCGAAGGATTTGGAGGGCGGGGATCAGGAAATTGAAGTCTCAGGTCTTGAGTCGAGAGTGATACAACATGAGATGGATCATCTCGATGGTGTTCTGTTGGTCGACAGGACGAGCGATGAGCTCAGGAAACTGGCGCTCCACCACTTGAGAGAAGGCACGGAGATGCCACTTCCGGACACATCGAAACAGGACGAATACAAATCGGCAGCCTGACCCCAAGCGGATGAGGTAGCTGGTTAGCCATGCGTACCGTCTATCTTGGCACCTCTCAGTTTGCCGTCACGGTGTTGGAAAGCGTTGCCGGATCCAGCCACAAACCGGAGCTTGTAGTCACTATGCCGGACAGGCCAAGAGGCCGAGGCAGAAAAGTTGCACAGCCCCCGGTCGCGGTGGCCGCGGAAAAGTTAGAGATCCCGCTCTTACAGCCAAAGACCGTCAACTCGGAGGAATGCCGGTTAGAGATAGGTCGGGTTGAACCCGACGTTGTCTGCGTATGTGCTTACGGGGGGCTTATCAAGGAACCGCTCCTGAGCGACTACTTGATGCTCAACGTGCATCCTTCGCTTCTGCCACGTTGGCGCGGCGCTGCGCCGATAGAGCGCGCGATCATGGCCGGAGATGAGAAAACAGGGGTGACGATCATGAAAGTGACCGCCGGTCTCGACTCCGGACCGATTGCGTTGCAGGGGGAGACAGATATCGATCCCGAGGCCGACTGCGACGAGATATCTGCCGGGCTGGCCCGGTTGGGAAGCAAGCTGCTCATCGATGCACTGGACCTGGTGGATAAGAACAGTCTTGAACTGATCGAACAGCAAGATGATCTGGCAACGTATGCGGACAAGATCGAAGACGAAGACCGGAAGATAGATTTCAACCGCAGTCCAGGTGAGCTTGTAGATCAAATTCGCGCTCTGAGCCCCCATAAAGGCGCATACGTGGCGGACGGGCATGGAGTTCGCATCAAGGTGCTAAAGGCAGTGACTGCCGAAGCGAATCTGGGCCCGGGAGAAGTGAAGGCTGTTGACGGTCGAATGCTGGTCGGCTGTGACGGAGGTGCAATCGAGTTTATTGAGATCCAGCCCTCGGGGAAAAAACTGATGCCGGTTAAAGATTACTTGCGGGGAAATCCTTCACCTGCGAAACTAGGAGCCGACTGAGGGGTTAGACTGAGAAGATAGAAATGAAACAGGTAGGGGAGCAAGTGGATCTTAGTAACGCGGAAAAAGAAGTGATGCCGCTGCGCCCAAAGTGCCCCGGATGTAATGAGCCATGGCTACGCCCAACTCAACTTGCCGGCCGTTATAGATGTGTGAACTGCTTTAGAAGGTACGAGCTTTTATCTAACTGCCTGACCTGTGGATCACACTCGACCCTGGTCAGGATGACTACAACGGCAAACCTGTTCTGTGGTGAGTGTGGCGAAAGCATGCTTCAGCTCATCTGATATTTGTGATACAAAAGCAGCAACGATGATCCATCGAGGTCCTGCTTGAGCAGAAAATCTCTACCACCAGGACGCCACGTGGCGCCGTCGATACTGTCTGCCGATTTCTCAATGCTTGGAGATCAGGTGAAGACCGTTCTCGACGCAGGGGCGAAAGTGATACACGTCGATGTGATGGACGGCCACTTCGTCCCACCGATAACGATCGGTCCTATGGTGGTTGACGCGATAGCCAGTGAGATCCATGAGGTCGGTGGTTTTCTGGACGTACACCTCATGATCGAACAGCCCGAGCGGCAGATTGAGGCTTTTGCGAGTGCTGGCGCGGACAACATAACGATCCACTACGAGGCGACATCAAACGTGCACAATGCACTGTTGCAAATTCGTGAGCAGGGATGCTCTTCCGGACTTGCTCTGAAACCCGAAACGTCGATAGAGCACCTAGAAGATCTTTCAGACATGATCGATGTAGCACTCTGCATGAGCGTGAACCCTGGTTGGGGTGGACAGCCTTTTATCGAATCGTCAGTTGACAAGATCAGGAGTATGCGTAGCTTACTTCCGGATGGTGTGTCAGTAGAGGTTGACGGTGGAATTGATACGGATACAGCTCCTAAGTGCGCTAAAGCGGGCGCAGAGCTATTTGTAGCAGGCTCAGCTGTGTTTAAAAAGCAGGATCCCGCAGTAGCATTCCGCGAGATCGGTGACGCAATAGACATTTAAGTTCCCTCATCGGCTGCCGCCAGCTTTACCTCCACCTCCTCGGGGGACCCGGGACGCGGAACGTCTTCCGAGTGGCCGTGAGGCCAGCGGTATATCAAGTAGAGGAGGGCCGAAAGTAGCACCGCAGAAAACAGGAACCCGAACTCGACCCTTCGGCCGATATCGCTGATATCGACAAAAATAAGCCAGGCAACGAATGCAATGGCCGAGCTGATCCAGCAGACCGCAGCTCTGCGGGCCTGACCCTGCGCGAGTGCAGCCTGGTTGAGAGTTGCAGCGCATAGATAGAAGCCCATTCCGGTCGCGACCAGAGCGAGGCCGATCCGATCATACGTGAAGTTCGAGCCGAAAAGGGCGCGCATCAGGCCTGGGCCTGCGATAAGCATCGTCGCAATAACGATCGAGGCAAAAACTGCGATTGCAAGAAGTGTAATCCTGACACTACGCTTGAATGTGTCCTTGCCTTCGGTTATCCGGACGTTGGTCAAGTGGGGAAGAAGGCTGGTGGCGATCGCCTGAAACAGTTGCAGGGGCGCGCGCGCAACGAGAAGGATGTTGAAGACAAAACCTGCCAGCGCGTCCCCATTCGCTCCTTCCACGGTGGCCTTTACGATCAGGGGCCCTGCATTGAGGAAGGTCTGTTCACTGAACATGATGACGAGCACGGCAATGGCAAATCCCGAGCCGTGACCGAACGTGAATTCCCCTGGACCAGAGTCGTCTGCTTTGCTTTCTGCTTTTGCCTCAACAACATCGCGTGCTTTGCGACCAAGGACCCAAGGCACAACGAGTAAGCTGATCAAAGGTGCGGCAGCAATTCCAAGAGCCACGACGGACGCTCCACTGAAGATTCCGACGGCAACGGAGAGCGCAAACAAGATTCGTGAGCAGGACTCCAGTAGTACCAGAGCGGCGTACAGCGCGAAGCGGCGTTGACCAGCCAGGTAGCCACGGGTGAAGTAGCTCACCGCATAGGCAAGCACAGCAGCAACCAACACCCAATAAAGAGTTTCGCTCCCAGAGAAGAGATCGTTTTGCAGTGCATCCCTAAAGACGAGAGCAAATATCAGGAACAATGCGCCTAGTCCAAGCTGGATAATCGCTGCAACTCTCAGTGGCGCCCAGCCGATCTCGCCCAATGCTTGACGCTCAGCTATCGTGCGCGAAAGAAGCTGCTCCACGGGCCGATAAAGCACTGACACGGTGATGAATACCGCGGACCAGAGAAGCGTTATCCCCCCATACTCATCCTCTGGAAGCGTGTGTGACGCAAGCGCAAAGAATCCGTATGTGACGAGGCCAGTAACCCCGATACCTACAGAGAGAAGAGCTGCACCCTTCCCGTATTCACGGGTTGCCTGGCTCTTTTGTGACTCCTTTTCAGTCACGAGCTCTCACCGTTCAAGGAAGTCTCAGCAGCACCATCGTCCAAGGGAAAGGAGTGAAAACCTCGTCAACTCTCCCGTGTCCCTCCAGCATCTGCACAAAATCTCTTTTTGACCAGTGGTTTAGATGACCAGGAGTGTTTCCGAGTTCTTTTATGTATGCGCCGCGAGCCATATTTAGAATGCGCCAGATGGGCTCTCGTGGAACGCTTACAAGTATCTTGCGGCTCGTGACGCGGGACATCTCGTCGAGCATATGTCTCGGCTCCGGAACGTGCTCCAAGACCTCTAGCGCGGTCACGGTATCGAACTCGTTATCGGCAAAGGGCAGTCGCTCAGCAATGCCTACCTTGAACTCGAGGTTGTCCGGTCCAGGATTTTCTTCCCATTCCTTTTTCAGTTTTGAGTCTTCAAGGTCGATACCCACGATCCGGCCGTCGTTCATATGGTCTTCGGCCCATTTACGCGTAAGTACACCCTCACCACAGCCAACATCCAGAAGCGACGTTGGACACACTCCATCCAGAACCTTGTCGGTCACAGCCATGAAGTTATCCACCAGGCGCCGTTGAATCGGGTTTTTAGAGCCGTACTTGTCCGTGTAGTTACCGGTTGGCACGGCCTCTGAGCCAGGTATTTGATCCGCCTTGGTATTTGAATATCCCGGCGTCATTTTCCATCACCTGTCCCAAGGGGTACTTTGTCTGTATGTTTCTCGACTCCAGCGTCTGTCGATATTCCATGCCCATCTTCCTCCTGACCGTCTCGGTCCTTCCGAGCACCAGGCTCGTAATGAGATGGGCCGACGCCAGTCTGTAGTTCGATTCTTCTCACGCGCTCTAGGGTTCGCTGAATCATCGTTCTGTTCGCGGCAAGCAAGTCGCCAAGTATTCCGAGGGCAACGAGCAGCATCGCAGAAATAAACAGGATGGCCCCGAGTAACAGTGACTGCTGGTGGCCGTCACCAGAGCCCTGTGCGTAGAAGACTAAAAAGCGGATGAAAAGGATCATCGATATAAAAAACGGGACTATTGCAAGTCCAGCAAAGACTCGAAGGGGCTCGTACCTGGAGTAGATACGAAAGATCGATAACGCGTTGTTTCTCACGTACGACCCCATCGATTTGAAAAGCCTTGACTCCCTTGTCGTCGGATTGGTACGGATCGGTGTGTGATCTACCGCGACCAACATCTTCCCAGCCTGGATTATCGACTCCAACGTATAAGTGAAGTTTGAGACTATGTTCATCTGCAGGGCTGCCTCACGGTTGTACGCTCTGAAGCCAGATGTCGTGTCGGGCACCGTCGTGCCGGACGCTCTCCTAACGACCCAACTGCCCAGGCGCTGCAGAACCTTCTTTAATGGTGAGAAATGTTCGATCGTCATCACCTCGCGATCACCGACGACCATGTCGGCGTCGCCACTCAAGACAGGTGCAATCAATTTCGGTATATCGTCGGCACGGTACTGGTTGTCGGCGTCTGTGTTGACAATCACGTCGGCTTTTAGCTTCAGTGCGGCGTCGAGACCTGCCTGGAAGGCAGATGCAAGCCCCTTGTTGTTTGTCAGTTTCACTATGTGGTCGACTCCACACTCTCGAGCTACATCGATAGTACTGTCGGTAGACCCGTCATCGATGATCAGCCATTCGACCAAGTCGATGCCCTCGATGTCGCCTTCACGCGGAAGATCCCCAAGGGTCTGCGGTAGGGCCTCTTCTTCATTGAGGCAGGGAATTTGAATTATTAATTTCATCTTGTGATTAACCTGGCCAGATGCGGAGGTTAGCTAGCCTCAACCGCGATGGAAACCGCAGCGGCACCCTCCGCGAGTAGTCGTTCACGGAAGTTGAGTTCGATAATCGCAAAGCTAAACCTTTCAGATGGACGGATCTGGGTGGTTGCGCTGATCCTGCTGATTGCACTAGCAATCGTTGGATTCTTTGCTCGTCCAACTTACCCGAACTACGACTCTTACTACTCTCTCGTCTGGGGCAAGGAGCTTATCTCGGGCCACTTGCCAACGTTTGAGGTATACCGAGCCCCGACAGAGCACCCCCTGGCGGTCGCTTTTGGGGGATTTCTATCACTATTCGGTAGTTCCGCAGATCGTCTCATGGTGCTCGCAACACTGTTTTCGCTGGTAGCGCTCGCTGCAGCCGTGTTTCGTGTTGGTCAAGTTCTCTTCTCACCGTTGATCGGGGCGATTGCAGCCCTTTTTGTACTCACCAGGTTTGACTTTCCGTTTCTCGCAATTCGTGGCTATGTGGACATCCCATATTTGGCGCTTGTTTTTACCGCTGCTGCCTTGGAGGTCGCTAGGCCCAAGCGCGGGGTGAGTGTCTTGATAATCCTTGCCGCCGCAGGACTACTGAGGCCTGAGGCTTGGGTTCTTGCTGGGCTCTACTTCTTATATATAAGCTGGTCGGCAAGTTGGCGGCAGCGCTTCGGTTACGCAGCGTTAACAGCAATCGCACCGGTGATCTGGTTCGGCATGGACTGGATCGTTACTGGAGATCCACTTTTTTCACTGAACTCAACAAAAGAGCTTGCCGGAGAACTGGAGCGGCAAAGATCGCTGAGCGAGGTCCCAGCGATGATCCCGCAGTTTTTCAGAGAAACGGTAAAGCTGCCGATCGCGTTGTTGGGAGGGCTTGGATTTATTATCGGGCTTACCTGGTTTAGGAAAAAGATGATCATCCCGGGTGCGCTTTTACTGGTTGGGGTATTTACATTTGTCGCTCTTGCTGCAGTCGGTCTTTCGGCGATATCCAGGTATCTGATGGTGCCTTCGATTGCGCTCTGCCTGCTTGCGGCACTGGCGCTAGCAGGATTTTTAGTTGAGCCGCGTTTGCGTTACTGGAAGGTGTGGGCAGGAATATCAGCGGTTGCTGTGTTGGTAGGAGGCATCTACACAGTCGGGCACAGACCCGATCTGACAAAGTTTGAAGACGAAATTGCATTTCAAGGAGATATCCACCGCAGTTTTAAAGAAACGCTCGCCGATCCTACCGTTAAAGAGGCTATAGAGCGTTGTGGGCCCTTGAGCGTGCCGACGCACAAGTTCGTACCAGATGCAAGCTTTATCCTAAATGTGTCACCGAACGAGATAGTGCCGAGAGCCGACCGAACGTCTAAGTACGGTGTGGCTGTGTACGTGTTTGGTAGAAAAGCCGCAGGTCGCTACGGTGATTCAGTCGGCACCAACCCGATAGCTACGTCGGTGCCGCAGCCAGGTTACTCGCCGATCGCATCAAGCCGTGCGAAGTACACGGTTGCCTATTCGCGCTGCCCACCGTTAGGAGAGTAGGCATGGAAGGAGATGTGACCTCAAGATCGGATCTATCGTCAAAATCGTTTGTAATTGCCCTCGGCTTGCTGGTGCTGGCCGGCCTTCTTATCAGGATTTGGGGAATAAAGCACGGCCTACCTTATCTCTACAACCTCGACGAGGGAGCGCACTTTGTCCCCAAGGCAGTCGCGTTTTTCTCAGGTGACTTCAACCCACACTACTTCATCAATCCTCCGGCGTTTAGCTATTTGTTGTACGCCGTGTTTCTTTCATACTTTGGTGGGGCTGACGCCGTTCAAAGTGCATATGCGGTAGACCAGGAGACGGTGTTCATAGTTGCAAGAGCGACGAGTGCCATTCTAGGGACCGTTGCGATCGGGCTGATCGCAGCAGTGGGTGCTCGGCTCTTCGACCGCAGGGTCGGAATCGTCGCAGCAGCTTTGATGGCGTTTGCCTTCCTTCCTGTCTACTACTCACACCTTGCCTTGAACGACGTACCGACACTGGTGCCGATCTTGGTCTCGCTCTACGGCTCTGCTGGAATCCTGACGCGCGATCGTCGCATTGACTGGGTGATCGCTGGCTTAGGTCTTGGATTTGCAGCTGCGACAAAATACACAGCGGCAATCGTCCTCGTACCACTATTAGTTGCGGCCGTCTACCAGTTCATGCACGGTCGGCGCTGGAGGGCAATCATTTTGCTGGGCATCACCGGAGTTATCTCACTGGCAGTGTTCGTAGTCGCAAATCCGTATAGCGTCCTATCGGGGACGGAGTTTCGTCAGGCACTCTTAAAGCAACAGACAGCCGCCGGCGATCTTGGCAAGCTGGGTCAGACCGAGAGCAGTGGAATCCGCTACTACCTATGGTCTCTTACTTGGGGTATCGGCTGGATTCCAGCGATCGCGGCAGCAGCCGGTGCTGTGCTTCTACTAATAAGGGACCGATGGCGTGGAATCTTCCTGGTTGTGTTCCCTCTGGCCTTCATTCTCTTTATGGGCACTCAGGGGAGGTTTTTCGGACGCTGGCTGATCCCGATACTTCCAGCCGTCATTCTGCTCGCTTCGTACGCAGCAGTATCTGCGATCGATCGAATCAGATTCCCAGCGAGACTCCGCTGGGCGGGGGGGACGGCTTTTGTCGTAATCACGATTGCGATGGTATTGCAGGGAGTGGTTCACTCCGTCAATGTCGATCGAGCGCTGTCTCGAGCAGATACAAGGAACCTGGCTCGTGACTGGCTGGTCAAAAACGTACCTGCAGGCAGCAAAGTCGTCATTGAGCCGATAGTTCCGCACCCATACATTCACGATTCCGGTAAGCCAAGTTCGGCAACACCGTCCGGCAACCGCTGGATCAAGTACCCAACGGGCAAGAGCCGCGTTGACAACAAGGCGCGCAAGTTGCCAGGGACCAAGACCAGGATCGTGTACGTTGAGGATTTCGAGCGAATCTTGAGACCCGCGCTGCTGAAGGACTACCGTGGTAAACGCTACTGCTGGGTTGTGGTTGGCTCGACACAGTACGGCAGGGCATTTGCAGATCCAGGGAAGGTGCCGAAGGCAATTGACTATTACAGGCTCCTGGAACGACAGGGGAAGACCGCCTACCGTGTGAGCCCGTATAAGAACGACGATGGCCCGGATCGTCCAGGCAAAACGAAGGTTCCATTCAGCTTCGACTTCAGTTTCAACTACTACCCACTCTCATATGAGCGCCCAGGGCCAGAGATAATCATCTACAAGATTCCCGGCAATGAATGCGGGGGTAACATCACAAACAAGCGCTGATATCCTTATATTGAACATATAAGCCAGCTTCGGGGCGGGGTGAGATTCCCCACCGGCGGTGAATTTAAGCCCGCGAACCTCGCAAAAGCGAGGTGGATCAGGTGAAAATCCTGAGCCGACGGTGTTCTTTAGCCAGCACTTTAAGAAAGTGGTGGCAAGGGTAAGTCCGGATGGGAGAAGGTGGCAGAAGCAGACCGTGCTTTTAATAAGCACGCAGCTGAAGCTACGCCCCGAACTAATACGATCGGGGCTTTTTTGTCTCCAAAGAGATCCATAGAAAAGACAGAAGAACACAGATACTTGGAGAGAGCGATCGAGCTTGCCGAGCGTGGCCGAGGTCGAGTATCACCGAACCCGGTCGTCGGCGCTGTGATCGTGCAAGAAGGTCGAGAGATTGGCAGTGGCTGGCACGCACGGCATGGGTGTTTTCACGCTGAGGTGAATGCGATCTCTTCGTGTGAAGTGGACCCATTAGGTGCCACTATGTATGTAACTCTAGAACCTTGTTGTCACGAGGGTGAGACTCCAGCATGCACGGAGGCGATCATCGAGGCGGGGATAAAAAGGGTTGTCATCGCATCAGACGACCCGACCGATAAGGCATCGGGAAGAGGCCCCGGAATCCTTCGCGACGAGGGCATCGAGGTTGACTGGGCAGAAGGCGATATCGCTACGAAAGCGCGCTTGATAAACCAACCGTTTCGCAAACACTCGCGTTGTGGTCGGCCGTACGTGCTATTCAAGAGTGCCGTTACGCTCGACGGCAAGGTTGCAACACAGACAGGCGATTCCCATTGGATCTCGGGAGAGGAAAGCCGTGCATTGGTTCAAGGATGGCGAGCAGAAGTGGACGCAGTATGTGTAGGCATCGGCACCGTCATAAGTGACGACCCTCTACTAATTGCACGAGTCAATGGCGAAGACGTTCGGCAACCGACACGAGTCGTATTTGATTCCGAGGCGCGACTACCTCTAGAAAGCAAGTTGGTGGCGACTGCAAGCGAGTCACCAGTGACGGTCGTCGCGTCACGTAGCGTGTCGCGGATCAGCCTGGAACGGTTAGAGGAAGCTGGGATCCATACAGTGGTCGCATCGGGGCAGAACGAGGCCGCGCGAGTTCGTTCCGCCATGCAGGAACTTGGCGATGAAGGGATTCAGAGTGTGTTGCTCGAGGGTGGACCTCATCTTGCAGGCGCATTCTTGGATTCTCAAGAGGTGGACGAGATGTGTATTTTCGTGGCACCGTTCGCTGTTGGCGGGCGACAAGCCAGGGTGATGGTCGAGGGAGAGGGCTCAGAGACGCTGGCAGGTGGCATAAAGGCACTATCGATGGAGACGGAGAAGATCGGCGAGGACGTGCTGATCAGAGCTCGGATCAAGGAGTGGTAGGGACAGTGTTTACAGGTCTGATAACGGAGTTAGGAGTCGTCAAGTCTTACGAGAAAAGTGACGATGGCGCGAAGATCTCGGTTGAGGCTCCCGAAACGGTGTCGCAGCTTCGCGTGGGGGACTCGGTTGCCATTGACGGTGCCTGTCTCACGGCTGTTGCGGTCAATGACGGAAGTTTTACGGTTGAGGCTATGAACCAGACGATCTCCAACAGCAGAGTTGGCACGACAAAGGAGGGAGATCGAGTGAATCTGGAGCTACCTCTGAAAGTGTCTGACCGGCTAGGAGGTCACTTCGTCCAGGGACATGTTGATGGAGTAGGCGAAGTTGCGTCCGTAGTGTCGGATGGCTTTGCGAGCAGACTACAGATATCCGCTAGTCACGAGATCATGGGTTACCTTGCGAGCAAAGGATCCGTAGCGGTTAACGGAGTCAGCTTGACCATCTCGGGTCTGGAAGAAAAAAGCTTTGAAGTAAGTTTGATCCCAGAGACGCTTACGCGAACAAACCTTGGTCGTCTCGAATCGCCGGACAGTGTCAATGTCGAGGTGGACATGCTCGCCAAGTACGTGGCGGCGTTTTTGAACACGAAGAGATAGTGAGGCCGATATCGATGAGATCGAAGAAGAAAGCAACCAATTCGCGTGAGGGAGCTTTTGCGGACATAGAAGATGCAATCGAAGATTTTCGCCAGGGAAAGATGATCGTTGTCTGTGATGCGGAAGACAGGGAGAACGAAGGTGATCTCACTATCGCTTCACAGTTCGTAACACCGGAAGCGATCAACTTTATGGCAAAAGAAGGTCGTGGGTTGGTCTGCCTAGCCATGACCGAACGTCGTTGTGAGGATCTAGGCCTGGAGCTTATGGCAGCAAAAAACGAGTCGGCCTTTGAGACAGCGTTTACAGTGTCGATCGAGGCACGCGAGGGTGTGACCACTGGCATATCAGCGCACGACCGAGCACATACGATACAGGTGGCTATTGACTCTGAATCGACGCCTGAGGATCTTGTCCAGCCTGGCCACGTATTTCCATTGAAGGCGAAATCGGGAGGCGTGTTGGAGCGAACTGGACAGACCGAGGCGGCAGTTGATCTGGCCAGACTCGCAGGACTCATCCCTTCTGGCGTTATATGCGAGATCATGAAAGACGACGGAACTATGGCGCGCGTCGATGACCTGATCCCGTACTGCGCTGAACATGGGCTGAAGATGATCACGATAAGTGATCTGATCCAGTATCGGCGGCAGAAGGATAAGTTGGTTGAGAGGGTCGCAGATGCGGAGCTGCCGACCGAAAGTGGTGACTTTAGAGTGGTCGGTTATCGCTCGTTAGTGGACAACAAACATCACGTTGCGCTAGTCAAAGGTGACGTAGATGGCGAAGAAGATGTGATGGTGCGAGTTCATTCAGAGTGTTTGACGGGAGATGTGTTTGGCTCTTTAAGGTGCGACTGTGGTGAGCAGCTCGCCGATGCACTTTCCAAGATCAACGCCGAAGGAAAGGGCGTACTCGTGTACCTTTCCCAGGAGGGGCGGGGGATCGGTCTATTAAACAAGATAAAGGCCTACAAGCTGCAGGATGGTGGTTTGGACACTGTAGATGCAAACCTCGAACTAGGCCTTCCGGCGGATCTACGTGACTATGGGATAGGCGCACAGATACTTGTAGACTTGGGACTGTCGAGTATAAGGCTCTTAACGAACAATCCGAAGAAGATAGTGGGCCTTTCCGGATACGGTCTGACAGTTAGCAGTCAGATACCGATTGAGCAGCAGCCGCACAGCTACAACCGCGACTACCTACGGGCAAAGAAGGAGAAATTGGGGCACATCCTGCACCACCAAGGGCTTCCATTCGATGAGGAAATGATCCACGAGGAGTCGAAGTCCGATCAGAAGAAGGATAAGGAGTAGCCGGTGCGCTTTGCGATCGTGGTAGCAACTTTCTATCCAGACTTAGCCGAACGACTGGAGTCGGGTGCGAGGAGGGCGCTGACGGCAGCCGATGTCGCCGATGATGATGTTGTGAGGTTCGAGGTGCCTGGTGCGTTTGAGCTGCCGCTGGCGGCATTGAAGTTGGCCGAGAGCGGCAAATATAAAGGGGTTGTCTGTCTAGGCGCTGTGATCAAGGGCGATACCGATCACTACGAGTACGTATGCAGTGAAGCGGCTCGTGGGATTCAAGACGTTTCTCTTAAGACGGGTGTCCCGTGTGCGTTTGGCGTTTTGACATGCGAGAACAAGAAACAGGCACATGAACGATGTGGAGGCGACAAGCGTGACCAGGGATATAACTCTGCCAGAACAGTATTGGCGATGACAGAGCTGCTACAGAAGCTAGAATCCTAGAAATCTATGGCAAAGTTATGTCACACATGTGGGAAGGGACCTGGGTTCGGCAACAACCGGAGCCATTCAATGATCGCCACAAAGAGGCGGTTCAACGCCAACCTTCAAAAGGTGCGCATCAACGAACAAGGAACCGTTCGGCGTGTATATGTGTGCACACGGTGCCTAAAAGCAGGCAAGGTACTAAAGGCTTCCTAATTTAATCGCTCATCTATCTGACCGGTCCCACTGGTAAAAGTGGCTGTTCTCTTCTAGCCTGGCATTTCATGACTGACCCATCGATAGCTCGTTTTAGACAGGTCATCGCATCTGCGGGTGCGAACCTTCAAAGGTACCGACGAGAGATTAACGACATGAACGTCTTTCCGGTTGCAGACGGCGATACCGGGGACAACATGATGCACACCATTCAGGCAGTTGTTGATGAGCTGGAGAACCTGGATGGCCAGTCGGTTGACGAGATAGGAAGGGATGAGGTAGTTGCCGCGATTGCAAAAGCGGCGCTGCTGGGGGCGAGAGGGAACAGCGGAGTAATTCTGTCTCAGATACTGCAGGGTGGGGCCGATGAACTCGTCAGCAGATCCGGGGAGCTTGTCGATGCAGTATTACTGGCTGCTGCTTTTTCGAGGTCGACCGTGGCTGCCTACGAATCAGTACGAGAGCCTGTCGAGGGAACGATGCTCACGGTCATGCGAGAGATGTCACACAGGGCCACACAGGAGCTTACGAAGCTGTCCAGTCCTCGGCTACAACAGGGCGTGGAATCAGAAGATCAGGATGCACTCCTGGCTCATGTACTCGAGAAGGTGCTGCAGGCAGGTAAAGATTCGGTAGAGCGTGGGCCTCAACTTCTACCTGAGCTTCGTGAAGCCGGCGTTAAGGACTCAGGTGGCTATGCCCTCACCGTGCTAATGGAGGGCGCAATAGCTGCCCTGAAGGGTAATCCGGTGACAGAAGGAGGCGAGTTTGTAGCGCAGAGGAGGCCAATGGCAGAACATCACGCCTCGAGTAAGTATCGATACTGCACCAACTTCGTTGTCTCCGGCGTTGGGCTCGACCGCGAAGTAGTGATAGGGCAGATGGAGAGGATGGGCGACTCGATGATGGTTGTCGGTGATCAGGCGACATTAAGGGTCCATGTGCACACGGACCAGCACGAAGAAGCCGTAGAGTTGTGCCGAGCATTCGGTGAGGTGTCGCACGTAGATGTGGCAGACATGAAAGAGCAGATAGAGCAACGAAAAGCACGACTTGAGGAACACCGATCCGAGAGGGCCGTAACCGATGCAGTAACCGGTGTGGTTGCTGTTGCATGCGGCGAAGGGATGGAACGGCTTTACAGTGAGTTTGGCGCAGCTGTCGTCGGTGCTGGGGCCACCTTGAATCCAAGCACCGAGGAGCTGCTCGCTGCAATCCATTCGATGAAGACCGATGAGGTGGTGCTTCTCCCGAACAGTACGAACGTAGTGATGGCCGCCGAGCGAGCTGCGGAGCTTTCTGAAAAACTTGTTGAGATCGTTGTAACAGGCGCTCAGCAGACAGGCCTTGCCGCTTTGCTTGGATACGAGCCACACGACAGAGCTAAGAGCAATGCCGAGAGCATGCGTCACGCGATTCGAGGAATAAAAGAGGGCTCAGTTGCGCCGGCGGCGAGAGACGACAACAAGGGGCGTTTCAGCGCCGGAGAAGCGGTTGGATTTATTGGAGCGCAAATTGCTTTCTGGGGAGACCCACCAGATGTGTTGAGCTCGGTTTTGAAAGAGCTTGCAGTAGACGCCGAGCTGCTAACCGTCATCAAGGGGAAAGATACGCCATTAGACGATCGAACACTGGAGGATCTTCTACCTGACGGCCCTGAAGTAGAGTTGCTCGATGGAGGTCAGCAGAACTTTTGGTGGCTTGTGGCTGCGGAGTAGTGTCCGCAAGACGAGCGAAACTTAGTAGAGCCTATCCCTGTAGGAGGCTTGATGTTATATAAACCTCGGTATCTAGCCGATGGAAAAACAATGCCCAGAAGACGGATGCTGGAAACGAAGCTGGGCTCAAAAGATCGGAACGGCTGGCTCTCGCAACCCCTAAGCGCTCTGAACGGCGTTGGAACAGTTGTGAGTAGTAGAGCTCTCGAGCTGGGCATTCACACAGTTGGGGACCTTCTCAACTACCCACCGTTTCGCTATGAAGATTTCAGCACCATACGTCAATTGGAACATGTTGCGATAGGCGAAGAGGCGACTGCAAGGGTCGAAGTGAAAAGCTGCAAGGTTCGCCCAACCAGACGAAGATCTCTGAAAATACTGGAATGTGACGTTAGTGACGAGACCGGTACGGTCAAAGCTGTCTGGTACAACCAGGATTATCTTGCGGAGAAGCTTGTTCCCGGTGTAGTCATTCTGATCCACGGGAAACTTGAAAAGGGTCGAGGAGGCCTGCTTTTCAAAGTCCGTGCACACGAGTTTTCAACAGTAAAGGAAGGACTTGATACAAACGGCATCCACACACTGGGCCTAGTGCCCGTGTACCCGTCGACAGAGGGTCTCACTACTCGTAAATTGAGGCAGATGATCTGGCAACTGCAGGATCGTGTAGCCTACGTTGCCGATCCGATCCCAGCTAGTCTGCTGACAGAGCTTGAGTTGCCTAGACGTGGAGACGCGCTGAAGAGTCTGCACTTTCCCGTTTCCGAACAGGATGCTACGACGGCAAGAAACAGACTCGTCGTAGAGGAGCTATTGGTTCAACAGCTTGCCGTTGCGACCAGACGTCGTGTAAGGCAGAAGCGGTCGAAGGCTTCAAAGCTGGGAAAACCGGGATCATTTGTGGAACGCTGGTTGTCAACCCTTCCATTTGAGCTCACCGGAGATCAAAAACGTGCGATCAACGACCTGGAAGGATCGCTCGACTCTAACATGGCAATGCAGAAGATACTGATGGGCGAGGTAGGTTCCGGAAAGACTGTTATCGCGCTGTACGCGATGCTTAGAGCTGTGGAGGCGGGAGGACAGGCGGCGCTTATGGCACCGACAGAAACGCTGGCGAAGCAGCATTTCCAGACAGTAGAGAGTCTTACCGGGAGGCTTTTGAAGATAGGTTTGCTTACAGGATCAACAGCGGAAAAGGAGCGTCGTGGAATGCACGTCGGACTGCGCGATGGATCGATACGATTGATCGTTGGAACGCACGCACTGATCGAGAGTGATGTTTTATTTAAAGACCTGCGCCTTACCGTCGTTGATGAGCAGCACCGTTTTGGCGTTAAACAGCGTGCGGCGCTTGACGTAAAAGGTAGAAAGGGCCTGGTCCCGCACCTGCTTCATATGACAGCAACACCGATACCACGGACTCTTGCACTCACTGTCTACGGCGATCTCGATTTGATTACGCTGCGCGAGCTGCCTAAGGGACGAAGGACGGTCAAGACATGGCTGGTTCCCGAAAACAAACGTACAGGCGCCTACGGATTCATTCGTGATGAGCTACGAAAGGGCCGACAGTGTTACATCATCTGTCCTCTCATCGAGGAATCAGAACGGCTTGAGGCGACAGCAGTTGCAGCAGAACTCAAGCGTTTAGCAATGGGTGAGCTAAGTGATTTTAAGGTTGAAGCGATGCACGGCAAGATGAACTCGAGGCAGAAGGAATCGACGATGGCGGACTTTGTATCTGGAGACATCGATGTGCTGGTTGCGACAAGTGTCGTTGAAGTCGGCATAGACGTTCCGAACGCGACCGTAATCGTGATCGAAGAAGCCGATCGATACGGGCTTTCCCAACTTCACCAACTTCGGGGCCGGATAGGGAGGGGTACGCACGAGTCGTTCTGCCTGCTATTTGCCGACCCATGCTCTGACCTCGCGCAGCAACGCATGGAAGCAATCGTCTCATGTCAGGATGGATTTGAGTTGGCAGAGACCGATCTCAAATTGCGTGGAGAGGGCGAGATATTGGGGACGAGGCAGTCGGGAATGCCAGAACTCAGAGTTGCCAGGCTACCTCGTGATCAGCAGATTCTCGCACGAGTAAGGAAGATCGCTGAAAGTATCCTGGATCGGGACGAGGATCTAGAGCTAAGCGAGCACCACATGCTTCGGGAACTTGTTCATCTTGAGTTGCGGGAGCAGGGATCGGTCGCGCTGGCCGCATAGATCGATGGCGGCTCTAAGGATTATCGCGGGCGAGCTCAAAGGTCGGAAAATACGGGCCCCTAAAAGCAAAGCTGTTAGGCCGACCAGCGATCGAGTGCGCGAATCGATATTTGCACTTTTAGGCGACATCTGTGGCTTGCGCGTTCTCGATCTATATGCGGGCTCTGGCGCACTCGGAATCGAAGCGCTTTCACGTGGAGCGACAGAAGCTACGTTTGTCGATTATGCAGCCGGACTACCTATTGAGACGAATCTAGATCAACTCGGCTTGGCTGAAAAAGGGGACGTATTTAGGCAACGTTGCGAACGTTTCTTGGGTGTAGCCGCAAAAAAAAGAGACCGTTGGGATTTGGTCTTTATCGATCCTCCGTATAGACTGGCCGACCGGTTGGTGGATCAGCTCGATCGACTGGTACCACCTGTCTTGGAGGAAGGTGCACAGATAGTTGTGGAGAGTTCTGAAAAAAAACCACTATCTTTGGCGTTGCCAGAGAAAACTACGCGCAGATATGGCGATACCCTTGTGAGCCTATATCGATTGGACAAGAAATGAGTGGCTCAAACGGCAAGATAGCGATATGCCCTGGATCATACGATCCGATCACCTATGGCCATCTTGACACCATCAAGAGGGCTGCTCGGATCTTTGAGCGCGTGATCGTCGGCGTTGTAAACCAACCGGTAAGAAAGCAGCAAACTATGTTCAGCGCTGATGAGCGAAAGCAGTTCATAGAGAGCGCGATTGAGGATGTAGAAAACATTCATATCGAGGTGTTTGACACTCTTCTGGTGGAGTTTGCACGAAAGCATGAGGCCTCGGTTCTGGTGAAGGGGTTACGTGCCATTTCGGACTTTGAATACGAGTTTGAGATGAATCAGCTGAACAGAAAACTGGACCCTGGAATTGAGAGTATGTACCTCATGGCATCACCTGAATTCAGCTTTTTGAGTTCAAGTGGGGTAAAGGAAATGGCCGCGTTCGGAGGCGATTTCACTGATCTTGTACCGAGACGTGTAGCCGAGGGGTTAAAGGAGCGCTATGGTCGATAGCGAATTTTAGGATAATAATGGACGTTCTTGTACTAATAGACAAGCTTGACGACCTGGTTCATAACGCCAAGCCGGTACCCCTAACGGACCAAGTACGCGTTGACAGGGAGGAGATATTTGACCTTCTCGATCAGATGCGTGCGACGATTCCGGAGGAGATAAAGCAGGCGCGCTGGATAGTCAAAGAGCGGCAGGAGATGCTGGCCGAGGCCAAGCGTGAGGCAGAACGTACCATAAAGGACGCACGTGACCAGCAGGCCAGCCTAGTTTCGCAAGAGGAAGTCACGAAACAGGCAGAGCGGCAGGCAGAGGAGATAATCGAGGAGGCCAGGGCCAGGGAAAGAGAGATCCGACTTGGCGCGGAGGACTATGCCGATGAGATTCTCAATACCCTAGAAGTAAACCTGGAGAAGTTCCTGTCGGCCGTACAGAGGGGCAGAGACAGACTACAAGGCAAGAATCAGGAAGAAGTAGAAGCTTAAGTAGCCCTATGCACAAGTACTGCAACGTATTACCGGCTGCAAATCTTCGCATCTCTTCGTCCTCAGTCGGCTAAATAGCGAATTGCTATTGCGGGTCTCGCAGTTAGGCTCCAACAGTGCCGTTTACGACAGCTCATACATAGAAAACCCAATGGTTTGGGTTTTCTTTGCTCGATTTTCGCTCGGCAATACATCACCGCACCTACGGATAGGGCTACTGCAGTCAAAAGCGGTAAGCTGGGTCACTATGGGCCAGCTGCGTGAACATCTGGATCTCGATGAGTTAGGGGTCGAGGCAGGGGAGAGCCGATCGCTAGACATTGACGTACACATCGACTCATTTCTCTCGGGGGGGCTTAAGTATGATGCTGTGCCTAATAAAGCACCGACCCTTGCTGTATCTCGTACGGTTAACGGTTGGGCGATCAAGTTGAGCTATGTGGCGGATGTGTCGGGGTCATGTTCGAGATGTTTGAAGGATGCGTCAGTACAAGTAAAGATCGTTGCAAGGGAAATTGATCAACACAGCGATGGTGAGGAAATGACCAGTCCGTATTTTGAAGAAGACAATCTCGATCTAAAGGGTTGGGTACAAGATGCGCTGATTCTCGTGATGCCATCAAAGGTACTGTGCCGGAAAGATTGTCGTGGCCTATGCTCGGTCTGTGGAGCTGATCTAAACACGAACGATCCCGCAGACCACCGGCACAATGAGGGCGATGACCCGCGCTGGGCAAAACTGAAACAGGTCAAGTTCGACTAGAAGCGGTAGTTTGTGCCTATTTGGCGGAGATCGCTTGACGGGCGTTGACGCGACTGAGTAGCTAGAATCATTTCACTGGAAAGCAACACCAAGAATGTAGGATGGCAGTACCAAAGAGAAAGACATCAAAGTCGCGGCGAGACAAGAGGCGAGCTCAACAGAAGCCAAAAGAGCCGTCTATGTCAAGATGCCCACAGTGTCACAGCCCGAAACTAGCCCATCGCGTATGTCCCGTATGTGGCACCTATGCCGGCAGGGAAATAGTTGCTCAAGAGGCCGAGGAGCAGGAAAAAACTACCGAGGAATAATTGCATCTTGGGCAAAGGAAAGTCCCGAATAGCTTTTGATGCGCTGGGAGCCGAGCGCGGCCTCGGCGAAGTCGTGGCTGCTGCTACTGAGGTTGCTGCCGAAGGGATAGAAGTACTGCTATTTGGGCACAAGGACGAGATCGAAATTCAGCTTTCGACCGATGGAGCGACATCGGGTGGAATCACGGTTATCGACGCCCCTGAATCGATCAGTAATGAGGAAGAATCGGCGCGTGCCGTTCGTAGAAAACGCAAGTCCTCGATCGTTTTGGCGGCAAAAGCCGTATCGGACGGCCAAGCCGATGCGCTCGTAAGCCCAGGCCCGACGGGCGCGACACTCGCATCAGGAGTCTTATACATAAAAAGAACCAAAGGTGTCTCTCGGCCGGCACTTGCCGCATTGCTACCGGTTCCAGGAGGGCCGTGCCTACTTCTTGACGTCGGTGCAAACTCGCGGTGCAAGCCCGAACAACTGGTTCAGTTCGCGTTCATGGGAGCGGAATTGGCGAAGATAGTTCTAGATACTGACAAGCCGACGGTTGGCCTACTATCGGTAGGCGAGGAAGCTGGAAAGGGCACCGAGGAGGTTGTCGAGGCGCATAACCGGTTGACCGATTCGTCACTTGACTTTATCGGGAACGTCGAAGGAAAGGATCTTCCAGCGGGTGTCGTTGATGTGACTGTCTGCGATGGCTTTGCCGGGAATATCTCGCTGAAGTTGATGGAGGGAACGGCAAAGATGGTCAAGGAAGCCGTGAGAGACGCAGCACGTTCATCGATTACCGGAAAAATTGGAGGCCTGCTGTTAAAGCCGAGCTTAAAAGGGTTGCAGGAGCAGTTAGACCCCAATAGAACAGGTGGCGCGATGCTGGTCGGACTACGTTCATGCTGTGTTGTTGCTCACGGGAGTGCAGACAGGCAGGGGATGGCAAACGCAATCCGCTTGGCTGACAAAGCAGTCAAAGGGAACGTTGTTGAGCAGCTAGCCGAAAGCCTGACGGAGGGCAAAGTGTTACGGAAGCCAGCATCCTCCAGCAGTGATAGCGTGCTTTTCAAAGTATGAGCACAGAGCCGACAAGCAGAGAAGCCGTGATCGGGATGATCAGGTCCCATCTTTCACAGGAGCTTGATGTAGATGAAAAGCTGATCAAGGACGAGACACGGCTTAAGGAGGATCTAGAGGCAGATTCGCTAGACCTGGTCGAGCTGGTGATGGAACTAGAGGACGCTTATGGGATCCGGATCAGTGACGAAGAAGCGGAGCTGATTAACACGGTGGGCCAGGCGGCCGATTTTGTGTGGAATCGCCTGAAAAGGGAATAGGTTGTCCGAGCAGGAAGGCATAGATGAGCTCAAGGCTTTAGTCAGCGAGTTGCCGAACAACTTGCTTAGCGAAGCGACTACGCATACATCATGGGTGGAGGATAGGGGTGAAGCATATGAACGGCTTGCGTTTCTTGGTGACAGCGTTTTGAACATCGCAGTCTCGACGTTGATATTCCCTCGCTTCGAGTCTTACACCGCTGGCAGCCTCACTAAGTTACGCGCTCAAGCGGTTAGCAGGCATTCATGTGCACGGGTAGCCATATCTTTAGGTGTGCCGGAGATGCTTGCAGAGAGGGCGCCGAAGGATGAGTCGATGTCCGCAATTACACTCGGTAAGAATGATCGCATTCTCGCGTCCGTCGTTGAGGCGATAATTGGAGCGTGTTATCTGGCGTTCGGCATTGAGCGAGCGCGTGCGGCAGTGGTTGCTGCTTTTGACGAGGAGATTGAGTATGCAGATGAAAACGTTCTCGACTTCAAGAGTTCGCTACAGGAGATTTTGGCGAGGGGTGGCGAAGAAGTCGTATACAGAGTAGTGGAGCAGAGTGGACCACCTCATGACAGGACGTTTAAATCTGTGGTGAAGGCTGGTGACAAAGTTCTGGGAAAAGGGACTGGTAGGAGCAAGAAAGAGTCGGAACAGAAAGCGGCGAAAGCCGCTTTAAAAGCGAAAGAAGAGTAGTGGCGAAAGTTATGATAAGTAGGTTATATGGAGGTTCGATATCTTTTTAAGCTCGGTCAATCTTAAGGGCTTTAAATCATTTCCCGATCGAACAAGGCTTGAATTTACACCCGGAATAAGTGTGATCGTCGGTCCCAACGGTTCGGGCAAAAGCAATATCTCAGAGGCAGTACTCTGGTGCATGGGCGAGCAGAGCCCGCTTGCAGTGCGCGGTCAGAGCATGCAAGACGTGATCTTCTCAGGTTCGCACGGCGTTTCATCCCGTAAGTCGGCCGAGGTTGAACTTGTTTTTGATAACAGTGACGGGCGTTTGCCGATCGAGTTTAGTGAGGTGTCTATATCGCGTCGACTGGATCGCAAGGGGGACGGTGAGTACAGGGTGAACGGAGCCCGGTGTCGCCTGATCGACGTCTTGGAGTTGCTGTCAGATGCAGGCATGGGCAAAGAGATGCACTCGGTTGTAAGCCAGGGCTCTATAGAGGAGATCGTGCATTCGAAGCCCCAGCAGCGGAGGCTGATGATCGAGGAAGCAGCAGGGCTCGGGAAACACCGCAAGAGACGTCGACGAGCACAGCTAAAGCTTGAGCACACTCAGGAGAACCTCGACCGCGCATTAGACGTAGAGAAGGAGGCGCGCTCGCATCTGCGTCCTTTGAAAAGACAAGCGGAGGCAGCAGAGCATCATCGTCGACTCGAGAGGCAGTCTTTAGAGACCCGCGTGAAACTTGTCGCAGATAGTTTGCGCTTACATCGTGACGAGCAAGGCAAGGAAGAAGCACACTCTGCAAGAGCGATAAAGGAACGAGATGAAGTGGAAGCACAGCTTGCGCTTGTTGCGAAGCAGCGTGGGCAAGCAGAGCAGAGTCTTGCACAGCGGGGAAACGAGCGCGAGGCTCTTACAGAGGCATACTTCGCATCGCAGACTGCGTCCGAGAACGTGATCCTTAGGCTTGATCAGTCTCGTGAAGTCTTGAATGCGCTGAGGTCTCGCGTTCAGTCAATGCAAGAGGCACAGCGTGCTGAGGAAGAGCGTCAAGCGCAGCTGAGGTTAAAATCGGAGCGTGCTGAACGTACTCCCGGTGGGGCACCTGCGGCACCTATCGATGGAGCACAATGGCTGCTCGGTGATCTCGAGATCGAAGGAGGCACAAGTAAACTGGCAAAGCTGCTACTAGACGACGCTTGGGTGGTAGAAGATATCGACCATCTGACGGATGATTTCGAGGGAACGGCTATCACGCATGCAGGATGGGCCTATTTCGGGTTCGATCTGGGTTCGTATCGTTTGATTGGAGACGACGGAACGGTCGAGAAGGTTGACGCTGGACGACTTACCGCGCTGAAGTCGAGCGAACGGGTATTGAGGCAGCTGGTAGAGCAAGCAGAGCAAGTTGTAAATGCTATGGAAGGGCTATCAGAAGCAGTTTTGTTCCAGCGCGACAAGCTAGAGCGACAGTTTGAAGAAAGCCGAGACGAGGGTGCCGAAGTAACAAAGAAACTACAGGAGCTGGCCGGTAGTGAACACGGTCTTCAATCGAAATTGAGACAGGCTAACACCCAAGTGACCGAGCATGAGGTGCGTGTTTCACAGGCGCGTGATAGAGGGTCCGAGATAGTTTCGGAGCTCGAGCAGATACGTTCGAAATTAGGCGTAGAGGTTGAAGCAGCAAAGAATCCGCTCGGCGAGGATGAGAAGCTGGAGCTTGAGACAAAGATCGAACGTCTTGAGCGACGGCGTGAAAAGCTCGGTCCCGTGAATCCTCTCGCGAAGCAAGAGTACGAACAGGCGCTTACTCACGTTCAAGACCTGAAGAGACAGCGCGAGGATCTAGACGCAGCGATCGGCGAGCTACAAAAACTCATTCGTGACACGGACCGATTGATAAAGGAGAGGTTCGAGAAAACGTTTGACCTGACCGCAAAGAATTTTGAGGACATGGTCTCCTATCTATTCCCTGGAGGCAATGGCAGAATCGAACTTGTAAAGATCGAGAGGCCACGCACGACTCTTGGCGGTGCCATGGACAGGGAGGCTGTCCCCGGAGAGCAATCTGATGACCAGGAGGAAGAGATTGAGAGCGCGGGCGACGAAGAACAGGATATGGGGGTCGAAGTTGAAGTAACCCCTGCAGGCAAGAATATGCGACGGCTTTCACTACTGTCTGGTGGGGAGAAGTCTTTGGTTGCGCTCGCCTTTCTGTTTGCGGTCTTTCTGGCAAAACCGTGTCCGTTCTACATACTCGACGAGGTTGAGGCAGCGTTGGACGACGCAAACATAGATCGATTTTTAGGTCTTGTAAGGAGGTACTCAGACAGAGCCCAGTTCATCGTCGTAACGCACCAGAGGCGTACGATGGATGCAGCCAATGTGCTTTACGGTGTCAGCATGGGTGAGGATGGAATAAGTAAGGTCGTGTCACGCAAGATGGGCGATAGGAGCGAATCGCTGAGCGCCGATACAGAAGTCAAGGCTGCGTAGATCCTTCCCGGTACCAAGATGGCAAAAGACTGGAACGACCTCTTCTACACGGGTAAGAACGCCGCTGAAATGGCACGGCCAAGAGACGAAACACAAAAAGAGCGTTCAGGTTTCTTTTCTAGACTGCGCGATAATCTCGCTGTAACAAGGGGAGCGTTGGAGGGCGAGCTTCGGGCAACCGTGTTCAAAACGCTGGACGAAGAGGCGTGGGAGAGACTCGAAGAGCTTCTCATCTTTGCTGACGTTGGTGCGCACACGACATCTGAGATAGTGGAACAACTTGAAAGAGAGGCCGAGGAGGGTCAGCTGAGCTCTGGAGAAGAGCTCGTACCGCGACTTGAAGAGCTGGTCGCCGAGAAGCTTTCCTTCGAAGACGATCGGATCGATGTCTCGCAAAGCCCAACAGTGCTTTTGACAGTAGGTGTCAACGGCACCGGCAAGACGACAACGATAGGGAAGATCGCGTGGCACCTGCAGAATGAGGTAGGCCTGTCGGTGCTGGTCGCTGCAGCCGATACCTTCCGCGCGGCAGCGGTTGAACAACTAGAGGAGTGGGCAGGAAGGGCAGGATGTGACATCGTCAAGGGTCAGCAGGGGGCGGACTCGGCCTCGGTTGTGTATGACGCCATTGAGGCTGCAAAAGCCAGAGCACGAGATGTAGTTATCTGCGATACAGCAGGCAGGCTACATACCGAGACCAATCTAATGGAGGAGCTTGTCAAGATCCGACGGATCATCGAAAGACAAGTTCAAGGTGCGCCACACGAGACGCTTCTAACAATTGACGCGACGACTGGTCAGAATGGTCTAAAACAGGCTGAGCTGTTCAAAGAGGCCGTTGAAGTAAGTGGTATATGTCTGACCAAGCTCGACGGATCGGCCAAGGGCGGGATCGTGTTGGCCATCGCAAACGAGATGCGTGTCCCTATCAAGCTGGTTGGAATGGGGGAGGGCCTCGAGGACCTACGACCCTTCAATCCACAAGAGTTCGCCTCCGCACTGCTGGAGTAAAGTCCTATCATCATGCAGTAGGACCGATCTCGAACAGTTAAAGGAATAGATTTGCTCGAATCACTGCAAGACAAGCTTCAAGCCGCCCTGAGTGACGTACGTGGGCGCGGAACGCTTGATGAGGATACGATAAACAAAGCGATGCGTCAGGTCCGTTTAGCGCTGCTAGAAGCTGATGTCAACTTCAAAGTCGTGAAGGACTTTACCTCCTCGGTCAAAGAGCGAAGCCTCGGCGTCGATGTGAAGAAGAGCCTGAATCCTGGTCAGCAGGTACTGAAGATCGTGAACGAAGAATTGGTCCGAATAATGGGCGGATCCGCGAGCCCGATTGCATATTCATCGAGTGGTCCGACGGTGATCTTGATGGCGGGTCTCCAGGGATCGGGCAAAACAAGTGCGTGTGGAAAATTGGCCGCATACCTAAAGAGCCAGGAAAAGAAACCCGCGCTCGCTGCGTGTGATGTCTATCGACCCGCTGCAGTGGAGCAACTTGAGGCGGTCGGCAAACGTGCGGGAGTACCTGTATATCAACAAGGCACAGATCGTGACCCCGTAGACATTGCCGAGTGGGCAGTGTCAAAAGCCAGAAGCGAGGGCAGGGACACGATATTGATCGATACTGCCGGCAGGCTTCATGTTGACGAGGACATGATGAAGGAGCTGGTACGAATAAAAAAAAGGATCAAACCACACAATGTCTTGTTGGTGCTTGATGCGATGACTGGACAAGATGCGCTCACCGTTGCCGAGAAGTTCTCGGATACAGCGGAATTTGACGGAGTAGTTCTGACCAAATTGGACGGCGACGCACGAGGGGGCGCAGCACTGTCGGTCAGGCAAGTATCGGGGAAGCCGATCAAATTCATATCGACTGGTGAAGCGGTCGGTGCCTTTGAGCTCTTCCACCCGGATCGAATGGCATCGCGCATTCTTGGCATGGGAGACATGCTCTCTTTCATTGAAAAGGCAGAGGCAGTAGTTGATGAGGAGGATGCTGCTGCGCTTGACAAGAAAATAATGAAAGAGACCTTCACACTTGGGGACTTTCTAAAACAGATAAAACAGATCCGTCGCATGGGTTCGATGACGAATATATTGAAGATGATCCCCGGGTTTGCAGGCAACAAGCAGCTACGCGGGCTGAAGATTGATGAGAGAGAACTCGACCGGATCCAGGCAATGATTACATCGATGACGCCAAGTGAAAGACGCAACCCTGAAACGATAAACGGCTCTAGAAGAAAGCGAATCGCATCTGGGTCCGGCACCACAGTTCAGGCCGTCGGCCGGCTTGTCAAGCAGTTCGGTGAGATGAAAAAGTTGATGAAGACTATGAAGAAGGGTGGGATACCACAGCTGTCGCAATTGGTTAACGGCCGCTAGTATTAGGAGCATGTCGGTAAGAATGAGGTTGACGAGGGTCGGCTCGAAAAAAAATCCAATATGGCGGATAGTCGTTGCAGATCAGCGGTCACCGCGGGACGGGCGCATAATTGAGACGCTCGGCAGGTACAACCCTCAGATTGAACCATCTTTGATCGAGCTTGACGAAGATCGAGCGCGAGGGTGGTTAGAAAAGGGAGCGCAGCCCACGAACACCGTTCTAAAGCTATTGCGCGCAAAGGGAATCAAAGGCTAGAAAACACCGCGGTAGGTCATACGCACCATAAGTTTAAGTTCTTGTAGCTACAGACAGACGTTAGAGGTGGCGAAAATTGAGAGATCTACTTGAATTCCTTGCGAAGGCTTTGGTTGATGAGCCAGATCAGGTGCAAATCGAAGAGTTTGACGACGACGGTCTGCGTGTGTTTGAGCTACAGGTTGCCGAGGCAGACGTTGGCAAGGTGATCGGCAAGCAGGGCCGCACTGTTAACGCTCTTCGTACGATACTGAGGCCGGTCGCCAGAAAGAATGACGAGCGCGCGACAGTCGAGATCGTTGAACGCGCAGAACCGGACAACTGATCGCTTGCGGCTAGACATCTTCACGTTGTTCCCTGAGTGGTTTACGTGGTTTAAGGGTCAACGTCACGTTGTCAACTCCGTTGAGAATGGGAGCGAGATAAGGCTTTTCAACTACCGCGACACAACGCATCTCTCCAATCGACAGGTTGATGACACTCCTTACGGAGGTGGACCGGGAATGGTGCTGAGGGTCGATGTTGTCGATTCTGCGTTAAAAAAAGTGTATGGCGATGAGCGCAAGGCCATGCTTGAAAAACAGAGGATTGTGGTCCTTACTCCATCGGGCAGGAAACTGGACGAAGGAGTGGTTCGAGAGCTTGCGGGCCTTGAACGGATCACCCTCCTATGTGCGAGGTACGAGGGATTCGACGAACGGGTGAGAGAGTTCTTGAGTAACGATGCGATATCGATAGGGAACTACGTTCTTTCAGGCGGTGAGCTTGCATCGATGGTCGTTGCGGATTCGGTCATCAGGAAACTTCCTGGGAGTCTTGGCGATGAGGAAAGCTGCGTCGAGGAGTCGTTCAGTGAAGCGCTGTCAGGGGCGCCGGAGTATCCACACTACACAAGGCCTGCAGAATACAGTGGATGGCAGGTGCCAGACGTACTGCTCTCCGGCGATCACAGCCGGATTCGTAAATGGAGAATGAAACGAAGTAACGAATTGGCTCAGTAAAGAAAACCCAATGATTTGGGTTTTCTATGCCGAGGCGGTAGCTAACGGCACTGTTCGAATCTCGCTACGAGACCCGCCCCCGTAACCCAATGATTTGGGTTTTCTATGCCGAGGCGGTAGCTAACGGCACTGTTCGAATCTCGCTACGAGACCCGCCCCCGTAACCCAATGATTTGGGTTTTCTATGCCGAGGCAGTAGCTAGCGGCACTAACCGAAGGTAGCTACGAGACTCGCCCCCGTAACCAAATGATTTTGCTTTTTTATGCTGATTGGGTAGTTAACGGCACTAACCGCAGTTAGCTACGAGGCCCACCTCCGAAATCCAATTACTTGAGTTTCCTATGCTGACAGACATAGCGAGAGTTCGATCGTCCCGAGGCACGGTACTGTACGGTTTATCGGGTGTTGAAGGGCCTCGTGTGGTTTCTTAGGTAATATGAGTGACTCTATGCGGTGATGCCCTGTGAATACGAGGGCCGCCGTTTTATTTTTGATCTGAAAGAGAAACAAGTGAGCAAGGTAATACAAGAGCTTGAGCAGCGTCAGCTGAAGAAAGTGCCGAGATTTTTGCCCGGAGATCGAGTGAAGGTGCACTTTCAAGTAAAGGAGGGTCGGCGCAAGCGAACGCAGGTCTTCGAGGGCATAGTTCTGAAACGCCAAGGATCTGGTGCTCGTGAGACTTTTACTGTTAGGAAAACCTCATTTGGAGTCGGCGTGCAGAGAACATTTCCCGTTCACTCGCCAAAGATTGAACGAATAGATATCGAAGGTCGTGGTGAGGTGAAGAGATCGAAGCTCTACTACCTGCGTGGTCGTATTGGTCGCAAGGCCAGAGTGAGGGAGCAGTTTGACGCTGGACTTGAGGAGGAGATGGGCCTGTACGAATCCGAACTGGCGATGGAGCAGGAACAAGAGGGCAAAGAGCAGGCTTCCGAGGAGGGTGAAGAAGCAGTTGATGGTGATGAAACAGAAGAGTCTGCAGAGGAAATAAAAGAGGACATTGAGGCCGATGTAGAAGAGAAGGAAGCCGAGCCCACCCAGGGCGGAGAAGAGAAGGGGGCAGACATCGGCGAAAGCAAGGCATCTACTAAGCAAGATGATGTGCCGGAAGCACAGACGGAAGAGCCTGAGCGAGTCGATGAGCAAGAAAGCGCCGATGAATCAGAAGGAAACGGTGCCGACGATAAGAACTCTATGCCTAAAGAAGCAAGCTCACCAGAAAGCAAGGACTAAAAAGTAATAATGAAACGGAAGAAACGCAGGAGCGGCCTAGCTTCGATTGTCGAGCTTGTTGTAATAATCGCGATAGCACTGGGTCTAGCGCTCGTGATTCAAGCCTTTCTAGTTAAGCCGTATCGAATTCCAAGCGAGTCGATGGAGCCGACGCTTGCTGTCGGGCAGAGAGTTATTGTCAACCGGCTTAAGTACAAGTTTGGCGATCCAGATAGGCGCGACATCATCGTTTTTCACCCGCCGACAGGTGCTGAGCGGGCAAATCAATGTGGGGTTCCTCATTCGCGCAAATCTGCTTGCCCGAAGGCAACCGATACAGAGAGTGACGTCAACTTCATCAAACGAATAGTTGGGCTGCCTGGCGATCGGTTATCGGTGAAGGGCGGAATAGCCGTGATTAACGGGAAGTCGCTCAAGGAGCCGTATATTCGTTCCTGTGGCGAAATGCCCGCGTGCAACCTACCAAAAACGATAAAGATTCCGCCCGGTCACTACTTTATAATGGGCGACAATCGAGGTGCCTCGGATGACAGCCGATTCTGGGGTCCAATATCTAAAGACTGGATAATCGGTGACGCATTCTTCACTTACTGGCCAATCAAAAAGATCGGCACTTTGTAATAGCGCGGGCACCAGTACCTCAAGTCGTAAAGAAAGAAAAGAGAAGAAGACATCTCGCAGACTTTTTTGCTTTGACAGAGAGCTGGAAACCAGATTTGTAGTGGGCGCTGATGAAGCAGGTAGAGGATGTTTGGCAGGACCGTTGGTTGCAGCGGCAGTTCTATTCGACTACCAGAGGATCGGACTTAGAGAGATCAGAGAGCTGTCAAGGCTGGACGACTCAAAAGTCCACTCTGCCGGCGTTAGGGATGAGCTTTTTCCAAAGATTATCGGTGCGGCAAAGTCAGTTGCGGTAGGCACGTATTCTCCAGCAGGGATCGATAACCGAGGTCTACATAAAACAAATCTGCTGGCTCTGTACAACTGCCTAAAGCAAGTAGCCGTTGACGGCTGTGTGTGTCTAGCGGATGGGTATGAACTTCCAGATCTCGGATTCAAACAAAGAGCCGTTGTCGACGGGGACGCCCGAAGTGCTGCGATTGCAGCAGCCTCAATAATCGCAAAGGTAACCCGCGATCGCTATATGCGTCGAGCTGACGAGTTACATCCAGGGTGGGGGTTTGCCGATCATGTTGGTTACTCGACAGCCGAGCACCGAGCCGCAATTGAGCTGAAAGGAATCTCGCCACTGCATCGACTGTCGTTCCGATCCGTTGCATACAAAAAGCTCAGCCTGGTTCAGGAAGTGGACACTGTCGGCGGGCGCAAGGCAGCCTAGTGGTCCTGTTCACAAATACTGCAACACGGAAACGCTGCAGTGCCGTGTCCAGGGACGCATGAACTCTAGCTACGTCTATCAGCATAGAATTCCTCGACCGGAATTCTTGGCTCCTTGCGTCCTAGACCTGCTCGAATTTCGCTCGGCAATACGTCACCGTACATATGAACAGGACCACTTAGTTATTCCTTAGAACGCTTCTCGTATAAGTGTTATTTTCTCTGCTAAGTCATTCGTGCCTAAGGTGACTCCAATAACGTCGAACCTGAGTGAGGGGCTGTCCACTGTCCTCGTTGGAAGGAGTCTGCGAGCGTAGGTACCCTTCTCTGCAAGCCAAAAGGCTGCCATACGACGGATTTTCCTCTGTTTTTGCGGTCCGACCGATAACTCTGGGCTTGAGAAGGGAGACATCGACGAGGACAGACAGGTTTTGACCTCACAGAACACAAGTGAATCGTGGTCAAAATAGACAAGATCAAGCTCTCCGTAGCGGTTACGAAAGTTGCGATCGACTAGCTTGTAACCCATGCCCTTCACGTACTTGCAGGCCAGATTCTCACCAATCTCACCGGTTCTTTGACGCCGATTCATAGTGTGATTCGATTTAGAAGATAGAAAAAACTTTGCCAGAGATTCCTGTCAAAGATCAAATTAATGGCCTTATTCACAGAAGAAAGAGTCAAAAGCAGGACGAGAAGACCACAATGACTATGTTTCAATCCGGAAAGGTAGATCTGAGTGCATGTCGAGATTGGGTTTTTTGTTTCTGGAGAACTTTTACAGTTTCAACGAGCTTGTGACATCAATTTGACGAAGTTCGATCTAGCGTCAGGGATGTGCTTGCCTCGATTAGGACATATGCGCTTGCCGGGGTCGAGTCTCGCGAGGTGTCTGTTGAGGTCGATATTCAGCCAGGTCTGCCAACCTTCCAGATCGTTGGTCTTCCAGACGCTGCTCTGAGGGAGTCGCGTGAGAGGGTGCGTTCAGCATTGCGCAACTCGGGCTTTGAGTTTCCGCAACGACGAATCACAGTAAACCTTGCTCCTGCGAATCTACAGAAGGCAGGTCCGAACTTCGACTTGGCTGTCGCCTGCGCGATCCTTGTTGCAAGCGGACAGATCGAGGAAGAAACGTTCGTCGGCTTTGCTGCATGTGGAGAGCTGGCTCTAGATGGCAGGGTTCGTAAGGTAAACGGCGCCCTGGTATTCGCAGCTGGTGCAAGAGATGCAGATATGAGCAACCTGATCGTTCCCAGTGAAAACGTTGAAGAGGCGTCGCTTGTGGAGGGGGTGAAGGTTGTCGGGATAAAACACCTTAAACAATTGAAATCGATTGAAGATGGTTCGATCAAACCAGCAATATATTCCAGCGAGCGATGCGTAAAGCCAAAAGAGACAGATGAGGATCTGGCAGATGTTCGTGGGAACGAGGGGGCGAAGCGTGCACTAGAGCTCACCGCCGCAGGAGGGCACAACCTGCTGATGATTGGGCCACCAGGCTCCGGAAAGACGATGCTTGCGAGAAGGCTGCCGGGGATAATGCCCCCGTTGAGCCAGGAAGAGGCAGTAGACGTAACAAGAGTCCACTCTGTTGCAGGCATCTTGGGCAACAGCTCCTTGGTAGAGCAACGACCGTTCAGGGCTCCGCATCATTCAACATCTTTGGTTGGGCTTGTTGGAGGAGGTGACCCAGTTCGCCCTGGAGAGATAAGCCTCTCCCACAACGGCGTGCTTTTCCTGGACGAGCTGGCGGAGTTCTCGCGAATGCCCCTAGAGGCACTTCGTCAACCACTTGAGGGAGGTCGTATCACGATTACGCGTGCGAGGGGCTCGTTCGTATTTCCAGCCATGTTTACCATGGTTGCAGCGACGAATCCGTGCCCATGTGGCCACGTAGGCGATCAACGCTTGCCTTGTGCGTGCACACCAGCGGCGTTGAACCGCTACAGACTCAGACTGAGTGGGCCGCTGCTAGATCGCATCGATGTAGTCCTTCGGGTTGATAGGCCGCGGCTGGAAGAGCTTCACGGGAACTCAAATCCTGAGAGATCGCGTGCTGTACTCGAAAGGGTGGTAGCTGCTCGAGAGAGGCAGCGATCACGTTTTTCAACAGTGCCGATCAGTTGCAACGCACAGATGGGAATGCAGCATGTGAAAGAGCACTGCGCGATGGATGTCGACGCGGAAAGGCTACTGAGGGATGCGGAGAGCTTGCTTACGCTTGGAGGGCGTGGATACGTACGGATATTGAGGCTCGCACGAACTGCAGCAGATCTACGCTCAGCAGAGAAGCTGGGCTCAGAAGACCTGGCAACGGCGATCGCCTACAGGCATATGCCTCAAAATGAGATCGCCGCTTGATGCTCAGCTCTCATTGGACGGAAGCTGGGTCTAGTGGAGAGTAGAGACCTTTGCAACGAATGCCTGCGACACGCGGACCTTGTCGCCATCCCTTCGGGGATCGTTGCCATATGTTGTCATGCAAAGTCTTACCCGCAAGGTCTACTACAGCTTCCTGACATGCCGGCGATGCTCTACGCCATTGGCAGCAGCAGACGGTTGCACCTGCTTGAAGGTCCATGCGTCGCTGTCGTCGGTGCGAGGAGGGCCTCCCCTTATGGTCTGGAAATTGCACGGAACCTAGGATCAGGGTTGGCAGAAGCTGGTGTCACCGTAGTCAGCGGTATGGCATTCGGGGTCGATGCGGCAGCACATCGGGGGGCAATTGAGGCTGGAGGGCCTACCGTAGCTGTGCTCGCCGGCGGGGTGGACCAACCGTATCCGCGTTCAAACAGAGGTCTTTACAGGGATATATGCCAGGTAGGGCTGGTGATGTCAGAGCTGACGCCAGGCACTGAGCCTCGCAGGTGGAGCTTTCCTGCTCGGAACAGAATAATGGCCGGATTGTCGTCGATGACCGTTGTGGTGGAGGCACGCGGGCGCTCAGGTTCCCTGATAACAGCGGATATCGCAGCTTCACTGGGTAGGGACGTAGGCGCTGTTCCTGGAATGGTGAACTCACAGTTGGCAGCTGGGACCAACGCCCTTATCTCGGATGGCGCGAAGCTAGTGCGCGGGGCAGAGGATATTCTCAACGAGCTTGAGCTCTCCCACCCCGAGCAGAGTGGTTGTGTGGAATCACTAGAGATAAGTGATACGAACACATACATTCTTTCCAGAATCGAGAACGGTTACAACACTTTGGATCAGCTGGCTAGCTGCGTGAACGGCGTTGGCTTGACCACCGGGCTCACCCAGCTCGAGATCCTCGGACTTGTTAAGCGTGGGCCCGATGGTCGTTATATGCGCACTATGAAACAGATATCCTCAAACAATGCAGAGCGGGAGAATTCCACGGGTACTTAGTATCGCTGGCTCGGATTCGGGTGGGGGTGCTGGGATCCAGGCTGACCTAAAAGCATTTGCCAGCTGCGGTGTGCACGGAATGACTGCGATCACGGCAGTCACCGCACAGAACACAATGGATGTGACAGACGTGCATCAGATTCCGACCGAGACGATTTTGGCACAGGTGAAAGCCGTGGCAGAAGATATAGGCGTAGATGCAGTAAAGGTGGGAATGCTCGCGAATCGTGAGGTGATCGACGCTGTAGATGAAGCACTGGAGATGATTCCAAATGCAGCTGTCGTCGTCGACCCGGTGATGATCGCCGAGAGTGGTGCTCGGCTCCTTGAGTCAAGAGCAGTTGCTGCATTGAAAGAGAAGATGGTTCCGAGGTCGACAGTAATCACGCCGAACATACCCGAGGCAAGAGAGTTGTCCGGGCTAGACGAGAATGCAACCGTTGATGAACTGGCCCGTGCCGTATACGAACTGGGGCCCAGTGCGGTTGTTATAACAGGTGGGCACGGTGACCAGAACGCTGACGACACGTTTTTTGACGGTAAGAAGTTGGAGAAGATTACGGGCGTCTTGTATAAAAGAGATGCCACTCACGGGTCTGGCTGCACGCACTCCTCTGCCGTTGCAGCCCACTTGGCCAGGGGGCTGTCGCCATTGGGTGCAGCCAAGAAGGCAAAACTGATCGCATCGGAGGCGGTGATGGGCGGGATCGAGGAACTTGGCGCGGGAGGCGGCCCAGTCGATGTCCTTGGAGTATCTAAAAAGACGTGATTTAAGGAGAGTGGATTCGACTCTCGGCAAGAGTGTTGCAGCCGGAAAGTGAGTGCTGCCACCTGTGTGGATAGGTTCTAAGATCATCTTGAATGAAAAACAGTGAGTTAAGACACAGAAGCAAGACGATTATGGATGGGCCCGACCGTGCTCCGGCCCGCGCGATGTTAAGGGCGGTTGGATTCAGCGATGAGGATCTGAACCGACCTTTGATTGGAGTTGCGAACACATGGATCGAGATCATGCCATGCAACTTCCATCTGCGAAGGTTGGCACAGAAAGTCAAGGAGGGCATCAGGGATGCCGGAGGAACGCCGATCGAGTACAACACGATCGCAGTCTCAGACGGTATATCGATGGGAACCGAGGGCATGAAAGCGTCGCTTGTGAGCAGGGAAGTGATCGCTGACTCCGTGGAGCTCGTTGCTCGCGGACACCTATTTGATGGGGTGATCGCGCTGTCCGGCTGTGACAAGACGATACCCGGGACGGTAATGGGCATCGCTCGTCTTGGCTTACCCGGTCTGATGTTGTATGGAGGGTCGATTGCGCCAGGGAGCTTTCAGGGCCACGATGTGACTATTCAGGATGTTTTCGAGGGTGTCGGTGCACATGCGGCAGGGAATATGAGTGATACCGAGCTTCACGAACTGGAAGAAAATGCTTGTCCTGGATCAGGAGCATGTGGCGGGCAGTTCACTGCAAACACGATGGCGACTGCATTCGAGGCGATGGGCGTCTCACCGATGGGAAGCGCGATGGTGCCGGCGATGATAGACAGGAAAGATGAAGTCGCGTATCGTGCCGGAAAACTGGTGATGAAAAACTTAAAAGAAGGACACAGGCTCGACGAGATCATCACCAAAGAGTCGTTGGAGAACGCGATAGCTGCGGTCGCGGCGACAGGTGGCTCAACAAACGCTGTTTTGCACTTATTGGCAGTTGCAAACGAAGTGGGAGTTTCGCTGGAGGTCGATGACTTCGATCGGATCAGTAAAAAAACACCGCTGCTCGCTGATCTTAAGCCGGGGGGTCAATACGTCGCCACCGATCTGTATAAGGCCGGAGGTGTCGGGCTCGTGGTCAAGCGTCTTTTGGACGCTGGCCTGCTGAACAAAGAAGAGATGACCGTTACGGGCCGCACGATCGGCGTAGAGGCGTCTGAGGCAACAGAGATGGACGGCCAAGACGTTGTTCGGCCACTGAGCAATCCACTTAAAGATTCCGGTGGTCTGGTGGTATTGAGGGGTAATCTGGCGCCCGAGGGCTGTGTCGTCAAGGTTGCCGGCCATGAGTGGACTAAGCACAAGGGACCGGCCAGGGTTTTCGAATGCGAGGAAGACGCCTTCGAAGCCGTGAATCGGGGCAGGATAAACGATGGTGATGTTGTCGTGATCCGTTACGAGGGGCCTAAAGGTGGGCCCGGTATGCGTGAGATGCTTGGGGTTACCGCAGCGATCGTAGGGGAAGGCCTCGGTGAGTCAGTTGCGTTGATCACTGACGGAAGGTTTTCTGGTGCAACACATGGTCTTATGGCGGGCCATGTCTCGCCGGAGGCTGCAAACGGTGGCCCGATCGCAGTAGTTGAGGAGGGCGATCAAATCGTCTTTGACATCGAGAGCCGAAAGCTTGAGGTTGAACTGGCGGAAGAAGAGATTAAAAACCGGCTTGACAGATGGAGCCCGCCGGAGCCCAGGTACAAAAAAGGAGTGATGGCGAAGTACGCTCGCGATGTATCCTCGGCATCAAGAGGCGCAGTTACTGACTAGCACCCAAGGAAGCTGATAAGAACTCGTCGAGCAATTTGTTGTACCGCGCAGGTCGCTCGAACATCGCAGCGTGACCTGTCTTTTCAAATATAACTTTTTGCGATATTGGTATCTGCTTTTCAAAGATCTCTGCACACCGGACAGGCACGATTTTGTCGTTTTTACCCCAAATAATCAAAGTCGGTGCTTCGATCTTCTCGAGATCGGTTGATCTGCCATGAGTCAGCATGGCATTTATTGAGCCCCAGAAGCCGGGAGATCCGAAGCCGTTCGACATTTCATACAGAAGCTCTGGCCTGATGCGGTTTGGGTATCGAACGACACCGTTGAGGATAAGCCATCGCGCCCGTTTTCTTCGTACGACATCTCCCCTGTATCTATGAGCAAGAGCTCCAAGTTTACGGTTGACCCGTCTGCCCGGCATCAGTGGTAGACGGCCGATACCCGTCGCATAAACGCCAGCAGGCGAACAGAGTGAGAGTCTTCTTACTTTGCCATCAAAGTTGGATGCGAAGTCGGACGCGATGAGCCCGCCCATCGAGTTGCCAACCACGTCGATCTGATCAAGATCAAGTCTGTCGCAGAATGAGTCAATGAACCGAGAGAAGCCCGGGATCGTTATCTCATCTTTGGGCATCTCGGAAGAGCCAAAACCAGGAAGGTCGATCGCAAGTACGCGCTTGCATCGAGCAAAATACGAAATATTTTCAAGCCAGTTCTGCCAGCACCCGCCTAGCCCGTGGATGAAAAGAAGAGGCGTGTTGTCGTTATTTGTATTCTTGACGTCAACAAAGTTGACAGACCGCCCGTCGATCTCGACGCATTTCAAGTGCTTACGCCAGTTGACGGTCAGCCACTCTGCGTGGGGGCCGGAACCATAATCATCAACAGCCGATTTTGAGACCAACCTATTGTGTGAGTCGTTAGGCATTCCTACAAAACGTTATCGGTCACGCGTACCCGATACGCTCCAAGATCGGTACCTGGTGGATCTGGGGAGGCTGTAGGTGGTCCCATAGTACTCCGCTCGGGCGCGCGAAGCTCCTGCTTACCTCGATCACTGCTCTTGGCGTTGCAATCAAGTCGATCGGGATATCGTGTTTCGTCACAGGGAGGGTGTCGCGCAGAATCTGTATCGGGTGAACCGTTGTTGCGACGATTGTTTTCTCGGTAATGGCGTTGGTTTCTGAAAGCAAAGCGAACTCGAGATCAGAGAAGCCTCCGCCCTTGCCGATACGGGCACCGTCCAAGTTCACTGCAACGGAGCCACACAGAAATATGTCGATCTTGGGTATCTGCTCAAGGTCTGTTACCCGCCCATGTTTCATCGCGCCCTTGATCGTCGCTGCCTCCCTCAAAGCCTGGCCTTTTAATTTCTCAGGAATCAGCAAACGGAACGGATGCTCGTCACGTAGTCTGGGAACTGCCATCACAAGTGTTTTGCCCTGCTCCAATGCAAGCCTACGAACATGCGTCTGCGGCGAGTCAGGGTTTGCCTTGATCACTTTGGCTTTGATCCACGGGGGGTGCTGCGACAGCCGCTCCGCTGCACGTTTTGCATCAGCAAAGTTCGGAATACGCCCCTGTGCCCCCGGGAAACGCGCCACACCCTCGCGTTCCATGGAACTCCAGACCTTCTTCCTTATGCTTTCCTTGGACTGCATACCTATATCCTAAACTGCTATACGGTCAGTTGTAGCTGTTCTCAGCTACACAACTATTGACGGAAACTGTCAGAATAGATCTTTATGAGACCTGTAACGATGGGTAATACAACAAAGAGAGTGCTCGTAACCGGCATATCTACATACTGGGGAGGCCGCTTGGCTGAGGCGCTAGAGAGCGACGAGAGGATCGAAGCGATCATCGGTGTTGACTCCAATGATCCGACGCGTGAGTTCTCGCGCACAGAGTTCGTGCGAGTAAGCAACCAACACTCGCTGCTTCGAAGGATCGTTGAGGCCGCAGAGATCGACACCGTCGTTGATTCTAGGCTTGTTGTCGACTCGTTGCAGAGCGCTCCAAGAGCTGCACATGAAAACAATGTAATTGGAACGATGAATATACTCGCTGCGTGTAGTACGCCCTCTCCAGTTAGAAAACTCGTATATAAAAGTTCAGCACATTTCTACGGCTGCGAACAGGACGATCCGGCGTTTTTCACCGAGGAGATGGAGAGGCCTGGTCGGCCGAGGACAGCAATCGAGAGCGACATTGTAGAGGCAGAGACTGCAGTAAAAGAGTTCGCATTGAAAAATCCACATATCAGCGTATCGGTCGTTCGGTTTACCAACGTTCTGGGTCCGCAGATCAAGAACTCACATATGAGACTTTTTTCGCTACCGGTAATTCCATGTATTTTTGGATTCGACCCTCGATATCAGTTCATCCACGAAGATGACGTCGTAAATGTCTTAGAACACGTGGTTCTCAATGAACTGCCAGGGGTCTACAACGCTGGTGCAGACGGCGTTCTAGTGCTTTCAGAGGTTGCCAAGTTGCTCGACAAACAGTTGCTGCCGGTGCTGCCGCCCAAAGGAACCTTCTCAGTGCTGGCACCTCTCCGTCGTTTAGGTGTGAGCATGCCGTTGGAGATGATCCATCAACTCAGATTTGGGCGTGCGGTCGATAACCGCAGGCTGAAAGCGACAGGATTTCGTTTTAACTACACGACGAAAGAGACTGTAGAGAAGCTGGGTGAGCAGCTAAGGCTGGAACCGGTAATGCGGGGAGTCCAGGAGCCGTACCGGTATGAACGTGAGGTCGAAGAATTCCTAAAATGGAGCCCTAGCGTTCGAAAGAACCGGGGTGCTACTCGGGGCCAGCAGCCATTGATAACTGATTAGTAGTTGCGTCTTATGTTGCAATAAGCATTGCAACTTTTTTTGATTCCGTAGCTCCGATTCGTAAAATTATTGTTGATGAGAGGAAAACGGCTCTCCATAGTCGCAGGGATTGGACTGCTTGCATTAGCGTGTTTAGTAGCACTTTTTGTGTGGGATAAAGGCAGCTCGGATGATATTGCGAAGGGGATATCGGTCGGGGGAGTCCAGATCGGCAGCCTTGATTCAGGCGCTGCAGAAAAGAAGCTGCAAGCAGAGATTGCTAAACCACTAAAGGGATCGGTGACTATCAGATTCAAGAAGAAAGTAACCCTGTTAGACCCAAAAGAGGTCGGGTTACGAGTTCGAGTCGCATCGATGGTGGACGCTGCCGTGGACGTGGGCAGGAGCGGAGGCTTGTTCGGTCGTTCATGGAGGCGCATCACAGGCGGGAGCGTTGACGAAGATCTTGGAGTACAGGTCACTTACGACGAAAAGAGGCTCGATTCTTGGGTCCAGAGATACGGTAAGAGAACCGATGTCGCTCCCAAGAACGCTGAAGTCTCATACACGGCGACGAGCATCTCGCTTGCACCGGGTAGAAACGGCGTGCGGATCAAGAAGGCCACGCTCCGTGAAAAGCTGCAGAAAGCGTTGGTGTCAGTGGGAGATAAGCGTACGGTCAAAGTGACAGCGGAGGTAGCCAAGCCAAAAGTGACGAGGGCTGATCTGGAAAAAAGCGCTTCACAGGCGATAACGGTAGACAGAGAGGGTAAGAGAGTTAGGCTTTGGAAGAACTTCAAGCTTGACAAGTCGTATACGGTCGCGGTTGGCAAGATCGGCTATGAGACACCAGGGGGCCTTTACAGTATTCAAAACAAGCAGGTTAACCCGTCCTGGATCAAGCCAGACTCGGACTGGGTACCGGAAGATGAACGAGGTGAAACCGTTCCAGGTGGTGATCCGGAGAATCCTCTCAAAGAACGTTGGATGGCGTTTGCTGGGGCTGCAGGTTTTCATGGAACAGACTCGTTGGGATCGTTAGGCAGGGCAGCATCACACGGGTGCATCCGTATGGCGATACCCGACGTCAAAGATCTGTTCGATCGCGTTGGGGTGGGCGTACCGGTCTATATCGGATAAAGAGCCCGCGAAGGTGCAAGACGAGAGCTCTTTAGCCAGCGCTGGCAACGTCTTAACGTGCAGGCAAGCTGGGTTTGGCATCGAACAGTTTGTGAGAGCATGAAAGAAGGGATCGAAGAGTCGCTGTGGTCAGGCGCGATTGACGGGTTTGAGCGTGATCTAGAAAATCGTGGTGCCGCGGAGAAAACCGTTAGTGCATATATTGCGGATCTAACGCAGTTTGCATTGTGGTCAAGCAGTAAGAGCATCGGCCCAACCGATGTTGAACATAAGGTTCTACGTCACTACGCTGCGAATCTGTCCAACACTGGGTGTGGCAAACAAACTGTCGCTCGAAAACTCTCATCGATCCGTGCCTTTTTCAGACACATGATTGAGCGAGAAGAGATCGAACAAAACCCTGCGGACCTGGTATCAGGACCGACCGGCGTCAGGAATCTTCCCAGGGTGCTAAAGCGCAGCGAGGTTCTGGCACTTCTCGAACGTGTACCTTCTGATGATCCGTTGGCGATGCGTGATCGAGCGATATTTGAACTTGCGTACGGCTGCGGTCTACGGGCGCAAGAACTTGTAAGTCTGCCGGTTGAGGCGATAGATTTCGACAGTGAAGAGATACGAGTACGTGGCAAGGGCGGGAGAGAGAGGATCGTTCCAATGGGTGAGTTTGCTCAGGAGTCGCTTGAGCGCTACCTATCGAGGGCAAGACCGAGCCTCGAAGGGAGTAGTAGGGAAGATGTGCTTTTTATTTCAAAGAACGGAAGGCGCCTGTCAACCTCCGACATTCAAAGGCGCCTCGCGGTTTGGTTTCAGCGTGCTGCCCTCCCTGGGAAGGTGTCGCCACACGTTCTGCGCCACTCATTTGCAACTCACCTCCTAGAGGGAGGTGCCGACCTCCGTTCAATACAGGAACTTCTCGGTCATTCAAGAATTTCTACCACTCAGGTATACACTCGGGTAGAGTCTAAACATCTACTTAAGGCTTACAGGGAAAGTCATCCCAGGGCTTGAGGTTGTGATAGGAAGGCGTGGAGACGACAAAAGTTAAGGAGATACAGATCCGTGAGCTGTGGCGGAAGTACAAGCGTGATGACGATAAGAAAGCAAAAGAGCAGCTTGTACTCGCATACGCTCCAATAGTTAAGTACGTTGCGGGTCGCATTTCAAGCGGGCTTCCTGCACACGTTGAAGAGGCCGACTTGATTAGCTACGGCCTATTTGGGTTGGTCGGGGCTGTCGAGCGATACGAGCCTGAGCGGCACGTCAAGTTCGAGACGTTTGCAATGGTCAGGATCAAAGGAGCGATCATCGACGAGCTGCGGTCGATGGACTGGGTGCCGCGTTCCGTGCGATCGAAGATACGAAGGATTGAGCAGGTAAATACCGCCTTGGAAAATGAGCATCAGCGCTCACCAACCGACAAAGAGTTAGCGGAAGCCCTGGATATGTCGGTTGACGAGTTCAACGATGCATTGACGCTTATCTCAACATCATCGATGGTCGCGCTAGACGAGCTATGGACAGTCTCGGATGCAAGCGGTGACCAGGTCTCGCTTTTAGACACAATAAGCGACGCCAAGGCAGACGATCCAGTGAAATCCATCGACAAGGACGAGGTGAAGGACCGCCTCTCTGAAGCGGTATCCAGGCTGCCCGAGCGCGAAAAATTGGTAGTTGCACTTTATTACTACGAGAACCTGACGCTGCGAGAGATAGGCGAGGTGCTGAGCGTTACCGAGTCACGGGTATCGCAACTGCACACGCGAGCTGTTCTTCGTCTCAAGGGCAGGCTGCAAGCCGACATCGGTCGAGCCGATAACTAGTACTAACCTTACGCAAATGGGAACAGTGATGAACGTAGGAAAAACGGAAAGCATATGTTCTGTGTGTGGGAGGACCCTGCTGACAGGAGAAGGTACGGAGGCCTATGTAAACACAGGCGGCGAGCATAGGGAGGTCTGCGATCTCTGTCGGGATCGGGTCGAGCACCAGGGTTGGGTACGTGCGGAAGGACACGATCGGCCGTTTATCCCAAAAACAAGAAGAAAAAGAAGGGAAGGTGGATCGATCAAAGATTGGCTGCGCGGTCAAGAACGCGCAGATGACGATGAGCAAGAAGTCGAAAAGAGCTCCCCTGAGAAGCCCGAGGTAATCGATAGCCTGCAGGCAGATCCATCATCCACTGAGCGAGAAGAGATTGCCGAAGAACGGGTGGCCCAAGGGAGTAAGGCTAAGTCTTCCCGAAAGAAGGAGAGGCGAAGCAGAAAGTCTGTTCACGCAATTCCCACCAGCGATGCAGGCAAGCTGGAGAGATCGGTCGAACTTTTCAACCAAACAGAACATAAGCAGACCGTTGCCGGTGTCGCTCGCACGCTAGGTAAGCCAACGGTTGCTGTAGTCGTACGTACAGGAACTGGCACAGAGGTCAACATAGTCGTTGGTTGGGAGCTTTCCTGGTATCGATATATCGTTGATGTGTCAAAAAAAGATGAGGCGGTAGATCTCCTGGATAGGGGAGACGAGCTAGATGAAATACCTGAGAATCAAAGGGCGTGGAACGCTGAGATTGACGAAAGCGGCAAGGTTGATCTCATAGAATGATGCCCTGGAGAGCGACAAGACGAAAGTGAGGCCGGATTGAGATGATTTATTGTGTGGTACCGGAAGCACTCTCTGAAGAGTTGTTCGACAAACTTACTGACTACTACAAGGACGATTCAAATGTCGAAGTGATTGTCGAACGACGGCAGGAAGAGAGAAGGTCAAAAAAAGAGGGTGGCGGAAAACGCCAAAAGCGTGATCGTCGACGCGTAAGGGCCGCGGGGACATTTCCTAAGATCGGCACGGAGGACGAGTAGGCGCTACGGCCTTACAAAAGAGTGAACGAAAGCAGGGTCTGTTGCGAGCAGTTTTAAACGTTGATGGCGGGGCAAGGGGGAACCCAGGCCCGGCTGGAATTGGTGCATTAATAAGGTCGAAGGATGGAAAGATCCTGACAGAGGATCATGAATTTATAGGTAATGCGACCAACAACGTGGCCGAGTATCGCGCCTTACTCTTGGGCCTAGACAAAGCGCTTGAGATCGGAGTCGATGACGTAGAGATAGTTAATGACTCAGAGCTTATTGCCAGACAGATCAGGGGAGAGTACAAAGTCAAACATGTAGATCTGAAGCCTCTTTTTCACGAGTCCTTGGCAAAGCTTGAGAGTTTCAATAGCTGGACAATCAAAAACGTGCCACGTGACGAGAACTCAGATGCCGATGCGCTAGCAAACCAGGCTATCGACGCCGGAGTCACGTGAGCGATACATTCGGACATGCGTGGCTGCGTGTCGGTGATGAACAAAGATATAATGCACACCCGATGCGGATGTAGCTCAGTTGGCTAGAGCGTCTGCTTGCCATGCAGAAGGTCGAGGGTTCGAATCCCTTCATCCGCTCTCTGTTATGTCTCGGGACATGCTGGACACATGTCTCGGGACATAGTAGACACTTTTTCACCGTTTATTGGTTGATAGTTACGGTTAGGGTCGAGAGTTAACTGTCTGATCAGCTGCCTATCTTTGTCGACTACTCTGATGTTGCGATCAGCAATAAGGAGTCTTATTGGCTGGCCTTTGTAGGCTCTGCCGATTCCTATGTGATAGAGGCGGCTTTGGTGGCGCAAGGTAACGCTGCCGCT